>Ga0116141_10001510_pt1 | contig 19909 bp, 17 predicted proteins | sample AD_UKC097_MetaG_FD_89744 | JGI IMG/M metagenome (GOLD analysis project Ga0116141, IMG submission 89744) | Active sludge microbial communities of municipal wastewater-treating anaerobic digesters from USA - AD_UKC097_MetaG | ecosystem: Engineered > Bioreactor > Anaerobic > Digestate | place: USA...
ACAATGACCAGTTCCTCTCCCTTGAACTCGACGAGGTCCATCATCTGTTTGAGGTTCCTGGCAAGTTCCGTGGCCGTTATGCGGCGCATGGCAGCGACCCCCTTTGATAATCTGATCGTATCAGATAATCAGATACCCATCGTGTCAAGGTGTATCGTGACCGTCTGAATGTCCAACTATTTCTTCTTCTTGAATAACGTACCGACAATACGTACAAGCGCAGCGTTCATGGTCACAAGGAGGCAGCGGCTAGAGGTCCTCGAGCCTGCGGCACGCCTCGTCCAGGACCTGATCCTCCTTGGCGAAGCAGAACCGGGCGAGATCCTCTCCGGACGCATCGTGGTAGAAGGCATTACCGGGTACGCACGCCACACCGGTTCTTTCCAGCAGGTGCATGACCTTCTCCTTGCTGTCTTTCCCGGGCAGCCGTGATATATCCGCCAGCACGTAGTATGCTCCCTGGGGTATGCAGGGAGTCAGTCCGGCATGGTCAAGCGCCGAACATATCTTTTCCCGTTTGGCCGCATATTCGATCGAGAGCTTGCGGTAATAGTCATCACCGAGTTCTACAAGACCTTTCGCCACGCCGATCTGCAGAGGCGCAGGTGCACACACATAGACCAGGTCATTGAAATACCCGATGGTCTGGCTCCAGCGCTCGTCGCAGATGCAGTATCCCACCCTCCAGCCCGTGATGCTGAAGGACTTGGACACGCCGGATATGGTGATGGTCCGTTCCCGTATACCAGGCAGCGTCATGGGCGGGATATGTTTTGTATCCCCGTAGAGGAAGTGCTCGTAGATCTCGTCGGTGAAGACGAAAAGGTCATATCTTTCCGCAAAGTCAGCTATGAGTTTGAGTTCATCCTGAGTGAAGACCTTGCCAGACGGGTTGGCCGGCGTGTTCACCATGATGCCTCGTGTCTTCGGCGTGATGGCATCCTCAAGATCTTTCAGGAAAAAGGTCCAGTCCGGCGGTTGCATCCGTACGTATGTGGGGACACATCCCGTGGCCACGAGCGTCTGAACGTGATACCCATAGTACGGCTCGAACAGGATCACCTCGTCTCCAGGGTCCAGCAGGGCCAGGCAGGCGCAGTAGAACACCCCTGTGGACCCCGCACTGGCTATGATCTCGTTTTCCGGGTCGACGTCGATCCCGTAGGTTCGCTGATACATATGCGCAATGGCAGCTCGAAGTTCCATCAAACCGGCATAGTGTGTGTAGGTGTTGACACCCTCGTCCATGGCCTTCTGCGCACCGCAGCGCACCACCAGAGGGACCTCGGTGTCGCATACGCCCTGGGCGAGATTGATCCCGCCGATGCGCTCGCACTCGATGGACATGTTCCGGATCTCCGACTGGAGAACCCACTGACGCCGTTCACTCAGACCTATGGACATTTCTCCTTTAACCCCTTCTTAGCTGTAGAACTTCCTCACTACCTCGATGACATATGCCACGTCCTCGTCATCGATCTCCACGTTCATGGGCAGGGAGCAGACCTCCCGGCTCAGGGCCTCGGTCTCGGGAAAGCCCTTGTCTTCAAGATTCAGGGCCTCGTGCCGGTAGTAGGGCTTGCGGAACTGGGTGAGAACCTCCACACCGTTGGCCTTGAGAAATTCAGAAAATGCGTCTCCCTGTCTCGATCTTACTGTATAGTTCTGATAGATATGGTCCCGGCTGGGGTCATCATAATGGGGTAGCAGAAGGTCGGGCAGGTTCGAGAGGGCAGCCCGGTATCTTTCAGCGATCACCTTGCGCCGATCTATCCATTGGGGCAAGTACATGAGCTTGACGTCGAGGAACGCGGCCTGCATGTTGTCCAACAGACAGGTGAACCCGTGGCCGTGATATTCTCCGGTATCACGGTCCTCGCCGTTGAACCGCATCCGTGTTGCGAAGAGTGCCACGTCCGCGTCATCCGTGGTTATGGCCCCGCCGTCGCCGTAGCCACCCAATATCTTGAAGGGGTAAAAACTCCAGCAGCCAGTCAGTCCCCATGCACCAGCCATTCGCCTCTTGCCTGTCCGATCATCGAGCATGCTCGAACCCAGACTCTGACAGGCATCCTCCACAACGACAAGGTTATGCCTTTCCGCGATCTCCCGGACCCGGACCATGTCCGCCATATAGCCGCTCAGGTGCACCGGGATGATCCCCCGCGTCCGGAATGTGACAGCCGCCTCGATCAGGCTGCAGTCTATGTTGAAATCCCTGCCCACATCCACCAGCACCGGGGTCGCCCCTGCATTCACCACAGCGGAGCAGGTGGCTACAAAGGTATGGGCAGGTACGATCACCTCGTCTCCTGGCCCGATTCCCGCAGCCAGAAGGGAGAGGTGGAGAGCGTCGTAGCCGCTGTTCAAGCCAACGGCGTATTTCGTTCCCACGAACTTCGCCAGGTTCTCCTCGAACCGCCTCAGCTGTGAACGATCGATGAGGTCGCCCCTGTCCATGATCTCGAAGTAGACGTCATCAAGCTCTTTCTTGATCATCCGGTAGAGTTTAGCCGGCTCGACAAATCTTACCTTATATTTCATTTTTTCTCACCATATATTCAGCTCATCCTTTCATTGGGGGATGGATGCTTGAACGCAGGCTGCAATAGCCTCTGGAGATAAACCATATAACATTCTGAGGTAATCCTGATCACCGACTTCACTGGAAAACTGATCCTGTAAGCCTATCCGTACAAGTTGAGGTTTAAAACCTTCACAGCCTGAAAGTACCTCGGCAACAGCTCCGCCCAAACCTCCAAGTATGGTGTGCTCTTCAACTGTGAAGATTATCCTTGCGGTCTTTGCTAATCGTACGATCAAAGCAGTATCAATTGGCTTTACTGTGTGCATGCTATAAACAGATGTATAAGTCCCTTGGTCCTTGAGAATTTCATGAGCTCTCATAACATTTGCCAAGATCCCACCGGTAGAGATAAGTGTAAGTTCTCTATCTTCAGTCAGAGGAATCGCTACACCAAGAGAGAAAGCCGGCCTGGTACCATGAACAAGAGGTTCATTCCCACGACCCAATCGCAGGTAGAATGGGCCATTCCCTTCATAAGCCGCATGCGTTGCCTTTTCTGTTTCATAGGTGTCCCCAGGTGCCAGAACAGTGATGTGGGGAAGTGAGCGGAGGATTGCTAAATCTTCTGTAGCATGGTGACTTATGCCAAGTGGTCCATAGCAAAACCCACCACCAATACTCACAATCTTCACACTGACATTATGATAACAAATATCATTTCTTATTTGTTCCAGGCATCTCAGAGTTGAGAAGTTCCCTATCGAATAGGCAAATACCTTTTTGCCTTCCAAAGCCAAACCAGTTGCTATTCCCATCATGTTCTGTTCAGCAACACCAATGTTGAGGTATTGATCAGGCAACTCCTTCGCGAATTGTGTCAATACACCGAACCCGAGGTCACCAGTCAGAAGCATGACATCTCTGTCTCTGCGAGCAATCTTTGTAAGTGCCTTTATGAAAGTCTCACGCAATGTTGTTATTCTCCAATTCTTTCATGGCTGCCTTATATTCTTCCCCTTGTGGACTTCGGTAATGCCACAGAACAGCATTCTCCATGAAGGAGACACCCTTCCCCTTAATCGTATGTGCAACGATACAGGTAGGTGAGCCGTTATCCTGAGGAACGAACTCAAGAACTTGAATCAACGATTCATGATCATGGCCATCAACTTCATGAACGGCCCAACCAAAAGCCCTCCATTTATCAGCAAATGGTTCTAGCCTGAGCGTCTCTTCAACGCTCGCCAAGCTTTGTATCTTGTTATAGTCAACAATGACTGTCAGGTTCGATAAATGATGGTGCGATGCGAAGAGGATGGCCTCCCAGTTGGAGCCTTCATCGCATTCACCATCACTGAGTATTACGAAAACACGATGCTTCTTAGCCGCCTTCCTGCCTGCATAGGCCATCCCGGCTCCGATAGGCAACCCATGACCAAGGGAACCCGTAGAGAATTCAACCCCTGGAATACCTATGTGGGAGACATGCCCGCACAGTTTACTTCCATTCTTACAGTGCTGCTCCAGCCATTCGACTGGGATAAAACCAGTTTCCGCCAGGGCTGCATACACCCCTGCGCCTGCATGGCCTTTGCTGAGAATAAATCGGTCCCTGTCAGGCCAATCTGGCTCGTGGGGACGAAAATTCATGATCTTCCCATAAAGAACAGCAACAATATCTGCCATCGAAAGAACAGAGGCCACATGCGAGCTTTTCCCCTGACAGGTCATCATGACTGCATGTTTCCTGATCTGAAGTGCTAGTTTTTTGGTATCCACTGCTTCTCTCCTTGACCGCTGGTGGAGATGACATGCATCATTGTCGTGGAATTCACACTGAATAGTAGTGCCTTTGCAGGTGATATCCGTAAGACTACTCAATTATCGTATAGGATATATAAGGATCCCACTCCAGTCTCTGCAACCTGGAATTCCTTATTCCGACATGTTCCAATAGGGCAAGTGTCTCGCCCGGCCACATTGGATTATCAAGTTCATCAAAAGCCAGAACCGCACCTCTGGGCATACGTGGAAGGAAGTAATTAAGTGCGGTTTTTGTAGGTTCATAGAGATCCATGTCCAGAAAGAGCAGACTCACGATCAGGTGAGGATTCTCAGAGATGAATTTAGGTATTGTCTCACCCACATCACCTTTTATGAGACGTACTTTTTCAATATGACCAAGAAACCGATCCCGATCATATTCGACAATAAGCTCTGACAGCTCTTCATATGAATCAGATGAAAGATCACCGCACTCATGTTCAATAACTGCGTTGTCATCCTTATTGCTGACGCTTGGAAATCCGGTGAATGTATCGAATCCATAGATTCTTCGAGTCAGATTCTCCGGCTCCAGCATGGTACTGAGTTTGGCCCATGTCATTGTTCCAAAACCCTTGAACACTCCGCACTCCACGATCGAACCTTTTACCGGGAGAATTAGCTTGAATATTTCATACATTGCTAAAAATCTCTTGAGATGCTGACGCCGGACATATTTGGGAAAATTTTCAAGTTTGATCTCTATAGAATCTTTGCATCTTAAAAAAATAGACTCTATATTCTTCCCGACCTGTTTCTCTGCAGAAGTACGGAATTTTTTCATTTTATGTGTTCAACCTCCAGATTTATTTAAAACAGAAGTGATTGTTTCAAATATTATCTTCATATCCACCACAAACGAATGTGTCTGAACATACTGCATTGCAAGCCTAGTCTTTGTTGGATGGATTTTATCAAGGTAATCTTGGTCTGGATCACTGCTTCCCTTGAGTATCTCTTCTTCATTATGAAAAAGTATGGAAGCATAATCTGTTATGCCAGGCCTTACTGTTAGAATGAGCTTTTCCTCTTCAGTATAAAGATCAGTCGCCCATTTAACCTGCGGGCGTGGACCGACAACGCTCATATCACCAATCAGAACATTTATAAGTTGAGGAAGTTCATCAAGTTTGTATTTCCGAAGGAATCTGCCTATCTTTGTTATGCGTGCATCATCCTCAGAAGTTGAAGATGGTCCAACTTTTTCGGCATTTACAACCATAGACCGAAACTTGAAAATTCGAAAAGGCTTTCCATTAAGGCCCATCCTCTCGCCTCGATAGAATACAGGGCCACCATCCTCGTATCGAATACGCCAGGCAATAAAAAACATACATGGCCCTAACACAACTAGGCCTATTGTTGATGCAATAATGTCAAATATTCTCTTTACCATTAAAAGCTTGAGGTTTATGAAGGAACACATTCAGCATCACTACACCTTTGGATAACGAATGAACCCAACAACCTCATGTTCAACCTCTTGCTACGGGTACCTTCACCAAACCTGTGAAAATGACATTTCTCAATAACATTAATTGAAACGATATTGCTCTTTTCCACAATGTACCAAAAACGTCGATTAGGTTTGTCAAATGTCTGGATAATTTGCTTTATTGCAAACTCAGCAAGGCCTCTGCACCGATGATCTGGGTGTGTCCAAATATTACCAATCTGCAAGTCTGCCCTTTCCATGAACGGGTATCTAAAGTATTTCGGGAAGATGAGAGACCTATGCACGGTACTGTGATTGTCTTTTATAATGAAGACTGCAAAATCTCTATTTTTAAATATTCTAGCGAGATGAAACAACTGCCATATTATGATGTCTTTTGTTGGCACTCCTGATAATTGGAAAGATAATTTTCTTGGCCGCCAGATTAGATAAGAATAATCAGAGTTAAGCATGGTGGATGAAAGTAACTTCGAAGAATCCTTATCCAACAAATAAAAAAAATGATCAAATTCCATCGAGTGTGGCAATCTATTGCTCATTATGAGGCGACGACCTTGTGGATGGCATCAATCCACTTCCCGGCAAGCTTTTCGATGGTAAATCTCTCGTGACCTAAACGAAAAGCATTCCTCCTCTTCCTGTGTAACACATCGGGGTTAAGGGCCTCTATGAACACACCGTGTAACGTGTTTAAGTCACCAGGGGCAACGATCCAGCCACAATCATAATCAGAAACAAGTCTTCCAAGTTCCGAAGTTTCTGAAACGATGGCCAAGATAGCTTGCCCAGCCACTAATGAACTGAATATCTTACTTGGAAAGATAACATTCTCAGCACCGATATCTTGAAATATCATTCCAACCTGTGACGATATCATCTTTTTTTTCCACTCATCATCAGGCATGGCATCACCTAAAGTGACTGTTCCACGATCAAGAAGTCTAGAAAGCTCATTTCTTATTAATTTCTCGAATTTTTCTTTTCCTGCACCGCTTGTTCGAAATTCCAACCTGCAGCCTGCTGGTAGATTTTTAGATCGTAGGAAGTTTAAGACTGTTGACGTATCATGAAATAGTCCCATAGTTCCGCAGTAAAGAAATGTGATGGGTGCAATATGATTTTTCGGGAGCTTATCGTCAAATTCATTACTTACGGAACCTGGTGGTATTATATATCCATTTCTGACGATACCGAACTCACTTTCAGAAAATTGCCTGTGTCCTTCAGATAAGTACACCACTGCTGATGACCGCTGGATGCCATAACCTGTCATTATTTTTATTACTTTTTCCAGTAATGATCTACGTTGTATGATCCCTTTTTGAACTAAGGCCTCAGGATAGAGGTCGTTCATGAGATAAATCATTGGTTTTTTTGATAAGAATGCACACAAACTAGGTAGAAAAAAAGGGCTGGTTACCGCAATGAATGCATCGTATTTTCCTGTCAAAAACAGAACTCGAATCATGCAGCCTACTGGGTAAATAAAATATATTAATACCCTTAGAAACAAACGGCCCCAAATGTTCTTAGGTGATCTATAAAACTCATCAGAGAATCCATGTAACGACTCAATAATTATGTTGCTGTGTTCATTTATCGATCGAATAAGGCTTACCCAGTAAAGCGCACCTTCATGCGCTGATAAAACTCCAACACGTATTGTTCTCATACTATAATAAGTTCATCTCGTTACTTATGATTGGTTTTATCTTCAGGAGGTATTATACCCTTCAGAACCATTTTTTCTTCATGTTCAATAATCTGTCCTGGTGAAAAACGCATCTTCAAGATTTTGGCAGGGTTACCTCCAACGATAGCATACCTGGGAACATCACAATTAACGACACTACCAGCCGCAATAATAGCACCTCGTCCGATGAGTGCTGGACTTAATATTATTGCACCATGTCCTATCCACACATCGTCTTCAACTACAATCTTATATTTATCACCCCTTCCGGAGTCCCATATAGTCTCGCCAACTATATCATAGCGATGATCGTCACTGTTGAGAAAACCAACATTATAGGCAATAAGTGCATGACTACCAATCTCAGTATCAGCCTGGAACAGACAATTATTGCCAATACCCACATTGTCACCAAGTACTATATGTCTATGTGGTGACCAGAACCGAGTAGACCACTGACAATGCACATTCTCTCCATATTTTATCCATGGGTAACAAACATGGAAAAGAAGTATGTTGCGCAAAGAATTTAATGTTTTCTTTAATATATAATTAACTTTCACAATTACTTAACCCTGGGTACCATCTCCGAATTATATCTATCAGCGGTTTAACCTCACCATACCAATTATGCCGCTTTATAAAAGCCTCCCGTGAACGTCTCCCCATCTCATGACATATTTGTGGGTTTTGATAAAGATAAACAATCGCTCTTGAAATATCTATTGGATCTTCAAAATCTACAAGGATTCCACATTTCTCTATCTCAATGATCTTTGCAATTTCTTTCGAATATACTGGTGCTATTATTGCGAGACCCGCTGCCATATATTCAAAGAGTCGGTTGGGTGGCTGTCTCTGCCCAATCCTCTTCCATATGCAATCAAGCCCACATTACAGTCTTGAAGGATTCTGGGCATCTCCTTAATTGATACACTTGGGCGAATAACAACAACATCAGATAAGTTCATTTCTTGAATCATTAAGTTTAGTTTAGAAATTCCAATTTCATCTCTGTTATTAATCTGATCGAACATTAAAATACGTATGGCATTCGCATTGGAATTTGATATAGCAGCAGCTTTCATGACCTGAATCGTTCCACGACCAAGATCACTCTTTCCGTGCATTATATTAAAAGTTGAACGTTCTGTACCACATGTATCTGCTGGTTTCTCTTCTGCAAACCACAAGGGTGCACAATTACGAACAACAAGCTTGTTAGTGTTTATATCAACGTACTGCTCTAAAACGGCATTATTAACTCCAATAACTAGATCACACCTTGAGCAAATTCTAGATATGTGATGCCGTATGAGATAACGAACATGTTGCAGCTGTAAACCCAAAAGCCATCTATCTAAAAGTGCTCCGTGATATACCTCATGGACATCGAATATAACCCTAGCCCCATTTTTCCGTGCAAGGCTTAATGCAACTGATGCTGAATCCGGATCAGGTGCGTAATATACATCAACGTTTTGTACAGATGAGGCTAATCTTCGAATCCTTATTGGAGCTAATAGACGATTAATGCGTCTGTGCGTAGAGGTGGAGAGTGAATATTGAATAGTGTCATTGTTGGAATTAGATTGAACAGATGATGCATGGCTTGGGCCCACCCAAGAAACATGGAAGCCTGCTTCAATAAATGAATTAGCAATCTTAGTATCTACCCTGACGTCATCAACAGAATGGGCCGTTGTAACAATACAGACATGTATCTTTCTATTAAGACGAAATTTCATATTTACCACTATAATATTATAAATAAATGCAACTGCCTTGATTTCCTTTATAAGTAATAGACATATGTATTACATATGCACTGTCAAGTTAATTTGAATAATTACTCTGAGGACATCGTAAAAGAACTTTACATACCCCCCTCAATTCCGTGACCAAAATGCTCTGAATGAATATACTTACGGGGTAATATAATCCATATTATCATACATAACATAATAAATGAAAAACTTGAGACTAGAAAAGCAGATACACCGTTAGTTAAACCACTGGATACTTTATAAGCCATCCATCCATAGAGACAGCAAGAAATATATGTTTTTCGCATGCGCTTGAATAAGTATGCTAATACTAATAGTAAAATAGATACGTATAATACAGAAAGTATTATACCCAAATATCCTGCAACTGCATATGCTTCACCAATAAAAAATGTTGGCATGTTACCTGCTGAACCTTGCAGTACTTCTGCTGTATAGAAATACTCCATCAATTCTCTGCCTGGCGTAGATGGTACATTAATATTTAGAACTGAAAGGATATAAGGATGCAAGAATGTCAAAGACGTAATATGATAATCATTATAGAAATAAAGATATAAAGGCATACCCAGCCACTGACCATGTACCTGCCGGTCAAAAAACATTTTCAAAGCTAGTAAAGTATAAGTAGCCTTAGTTGAATAAATAACAAGTAGTATGGATGAAACAATCATTAATAAAAAGATGAATATTATTCGACGTGGAACATGCCTTAAAGAAATTGGTTTATACAATATATAGATGAGCATCAGAATTAGTATAGCAACAGGGAAAAAACTACGATCGAGTGAGAAAGTGCCAGCGAGGAGCAGTAATAAAACTGATGCGACACGATAAAAAATTGAAATCTTACGAATGCATATAAAAGAAATGAAAATATTTGTTGTTACTAGTAGTTGAAGTGTGAAGTTCGCAAGACTCATATTGATTGATTTGGTTACTTCAGCACGATAGATTAAATATGATGAGGCGTCTAATGTATAACCTTGAAGTAAAGGTAGGACCCCACCTGCTTGCCAAAATAAAATCGAACAATTAATTAATATAATTGCGGTCAAAAAATACCAAACAGTCACGTAATGCCTTTGCGGGTACAATATGAAAGACTTCCGCTGGAATTGTAATGTATATTTCCTTGTTGGCAAAAAACGATATAGCAAAACAATCGCTATGAAGCATGATACTGTTATTATATAAGACATGGTCATATACTCTGGCCCCCCAACTGTATCTTCTATACGATCATATAAACCGCTCTGTAAGATCATACGAATTGGGTAGCTAAGTAATGACTTGAGGAAGACTATTCCAAATACAACAGAAAAAACTGATATATATCTTTCTGAATATTTCATTGAATAGACAGCGCTAGGTTTTGGTAACTCTAATTTAGAATATTGTGTTCCGTTGCTATTATACTTTTCCTTATTGTTATCAGAGAATTCCGCGCTTATTGCTCTGAATATATTATCATCTCAGAGCCTCATATCTAGCCAGTATTTATAGAGTTCATTTATCGAACAACCCCACCCGTTTCTTTGATAAGCTTCCTTAAGAATGAATTCATACACCTTTCGGTATTGTTTCAAACTCATCCAAGAAGGGTGCCAATTAATAGTTAGACAACCACCCACTGAAGCAACTCTATCCATCATCATTCTTATATAGGTGGTTGCCATAACTGTATCACACTCAAGACCTTGAGATGTAAGTAAAGAACCATCCATCAAATGGAGAGGCACTTCCAGGACATTTGTAGTATGTTGAGCTTGATGGTCCCAGCAATAATAAGGAAAGGCTGTTCCAGATCGAAAACCAATGGTTCGGTTGAAACCAATGGTTGAGTCTATGGTCAGTCCTGCTTGCTGGTGTAAACTTGGTGTTATCCCAGCATCATAATGTAAATAATGATGTCTTACAGATGAAATCTGAGTACCTGCACAATTCTCAAGCTGCTGTTTCTCTTCCTTAAGGAAGCCAGGATTTATAGCGGAGTAATAACTGCCATGCAGACCAACATCACACCCTCGCTGAAGCATCTCGCTGATCATTCCACGCACAGTGGTTCTTTGACCAAAGAAAGAAACTGGATCATCATAACAATATCCACAGTCCCAAGTATGAGGCTGGGGTAAGTTCTCTGCTAAAAAAAAGAATGTGGATTTGAATCCATATTTAGCTTCAAGTTCTATACAGAGATCAAATTGATGGTATTCATCTTCATGATTAAACCTTAGGAACGGACCAGCGAAATACTTTACAAGGGATCTGAACAAGTATGAAACAATGAACTGAAATCTCCCCTCTCTAATCTTCCAACATCTACGTATTAGCTCATTGAGATGATTTCTGGTTATCGTTCGTCTTGAAATAAAGTCTACATCATGGGTCAGACATATTGCAAAATGCTTGTGATCGGGCCATTGAAAAAGGCTTTTCGTCGAACTAATAGACTTGATCCAATCATTAATAGCTATATCTAATCGTGGTATCCACAGTGTTCCATCAATCGCTGCTTGTGAGAATGGCCACTCCCAATTTCCCCACTGGTCCCTTCTATCGCACTCTATTTCCTCTTGGCGACTAAGCTCTCGGAAAACCAGAATGAGCAGGTCTTCCGGTATATTCTCACCTTGTAGCTCTTTGGGAATGAGACTGTTGATCCATTCTGCAGCAAATTGACGTTGCGACCTACTTAGCTCCATGGAGATAACTTTTTCAGGTATAGGTAGAATTTTGAAATGAATCTAGTTTTCATACTCAGCATTGAATAACCTTGTCCACTCTATAAGATTAACCCACCGCCAGGTGAAAGATCTGTCCCTTTGAAGGCCGGAGAGGACTCTCTCGAAACTCGATTTTGTTTCCTTTATGTTCAGGGCAGGTATTGAATGAGCGGCTTCACTGCTCAATAAGTTTTCTATCCAGGGTTTTAATGCTACTAACCACTTTTCTTCAGGAGCTGCGAAACCTATCTTATCCTGTCTATCCAGTATGGCATCAGGAACCAATCCTCTCATAGCTTTCCTGAAGACAGATTTTCTTACCCCATTCTGATCAATTATAAAATCCTCCGGAAGAGACAGTACAAATTCTACTATCTGGGGTGTTAAAAAAGGTACCCTGCTTTCAATGGAAAACCGCATGGAGTTCCTGTCTTCATAACGAAGAAGCATGGGCAACGTAATAGCACTTAAAGCGTCGAGAAGCTGTGACCTCAGGTAATGAGGACCATTGTATTTCCATGGTAAGCTCATATCAGGACAGTGTTTGCCGAACCACTCCAAGTTTAACCATGCTGGTAAAAGTTCCCGACCAAGAATCTTACGGCCACATTCCTGAATGTTTTCAGGAACAAGCATACCAAATGCCATTGAGGCAAGATTAATTGCATCAATACCCGGAAATCTACGCCCCCTTATAAGAAGAGTACATGCTTGGAAAATTTTCCACTGGGCCAAAAGAGAAGCGATTCGCGCACCTAAGAAATTCCAGTATCCTCCTAACATCTCATCAGCACCTTGACCATCGAGCATAACTTTCAGCCCTTGTTGACCTGCAAGTTCAAACACTTTATACTGTGCAAAGATACTTGTACTTCCGAAAGGCTCACCCTGCGTTTTCACCATATCCTCTAATGAATCTATGAGATCCACCTCAGATGGTATCACTCTGTGGGAAGCTGTGTTGGCCGATCCCACTATTATATCGATCCATTTTTCCTCATTGAGAACCTGATCGCTCGCAATATGACTTAATGTGTGTATCTCGCCAGTGCTGCCCAATAAATCACGCATCATCATGACAATGGCGGAGGAATCAAGACCACCCGATAGGCATGAACCTACTTGTACATCACTTCGCAGATGCTTACGAATACTGTCTGTCAGTATTTCTCGAAGACAATGGGCAGCCTCGTTATAACCGATATCAAGTGGGGCATAGCTTGGCACTCTCCAGTAACGAACAGGTTCAGGGTGTTTATTGAACTGAAGAGGTACTTCCAAATAGTGAGCTGCAGGTAGTTGATAGATATCCCGCCATAATGTTTCATTACCAAAATCAGTCAATCCGAAACGTAGATAAGGAAATAATCTCCCTGTGTTGACCTTTCTACTTACCTCAGGGAACAATAAAAGAGTCTTTGTCTCTGATGCAAAACCGAATGATTCATCAGACATGTAATAATACAAAGGCTTGATGCCAAAAAAGTCCCTAGCCAGAAAGAGAGTACCCCTCTGTAGATCTAGAACAACAAAAGCAAACATTCCGAGAAGTCTTGATAGGGACTTTTCTCCCCATTGAATATATGCTTTCAGAAGTACTTCTGTATCAGAATGGGAATAAAAAGCATGACCGAGGTTCTGAAGCTCGCATCGTAGCTCTATATAGTTATAAATCTCACCATTGAACAAGATACTGTATCTATGATCTTCTGATTGCATAGGTTGCCAACCAGCTTCGCTCAGATCTAAAATTGAGAGGCGGCGGTGAACCATTGCGAGGTTTACTCCCTCTATTTGCGATGGTTCCCGTGTAACCACACTCCCATTCGAGGGAGTCCATCCTAGAAAACCCTCATCATCAGGTCCACGATGATAGAGTTCGCGACTGACCCTACCGAGCCAGTCGGTATCTATACCCTTATTCCCTCTTATAAGTATCCCAGCTATTCCACACATGGCATTCAGTAATGACTATAAAAGCCGTTCATCATATTACTATCAACATCCATTGTAGAGCCTCTTTATTCCCACTGTCTTTTGAAAGTTCCTGATGATGAACTGATATTCTTCATTCATTGTGTAACGACAGATCAATATGTAAATGAAAAGCGTCGTAATACAGCATCCTATGGTCAGCGTTAACACAGAAATCAAGCTGGTTAATGAGATAAAACTTTGGAGGAATATTCCTACGATCACCATGCAAAAATTGGCTACAACCGGCAATGCAATCATCTTAAGAAACCTAATGAAATCATATGATAAGTAGTACGTTAACAACCATTGGTTGAAGAGACGCCCTGCCAATCCAAAACAAACCAACCCCCAAGCTACCCCTTCAATATCCCACCGGCTCCCCACTAGCACGCAAATTGGCAAGAAGATGATTCGAAAACCGCTAATGACTGGGTTCAATTGAGGTACACCAGATGCGTAGACAACCGAGGCAAAGATACCGCCGCCAAGCCCATGAATTGCACCGAAGAGCGATAATATACGAACTACAGGCACTATGAAAAGCCACCTTTCACCAAGGAACACCCAGATCAAAGGCCGAGCATAGAGTGCAATCAGAAGACAGACAGGAACGACGAGAATAGCACTGTATCTGAGTCCCTTCCAGTAACCACGCTCAATAATCTGTGGGTCATTCTTTGCATTTGAATAAATGGGGAGAAGAACCTGATCGACGGCCCCGGTTATGAGAACAGGAATAGTAGTTGTCATCCGCTGTGCTAAGTAATAACCACCTAAGGCCTGTGCTGATAGAACTTTACCAATAAGAAATCTATCAAACTGACCTGATGCAGTATCAAGAAGCCTGCCCAATGACACCCATAAACCAAATTTCATCATATCCACCATATGACGGATTGTGCCAAGGCTTTCTGGTATATAGGGTCTTAAGATGATAAATATGAGGAGCGTAGAAACAGCTGCCCCTATATGACCCCAAATAATACTGTAAGCACCGTAACCTCGCAAGCCAATCAAAACAGCTATTACACCATAGACGATGGATGAAAAGAATTCGGTGATTGAAATCACCTGGTATCGCATGTCCCGCAATAAGAGACTACGATAAAATGAGATAAAGCCATTAACTATAACAGTAATTGCTGTGAGTTTTATTAGCGGGGATAAAAGAGGCAACTCAAAATATACTGATATTGGATTAGAAATAAGAAATAGCGTTAGCGATCCAAATAAAAAGAGAACCAATGTGATGGAGAAGACACTATCTATCATTGAATTCGTTATATTCTGTTTCTGTATCAGTGCCACCGACATTCCCATCTGGGAAATGACCTCAATCACGGCAAGGACTGCCATGACAAGAGCTACCGCTGCAAAATCGTCAGGGAGAAGAATCCTCGCAAGGACAATGCTCATGATGACGAGGAGCAACTGCCTCCCACCGTTACTGGATATCATCCACAAACTGCCTGATAGTGCTTTCTGCGTATGGTTTGTTTTTACATTCATAAAAAACGTTGATTGTGTATTAGTTATGAAAAATCCTATTGAAAAGATTGAATTATCTGCTCAACTGATTTTCCTTCAAGCCCTAACCTCATAAGATTTCTCCCCGCTCTAAGAAAATCTGTATTAAGCAACTCACTTCCGAGTTCTATGATCATATCAACCAATGGTGTTTTAACTCCGGCAGCTCTTCCCAATTCACTTATTGGGACCAAACCTGTTGGTATGTCTTCAGTTATGTAGCGATGTGTTAAGTACCGAGGTGCATCTATTGATGCATATGAACTGTTTTTCTGGAGAGTATCAAACAGGTCGTATCCGATGAATCCATAATTATCCTCGTGCCACTTCTTCACGCTTCTCACGGACACACCATATTCCTGTGCTACCTTTATCCTTTCATCATCGAGCCGCTCCAGAAAATTCGCAACCGACTTGCTGATGCCATAATAATAATGGGGGAAAAAAACATCCCGTGATTCAATCCATCCTGTATTCAGAAGGACAGGGGCAGGATGAAGAATTGCACCTATGTTTTCAAGGCTGGTATGAAGCGAGGATGGTGCAACAATAAGGTTTCTATAAATAGATCCAAGTTCTGCCCTGAGATCAGAAGAAATGTCCCTTGGAATGCTGCTTATCGTATTGTCCCTTTTAAAAGAGATAATGTCTAAGCTACCAGATTCCCCATCCCGACAAGCACAAAACAAAGACTGCGTCTCAAGGACACACGGAAGCTCTTTGCAACCATTTCTGGCCAAGGCTGTTCGAACTTCAAGACTACCTGCGGTACGACCAGGATTGAGAACGATCACCTGATCATTTTTGACATGAGGGGCGAGAATCTTTGCAATGTCGAGATGGGCGAATGCAGGGACGACAACAAAAATGATCTTTGCATGTTCAGTAGCTTCATGTATGTCTGTTGTGAGGGTGTCGATAGTTGCATGAAAGGCTACCTGTCCACTTATTTCAATGCCGTTCTGTTTATGGATTGCGTTAAGCCTTTCAGAGCTCCTGTTCCACAATCGAACCTCATGACCCTCTTTCTTCAATATGGCCGCAAGTGCTTTCCCACCATTTCCCGCGCCCATTACCGTATAAACTGACATGAACGAACCTCGAGATTTTTTCAATTCTTGTCTGAATAGCTCTTATTGGTGATGTAAGAATAGAAGATCTTGATATCTGAAAGTATGTGATAAATAAATGGAATTGGATCTTTTATATTGAACGGCTCGATAACATACCCGGATCCAACCATGCTTCTAAAATAGTCTTTCATTTTCAGAGAGCCACTCTTAAACAACCTTATGGCAGCAACAATATCATCTATGGGCATCCACCAAAGATAATTTTCAGGATAATTCCTAGCGAACACTTGCTGCGGTGCAAGTGGCCCATTTAAAGCATCCTGGTACATAGTATCAATAACACTCGTGCCACAGCATAGTGAATGGCTGTTTGAAAGAGATATTCTTCCATTTATTTCCATGAGCTTGATCTTCCCGTCCCTAGTATCATACTTATATTCAGGATTAGCATACCCGATGTAGCCTATTTCCTTGACAAGATCGTTGCTGTAATTCAGAACTTTTTTCGACCACATGGTTTCCATGAGAGTGCAGCTTGAAAACTGGCGATATGAACGTCTCTTGCGATTCATGAACACATGTACCGGATCGGAATTTTTATTGTATACACCTATGAAATTGAGCAATTGGGTTTCATCGCCGGGAATCATCTCCTGAAGAAGAAGCTGATCAAAAAAACAATCATACCTTCGGTAATTATCGAGAAGCTCTCTTTCATTATGTGAGATGATCCCCTTGGTTTTATATTTTTTCATAAATCCCTTGGAATCCTCACTCTTCATTAATAAAGGGAATGAAATGTTTATGCCCTTCTCCAGTATTATTTTCAGTTCATCTTCAGATGTAATATAGATTGTTTCCGGGGTGGGTATACCGATCTGATCAGCAATCTTGTATGTCTCCCTTTTGCACCTGACTTTCCGCACAATGTCCCATGGGGGGAAAGTACACTTCAGGTCAGGCTCTAAAGAATCATAGTTTTGAGAAAGAACATCCAAGTATTCATCCTCTCCTGCTACCATGAGAACAGCTTCAGAACCTATCTCTCGAGATATCCAGTTCTTCAGTTTTTCTGTAAAGTCAGGATCTCCCGGATTCAGTACAAGCACCTTACTGACGTATCGTGAGTGTACACATAAACCTTTTCCATCTGCAGAAACGATATGGATGGGTATTTTTTGAGGCCCAAGCGCACGCATAACACCATAAGCGGCGATGTAATCACCAAACACTATGACAGGAACATTATTCATGACAACCCAGAGATTGAATCACTTTTCCCATTCGTTCTATTACAGGTATGGGTCTATCTTCATCATCGACGACCATTATGCCACCATTTACTATGTTTGTTCTCCACTGCGTAGCACACCTTAATTCTTCTCTGCATCCCCACAAGTAAGGTAAGGGGAAAAATCCTGCGGTTAAGGCCTTATAAAGGCCATGTGCTGTATAAAGGTCCTGGATGGTATTCTCGAGGGTGGAAACCACAATACGTGCATCTCGTAGTAATACTTCCATGCGATGGTCTATCTCATCATCCCTTGATATGTCTGGAACATGGCCCTTCTTTCTCTTTTCCCTATATAAATCCAGTGCGGCACGAGTAATCCTTATGCTGTCGTTAATCACATGAGGATCCGCGAGATGTGATCCCTCAGAGTAGCTTACAACGTGAATGATCTCAGGGCTTGAAGGGTCATGAGGTTCAATATCATCCATCATGGCAGTGACTGCAGCCAATTGAACCCGTGCTTTCTCTTCTTCGTGGGAGAAATAATCCAAACCAGCTCGTGGTTGAAAAAAAACATTAAAAGATTTGTCTTCAAGTTCACGGACAAGCATAAGCAAAGCCCTTGATTTCGCAAGATCCTGAATACCCCATGTGCTTTTGGGGGTATTGAGCATATTCTGCATGATCAGAAAGCGAATACCCAGACGCTTAGCTAGCTTAGCAGCCAGTACCGCTGTTACCAGGTATGTGACATCATCCGCGCCACGAAATGAGAAGTGGTGAGATATATTGGGTTCGTAAGGCTTGTCTGTCCCTGCAATGAAACGAAGGGTTTCAAGCTGCATGTTCAGATTCTCAAGAACCGGCAATGGACCGCGTCCATCTATCTTGCAGAACCACCAGAGTGATAAGGCATGCCAAGCCATATTCAAATATGATTCATATATCCGAGCCAACTCAGGCATCCTTGTAGTCCCTGCATAGGTGCGTACAAGCATAGGACGCGATGCATCCCACACAGCGCTGAACTCTATTGGTGAATTTATTGGTACCCCTCCACCGTTTGGCTTGTCTTCCCAATCTTCGCCAAAGTGCGATTGACTGAGTTGGGATGTGCCGATTGATAAGATATCAAGCAGGCCCTCGTGAGCAAGCTGACGGCACCAATCCAATAAAAGGTGAACAGCCTCGACTCTGTCCGGCAGATAGGGGCCCACATGGGCACGAAAAAGAGGGAGCGTCTTCTTCTTCCGACTGTCATGAATTCGATGTACCAAAAGATCTTTCTTGCTGCCGAATCCTGGGTACCCTGAACGGTCCATTCTTTTGATTTGCATGTGCTTCTCGCTTGCAATCAACTCTTTCCCAAAGTCGAGAAGCATTGCATCATAAGCTATATGCTCCTTTATTTCCAACGGCCTTAATGCATCAGGAATACCTAGCTTATCGAGTGTTTCTGAAGAGGACTCATCTCCCTGGAAAAGAATAACTTCCTCTTTGTGTTCCCTTTTTACAAGATCACACGCCCGTGGAAGCCCTGCAAAAAAAATACTGCGTATCGGGCCGCCTTGATAATGAAGCAGCCTGCGTTGACGAAGATGATGGAGCAGTCTTCCAAAAATCCCTGCTCCATCGTAAGGATCCAAGCGATAACTGAAACCGAGTCTTGTTATCTTATTCTTGTGTATCCATTTCTCGATAATAACTATATTCTCGTTTCTCTGTGGGTGGTTAGCAGCCTCGCACACCAGAGAATCTGCAACAACACTACGTATTCCACATTCACTTAGCAATCGACTTACAGATGTAAGGCCGAGAGTATGTGCATCTATTGCCGGCCTTAAGAATCCAAAAGCATCGTCCAGAGTAATTATTTGGGACATACTATTGTGGTTTCCGTACTACCATTATCTGGACATCTCCCCCGCATCCTTCCTGAACGCCACCCCCGTATTCCTCCCGATGAAATCGAACAACCCATTGTCGTGGCTGATGTCCTGCGCCACGTCCCTGGTCCACGGCGACAGCGGGTACCAGTACAGAGTACGCTAATCTTCACCCTCGAAGAACCGTGTGATGATGGTC
>Ga0116141_10001512_pt1 | contig 19905 bp, 8 predicted proteins | sample AD_UKC097_MetaG_FD_89744 | JGI IMG/M metagenome (GOLD analysis project Ga0116141, IMG submission 89744) | Active sludge microbial communities of municipal wastewater-treating anaerobic digesters from USA - AD_UKC097_MetaG | ecosystem: Engineered > Bioreactor > Anaerobic > Digestate | place: USA...
GGACCCTCCCTTTTTAAAGAGCGATCCATCATGAAAAGAGGGTTAACGGGAGCGTGGCTTATCATTTTGTCATTGTTGCTTTTTTCATGTGACAGGAATGATCCGGGAGGTGAACCCGGACTGATCCAGCTTGTGAGGGCAAAGGTGGGAACGGTATACCTTGACCTGAACAACCCGCTGACGGATATCCCGGTAGACAGGAATGCCGTGATTGAGTTCAGCAGCGCTCTTGACACCGCCGCGGCACGAAAGAGTGTTTTCCTGAAGAAGGGGGGCGTGACGGCAATACCTGCAGCCATTACCTTCATTGATGACAACAGGACAGTGGTACTGCAGCCTTCATCCAGCCTTGATCATCTTTCAGAATATACCCTTGAGATCACTTCAACACTCCGCGGCGCAAGCCGCGAAACTTTTCCGGGGGTGACCTACAGTTTCACAACCGTGAACGGTAAAATGCTGATAACCACTGTCACAGTAAACGGTGAGTCCTTCATGCCTCCGGTAAGGCCACGGAATGTAAACCTGGCAGCTGTATCGATTGTTGTCGATTTTTCGGAGGAGCTGGATCCGGCCGATTACCAGGGATATTTTTATTTCCCGGCCCCGGTTCAGTATTCCCTTTCAGAAAGCAACCGGAGGGTTACAGTCACGACTACTTCCGGGCTTGACTATTACAAAAAATATGCTTTTACCGTTACTACCGGGTTGAAGGGTGTCAACGGGTACACCTTTGACGGTTTCAGCAACAGCTTTTACACCGGTCCTGACCTCCGTCCCAAGTTTCCGCTCATAAGTGACGATGAACTGCTTGATCTGGTTCAGCGTCAGACCTTCAGATATTTCTATGACTTTGCGCATCCTTCCAGCGGGCTTGCGCGGGAGCGCAACACTTCGGGTGACGTTGTCACCACCGGAGGCTCCGGATTTGGCATCATGGCCATGGTTGTGGCAATGGAGAGGGGGTTCATTACCAGGGCGGAGGGCCTTGCTCACATGGACAAAATTCTTGATTTTCTTGAGACATGTGACCGTTATCACGGTGTCTGGCCGCACTGGCTGAACGGGTCCACCGGCCGTATCGTGCCGTTCAGCGAGAAGGATAACGGCGGTGACCTGGTTGAGAGTTCGTTTCTCATCCAGGGGCTGATCACCTTCAGGCAGTACCTCGATGCGGGCGTCGCAGCCGAGAAGCTGATCATTGACCGCATAAATGCACTCTGGCAGGCGGTTGAGTTTGATTTCTTCACACAGGGACAGAACGCGCTTTACTGGCACTGGTCGCCCAACTACGGCTTCCAGATGAATATGATCCTTCGCGGCTACAATGAAACACTGATCTGTTATCTCCTGGGTGCAGGGTCACCCACTCATACCATCAGCAGGGATACTTACAGGTACGGTTACATGAATGACGGCGCCATAATGAACGGAAACACCTACTACGGAATCATGCTGCCGATGGGGTGGGCATATGGCGGTCCGCTCTTCTTCACCCATTATTCGTTCCTGGGGCTTGATCCGCGAAACCTTCAGGATACCTGGGTCAATTACCTCGAACAGAACACGGCCCATTCACTTATTAACTGGAAGCACTGCGAGACAAACCCGTTCAGTTACGTGGGGTACAGCGGTGAATGCTGGGGACTGACGGCCAGTGACAACCACCAGGGTTACAGCGCCCACTCTCCCACAAATGATCTGGGAGTCATCTCTCCAACGGCAGCCATATCATCACTGCCGTATACTCCGGAACAGTCGATGAATGCAATCAGGCATTTTTATTACATTCTCGGAGACCGGCTATGGGGTGAGTACGGTTTCCATGATGCCTTCAATCCGACTGAAGGATGGTGGGCAACATCATACCTGGCCATTGACCAGGGACCAATTATCTGCATGATTGAGAACCATCGTACAGGTCTACTCTGGGATTTATTCATGTCAGCCCCGGAAGTGCAGACCGGCCTCGATAAACTGGGATTTACATACTGAAAACCTATGAAAAAGATATACTCCATTTTACTGGCGGCACTTGTGTCAGCCGCATGCAATCAGCCTCAGCAGACAGTTTTCCGCTCGCAGGGCAAGGTTGACTATGTACTGTCATCCGCAGATGAGGCGATGCTTGATTCTATTCAGAAAAAGACTTTCCTCTTTTTCATGGGTGAACATCACCCGGAGTGGGGCATAGTCAAGGACCGCACCGCATCATGGGCGCCGGCAAGCATAGCATCCACCGGGTTCGGCATCCCCTCGTTCGCCATTGGTGCGGAAAGGGGATGGATAACACGGGATGAGGCGGCACAGATAACCCTCAACATGATGAATTTTTTTGTGAATTCACTTCAGAGTCCTGATACTCTGGCTTCCGGCTACAAGGGATTTTACTATCATTTTCTCCGGATGGATACAGGCCTCCGGGAATGGAGGTGCGAACTCTCCTCGGTGGATACCGGGCTGCTTATGATGGGGATACTCTTCGCAAGGAATTACTATGACCGTGAAAACGAAACAGAAAGTCAGATCCGCTCACAGGCGTCACGGATACTCGGGAATATTGAGTGGGACTTCATGATGATGCCTGATACAGGTGACTATGCAAGGCAGATATCCATGGGCTGGCACCCTGAGTCAGGGCTTCATAATATGGGATGGAGCGGTTACAATGAGGCGCTGTTCCTTTATATCCTTGCTGCAGGAACAGGGCTTGATGATGCCAGGGAAAGCTACAGGTCATGGCTCAGCAGCTACAAATGGCAGACTCCGTATGAGGGGCTTTCACACGTGGCCTTTCCTCCGCTTTTCGGCCATCAGTTCTCTCATTGCTTCATTGACTTCAGGGGATTGGCCGATGAATACATTCGCGACAAGGGAATAGATTATTTCGAGAACTCGCGTCGGGCGACCTACGTTCAGCGGCAGTATGCGATTGACAATCCTCACGGATGGGTCGGGTATGATTCTCTCTGCTGGGGCATCACGGCAAGTGACGGGCCCGGTGACAAATACAACTTCAACGGAAAGGAGTTCCTGGGCTATGCCGGCAGAGGAACCAGCGGACCGGATTACAACTACTTTGATGACGGCACCATCGCACCTTACGGACCGCTCTCCTCTCTGCCATTTGCACCGGAGATTGTTATCCCCACCATAAGGTCAATAAATGAGAAGATGGGAGACAAAATCTGGGGCAGGTACGGGTATTATGATTCATTCAACCTTACCGCAGGATGGGTAAATGATGATTTCATCGGCATCGATCAGGGTCCGATGCTTATAATGATAGAGAACTTCAGAACCGGACTGGTATGGAACTACGTGATGAAGGATACGGTGATCCTGGAAGGCCTTCAGACGCTCGGATTCTCATACCTGTAGCGCTTTAACCTGAATCCTTCCTGAAACCGCCAACCGAAACCCGTATCATGAATTACAGAACCAGAAAAACGGAAGCCCTGCTGTTGCTCATTGCACTGACATCATTTGCCGCAACAGCCCAGCAACGTACACTGGAGACTTTTGATCAGGCCTCAGGCTGGTCATACAACATCTCTGACGGTGTTACCCTGAATGTTTCCGCTGAAAAAGGGGTAACCGGCAATGCCGTAAGGATTGACTATGATTTTACCGGGGGAACAGGTTTTGGCGGCATACAGAAGATGTTTCCGATAAACCTGCCTGAGAACTACGAGTTCACCTTCTGGCTCAGGGCCGAATCACCTTCGAACAATTTCGAGATAAAATTCATTGACAGCACCGGGAATAATGTCTGGTGGGTCAATAACCGCAACTATGATTTTCCACAGGAGTGGACGAAGATCCGCATAAAGAAAAGGCACATCAGTTTTGCCTGGGGACCGACGGAGGACCACGATATGAAGAGGGTCGACAGGATTGAATTCACCGTTGCCTCCTTTGTCGGAGGGAAGGGAACCCTGTGGCTCGACGACCTGAAGTTTGAGCCCCTGCCTCCGGAGACGGATGTCTGGCCTGAGCCGGTCATGAGTGCTTCCTCCTCAGCCAGGGGTCACAGACCGGGGCTTGCAGCTGACGGATCAGGTGAGTCCTTCTGGCAAAGCAGGAAAGCGGGTAAACAGAGCATAACCCTTGATTTCAAGGGGAGGCGGGAGTTCGGGGGGCTTTATATCGCATGGTTCGAAGGCAGTCATGCCGAAGAATTTGACGTTTTGCTTTCAGGAGACGGAAAAAGATGGGAAAAGGCATATTCGGTCAGCCCCAACCGTGGCGGCTCCAGCATAATCAGACTTCCGGAAGCCGAGGCGGCTTATCTCCGGATTGACCTTCTGAAACCGGCCAACGACAGGTCCTATGGCATCAGGGAGATAAAGATTCCTGACGTTAGGAGTACACTGACTTCCAATGATTTCATAATGTATGCTGCAAGAAACTCGCCAGCAGGAAGTTATCCAGATTATTTCAGCGGACGTGCCTCATACTGGACAGTCACCGGGGTCAGTAGCGATACCAAGGAGGCGTTGATAAGCGAGGACGGTATGGTGGAGGCTGAAAAAGCACGGTTTTCACTGGAGCCCATGCTTAAAACCGGGAATACGCTTATTAATCACAGCAACGTCCAGCCGGAGCAGGTTATGGGCTTTCCCGGATATTCCGGTGATTATGTTTTTCTTCCCTCCGTTGAGTGGAGGCAGAACGGGATCAGGTTTGTGACCGGTGTCTCCTCGGGCGGCAAGCCCAATGACGACTCGGAGCTTTACATCGGTTACAGGTTTGAAAACACTTTGGCAGAGCCGCTGGAGTTGGAATTTTATCTTCTGCTCCGTCCGTACCAGGTGAATCCATACTACCAGTTTCTCAACACCGTCGGCGGCATCGGAAGGATAGTGTCGGTCAGGGAGATCAGCAAAGGGCTGATCTCAGTAGACGGTAAGCCTGTAAGGCTGACTGAGGAGTATGAATCCTTTGGTGCCGCGAAGTTCGATGAGGGCAACCCGGTTGAGATGATCCGCATGGGGGAGATGCCTGTTTCGTCGGGTGTGACGGATCCGTCCGGGATGGCTGGCGGGATTGTAAAGTACAGGATAAAGCTTAAAGCGGGTGAGTCGAAGGAATTATTTGCCATAATCCCATACCACAGCGTTATCCGAGAATCATCCGGGCAGGGGGCCGGTGAAAATCCGCCTCAGGTCATCAGGGCAAAATCATCGGGTGAGGGGGTTATGCCGCACACTCTTCCACAGACAACTGCTGAAGCCGGGGAGAAGTTTTTCGCGTCAGCGGACTACTGGAACAAGAGGACAGGACATATCCGTTTTGATCTCCCTCTTTCGGCTGACAGGCTGATTGACACATGGCGGTCAAACCTGGCGTATATTCTGATCAACAGGGACAGGGCGGGCATACAGCCGGGTTCACGTTCGTATGACAGGAGCTGGATCCGTGACGGATCGCTCACATCATCAGCACTTCTCAAATCAGGCATCGTCCCGGAGGTGAAGGAGTTCATTGAATGGTACGCAGCACACCAGTATGATAACGGAAAGGTGCCATGCGTTGTCGACTTCCGGGGGTCTGACCCCGTGCCTGAAAATGACAGCCACGGCCAGTTGATCTATCTTATCAGGGAGTATTTCAATTTCACTGCTGACACCGCATTCCTGAGGTCCATGAATTACCATGTCATCAAAGCGGCTGATTATATCGGTTCACTTGTCGCGGAGAGATCAACAGATCATTTCAGGAACGGCAATGACAGCGTAAGGGCATATTACGGGCTGGTGCCCGAATCAATCAGCCATGAGGGTTATTCGGCTAAGCCGATGCACTCATACTGGGATAATTTATTCATTATGAAGGGCCTGAAGGATGCCGTGGAGATACAGGACATACTGGGTGATGATGAGCACCGTGCGAAGATAGCGCTGATGCGCGATGAGTTCCGGAAGAACCTATACAACTCGATTGACCTCGCTATGAAGATAAGGGGGATTGACTATATCCCCGGATGTGTGGAGCTCGGGGATTTTGACGCCACGTCGACAACCATTGCCCTTACCCCGTGCAACGAGCTGGGGAACCTCCCCGTGCCCCAGGTATACAACACCTTTGAGCAGTATTACGAATTTTTCAGGAAGAGGAGGGACGGATTGCTGGAGTGGGTTAATTACACACCTTATGAAAACAGGCTCATAGGTTCATTCATTATGCTTGACCAGCCGGAGAGGGCTCATGAACTGACTAAATTTCTTCTTGATGACCAGAAGCCGCATGCATGGAACCACTGGGCGGAGGTAGTATGGAAAGACCGCCGCTTTCCGGGATTCATCGGGGACATGCCTCACACATGGTGCGGAAGTGATTTCATCAATGCCGTCAGGTCAATGTTTGTTTATGAGAACGAGTATGATCACACCCTGGTAATTGCAGCCGCCCTGTACCGCGACTGGATTGATGCCCCGGGAGGTATGTCAGTCAGCAACCTGCCAACCTATTACGGAGATATCTCCTATTCCGTCAGGAAGGAGGATAACACGTACCGGTTCAGTATTACGGGCGATCTCAACCTGCCCGCAGGAGGCATAAGGATACGCAACTTCAACGGAGGCGCCATGCCGTCAGGGGTGACTGTAAACGGAAATGAGTTAACAGGTTTCACCGGCAGGGATATCTCCGTTACAGAGGTCCCGGCAGAGGTGATAATCAGATATTGAGAGCACATAACAGGAATTCTGATGGAAGATACGAAGACGAGTCGCGGAAAGGCGGTGCAGGGCTATGACCGGATAACATTCGGTCAGCTCGCAGCCTATTCTGCAGGTGGCATCATACCGGTGGCGCTGTTCAACATCGCCGGTCAGCTGGTGGGGTTGATGGGAAATATCAGCCTGGGTCTCAGTGCTTTCTGGCTGGGGCTCATAATGATCATCCCCAGGCTCTGGGATGCGTTTTCTGATCCCATCGTAGGCCATCTGTCAGACAACACGCGGAGCAGGTTCGGCAGGCGCAGACCCTTCCTCCTGATCGGGGGTATAGCCGTTGCGGTCTTCTTTGTGGTCATGTGGTGGATTCCCAAAGGCGAGACAGTGCATGCCTGGTTCCCCAGTGAGACCGGGTTCCAGAGTTTCCAGTTATTCTATATTCTTTTTGCCCTGCTGCTCTTCTTCACCGCCACAACCGTCTTTGAGATACCTCATGGTGCGCTCGGGATGGAGATGACATCTGACCCCCACGAACGCACCCGCCTCTTCAGCGGGAAAAGTTTCGTGGGCAATCTGTTCGCCATGAGCACTCCATGGCTATTTGCCCTGGCTAATATGGAAGTGTTCCGGGGATCTGGAGGCAACGAAGCTGACGGGATGCGGTACGTTTCCCTGATGATCGCAGCTGTTCTGATCCCGCTCTCTTTCTGGTGGACTGCGAAGCTGCGCGAACCGGGATTCGTCAGGGTGGCGAAGCAGGAGAAAACCCATTTCTGGCAGGATATGAAGGTTGTCGGCACCAATAAGAACTATATATACCTGGTGCTGACCATCTTCACCCTTGCAATGGGTTTCAATTTTGTGAACCTGCTGGGCTCATACATTCCCATATTTTATGTCTTTGGAGGAGACAAGGTTGCCGGTGCGCGGCTGCTGGGGATAAACGGAACGATCTGGGCAATCACGGGTGTGCTTGCCGTCTTCCCCCTCAACTGGATCAGCCCGAAACTCGGTAAGCGGAACACTCTGATAATCTCCATGCTTCTCATGACCCTGGCACAGCTCTCAAAGATTGTATGCTACAATCCTGAGCATCCCTACCTGGTAATCATTCCCACCATAATGCTTTCTGCCGGCATGCTCTTCTTTTTCACTCTCGGATCTTCGATGGTGGGCGACATATGCGATGAGGATGAGCTTCGTACCGGTCATCGCACCGAGGGGAGCTATTACTCCATTTACTGGTGGTTCATTAAACTCGGTACGGCATTTGCCAGCTTCGTTGCAGGAGTGCTTATCACCCTCACTCTTTTCGACGAGACACAGGTGACAAAGGTTGACGGCCTTCAGGGAAGCGTTCGCGATATGCAGGCTAAAGTTTCCTACTGGAAAGGTTACACGGGTGATGCTGCTGCTGCCGGCACATGGCTGAAGAATGCACAGTCACAGGCTGCTGATGCACTCAAGGAAACGAAGGACTACCTGGTATATCTTGAGAGTGAGGCAGTTAAAAAACCGGGCAGGAAGAAAGTCATTACTCCTGAGATTGAAGCTCAAAGGAAGAACGTGCTGATGAATGCAAATGCAGTTACCAGGCAAAACATTGCAGCTCTCGAAAGGAACATTGAGGCTCTTGCCTCTGCTACGGCAGGTGTGCCGGCTCCGGCAGCCGACAACCTGATAAGGTCAACAGTGCCGTTAATTATGCAATCAAAGCTTACTAAGGCAAGGATCAGCTCCTTTGATCTGCTGGTCCACCTCCGCACCAGGTCAAATGAACAGAAGAAGAGCCGTGACCACACTGAACACCTTATCGGCAGCGTAGCAGAGATGAACAGGATGATCTATGCCCTGGAGCCCGGATCACCACTTGATGTCATTGAAACCAGCCTCGCGCCAATCAGTGCCGGAGTCGGCCCCCTCAAGAAACAGTCGCCTTACACCCTCCTTATGATGCGGGTGGTGGAGATTGGTTTGCCTGTTCTTCTGTGCCTGCTGGCTCTGGTTTTTGCCTTTCGTTACAGCCTTACGGAGAAAAGGACGATGGAGATAAAGGAACTGCTCAGGGAAAAAAGAGGAATCGGGAACAATGGCGGTCAGGCTGAAGGATTGCAGTCGACCTGATTAAAATACAGCATATGACATTCAGTGTTAAGGATAACAATTTTTATCTCGGCGGTCGCAGGATTTTCCTCAATTCCGGCGAGATACACTATTTCAGGATCAGGCGCGGGTTGTGGGACAAGCATCTTGATGAAGCAGTCAGCGCCGGGTTGAAGGCAGTCAGCACATATGTACCATGGGCCTGGCATGAGGAGGAGGAGGGTGTGTTTGATGTCGACGGCAGTTCCTGCCCCGAAAAGGATCTGACCGGCTGGCTTCGCAAGTGCAAAGAACATGGTTTACACGCCATCGTCAAGCCCGGTCCGTTTATACTTGCAGAGTTCAGGGGTGCGGGTCTGCCCGACTGGTTCCTCGAAAGATACGGTGACGGGGTGCGGATGCACACCCGACGGGGGGTGAGGGTGATGAGTGACGGTGTCAGCCTCTTCAACAAGGATTACCTTGAAAAAGTCAGGTTGTGGTATGACCAGGTCATGCCCGTCATCAGGAATCATGAGATTCAGGCCGGAGGTTCTGTCATTATGATGCAGGTCTGCAATGAGATAGGTGTCTTTTCATGGCTGGCCCGGCAGGCCGACTACGGCAATGAGGTCAGGAACAGGTTCATCTCATGGGTTTCAGGGAAGTACGGTACTGTCAGTGAGGTTAACAGGCAGTGGGGCACGTCGTACAGCAGTTTTGACGAGATTGAACTGCCGCCTGACGGCCGCGAACCATATGCATCTCCGGCTGACCGCGGACGTGACAATGCATGGCACAGCTTCTGGAGAAGATATTACGGAGATTACCTCCGGATGCTGAGCTCTATGATAAGGGAACGCGGTGTCACGGTGCCCCTGTATCATAATCTCCCGGGATGGATCTACGGCAACGGCTACGAGTTCCCGGTGAACATAACAATGTATGAAGACCTCTTCAGGGGCCGGAGTGAGATCATCTTCGGCGTTGACCACATACCCGAGTATGTCTCTTACAGGAATCTTCACGACGACAGGATTATCAATGACATCACGCTGGCAATGCAGGGAGGCGGGCCGCTCTTTGCGGCAGAGTTTCAGAGCGGTTCACGGGAGTATCATGTAGTGACAAACCCGCGCGAGATGGAGCTGTTTTATAAGGCCAGCATTGCCAACGGGCTGAAGGGCTGGAACTTTTACATGTTTTCGCAGGGCCGGAACGTCAGCCGCAGGGGTTACTCAGGAGACACTTTTTACTGGTTCACGCCACTCGATGCAGAAGGAAAACGCGGAAGCGCCTGGCCTGCAGTGCAGAAGATGAGCCACATGACAGAGGTGGCAGGAGACATAATTGTAAATTCCGGCCGCAGGGCCGGGGTGTGCGTGCTGTTCTATCCACACTGGTATGCCACGGAACTTGAAAGGCCGGCCGGTGAGGCTTCCGGACTGACTTACATACCATCAGCTGTCAGGCGGCCTGCATATTTTGACGGCCTTCTGAAGGCGCTGCAGGTTCTGAACGTCGATTACGACATGGCTGACCTCAGCACCGCTTCGCCTGAGTCACTTTCGCAGTATCGGCAGGTCTGGGTTTTTGCAACCGACGAAATGGATGCCCCGGCTCAGATGACCATCGCCGGTTATATCACAGGCGGAGGCCATGCAGTTATCTATCCTTACCTTCCTGACAGGGATACATCTCAGCAGCCCTGCAAGGTGCTTCGTGATGCAATAGGGGCAGATCCGTCAGGGACCGAGGTGACAGACTCACCGCTCATAGACCTTTTTGATCTCCATGACATCAAGTGCAACAACCCGCAGGTTGTATTCACCTCCGAATCGCTGTCCGGTGCCGAGGTCATTGCCCGCACACTCAGGGGCACTCCGTGCGGCTTTGAAAAGAGGGTGAAAAAAGGAAAGGTCACATTCATCGGCACGTGGGCCGGATTTGACACTGAGGCTCACAGGGCGTTCTATGAGAAGTTACTGGAGAGATCTGGTGCCAGACTTCGGAATGCCGCATCTGACAACGGATTCATAATTGCCAGAGAGAGATTCACCGGTGACGGCAGGGCACTGCTCTTCGTGGCTAACTACTACAACGAGGAGATGAGCGGCAGCGTCACCTATACTCATCCAGCATCGGGTGAAACGGTCAGACTGCCGCTGAGCGGAGAAAAAATTTCATGGCCTCCGCTGAGGGCAATACTTACCCCTGTCTGCCTGCAGGTGGCGGAGGGAGTGACATTGCTCCATACCACTTCCGATCTTCTCGGTCTCAGAAGGGAGGGTAATGAGATAATCATGACACTATGCGGCGACAGAGATCTGGCCGGAGAGGCCGTGCTCGAGGGTCCCGGAGCTTTACGGATAAAAAGGACGGAGATCGGCGGCAAACCTGCTGAGACCGGTGTCACCGGGGGGCACATGGTGATAACCTACAGCCACAGACACGGAGAGGAACTTCAGCTCAGAATCACCCTGGGTTGAGCGGTGTCCGGCAGCAGTTCATCCTGGGAGGGGCTCCGGGAACGACAAACGGACGGGCACCATGGTTATGATAAAAACAAACAGGCAATGAAGATCAGCAACAATGCAGGACTGACGGTGGAGTTTCTCGGGAACGGAGCGGTGTCATGCATACATACTGACACCATAATGATCAGTCTCCGCCAGGCAACGGTTTATACAGGTGCATATGCCGGAATTTTTCTGAGAAAGAGAGACGGCGCAATTGAGAGCCATCTGCTTACCGGTCCCGGGAGTGAAGGTTATTACCGTGTGGAGAACAGCATATACAGCGTTGCCGGAAGCTGGGATGACATCGGATATATATGCAGTCTGAGGCTGTCAGAAAAGAGTCTGAGCTGGGAATGGACGACAGAACTGTTCAACAACAGTGGCAGGGAGGTAACCCTGGACCTTGTCTGTCTTCAGGATGCCGGGTTGAAGGCTGTTTCGCAGGGGCTTGTAAATGAGTACTATGTGAGCCAGTATACAGAGAGGAGGATACTTGATGATCCCGAGGCCGGGAAGGTGGTCTGCTGCCGTCAGAACATGAAGGAGTCGGGTGGCTGGCCGTGGCTGATGATGGCCTCTCTGGGCCGGGCCGGCTCCGCCTGTACTGACGGAATGCAGTTTTACGGGAAGAGTTACCGGGCTACCGGCATTCCGGAAGGATTGCTGGCGGAAAGCCTGGGAGGTGAGTATGCCGGTGAGTCATCTGTAATTGCTATTCAGGAGGAGCCATTTGTGCTCAGGGCAGGAGAGACAAGGAGAGTCAGGTTTGCTCTGACATTTTTGCATAATCATCCACCGGCCACCTCGGAAGCGGACCTCGACAGGCTGCCGGGCCTGGCAATGGAGTTCAGCCATGACCATTCCGGGGCTGCCGGAAGCCTTCATTCTGAGGCTCTCTTCAGTTCCTTTCGCGAGCCGGGAGGCTTAAGCGGGATTGAAGGATTCCGGAAGCCGGAGCTGAACCTTTTCAGCACTCCGGTCATCTTGCAGGCAGAGGAGCTGACTGAGAAGGAGATTGAGAATTTTTTTCCGGGGCCACGCAGGTATTCTGAATTTTCCGGAGGCCGCCTGTTATCATTCTTTTACGACATGAACCGGCACGTGATGCTCAGGGGGAAGGAATTGCTGGCTGACCGTCCCCACGGGCATATCATGCATAACAGGGCTCATCTTCTTCCGGATGAGTCAATAATGTCAACCACAGCGTTTGCATCCGGGGTTTTCAACTCTCACATCACCCAGGGTAATACCAACTTCAACACCCTTCTGTCAGTATGCAACAGCCAGTTCAATATCAATCCCGTTTCGGGGCAAAGGATTTTCGTGGTGGCAGGGGGGAAGAGGATGCTTCTCGGCGTACCATCGGCCTTCGAGATGGGACTTAACCACTGCAGGTGGCTGTACCGGCATGGCAACAGTCTGTACCAGGTGCAGACGTGGACATCCGGGAAGGTGCCGCAGGTCAACATGGATTTCCGTGTTCTCGAAGGAGATCCTGTGGCACTGGTGGTTACCCATGATTTTGATGAGCTCAACGGCTGGAGTATCAGGCCTGACGCTGTTGCCGGGGAGTATATCGCATTGCCTGCTGCCGGAAGCATGATCAGCCGGAAGTTCCCGGATGCGCGTTACAGGATAACCATTCAGTATTCCGGCAGCAGGTACCGTGCCGGCGGTAACGGGTTTTCAGGGAAAGATGACGTGCTGAACGACAACTCCCTGTTTACTGTAGAGACTGCTCCGCTGACCCGGTTCAGCATGAGCTTCACGGGCTGTGTTACGGCCGGAATTGAGCCGGTATTCTTTGACGATGCGGACAGGCAGTTTGCTTCAGACGCCGGTGATGCCTCCGGGGAATGGAGAGAAATGAGCCGTTCACTCTCAATCAGAAGCAGTGATGATGATATAAGTGCCATAACAGAGATACTCCCGTGGTTCGGGATGAATGCAATCACACATTTTCTGACCCCTTACGGCCTTGAGCAGTTCAGTGGCGCCGCGTGGGGAACACGCGACGTATCACAGGGACCTGTCGAACTGCTGATTGCGATGGGTAAGTATGAGGAGGCAAGAAATGTACTTACAGTCATCTTTTCAAACCAGGAGCCTGACGGCGGATGGCCGCAATGGTGGATGTTTGACAGCTACGATGAGATAAGGGCAGACAGCGCACACGGAGACGTTATCTACTGGTGCCTCATTGCCCTGAGCAGTTATATAAGGGCAACCGGAGATTTTGGATTCCTTGATAAATCCCTGCCATACTTTCAGAAAGATAATGAAGCGCAAAATCTCATAAATACACTTAGAGAACATATTAACCGACTGGTTAAAAAGGTGACAGGGTCGTTTGTACCGGGTAAGTCGCTGGTCCGTTACGGAGGAGGCGACTGGAATGACTCATTGCAGCCGGTTAACAGGGAGCTGGCTGACAGGTTGATCTCATCATGGACGGTTGAGATGAACTACCAGGCATTCAGGCAGTATGCGGAGGTTTGCGCTTTGGCCGGCGATCATGACGGTGCCGAAGAGATGAACAGTTGCTCAGAGAATATCAGGACTGACTTCAACAGGTATCTTTTAAGAGACGGTGTTGTGGCAGGTTACGGTCTCGCCGGTGATGATGGCAGGATTAGCCTGCTGCTTCATCCGTCGGATACGGTGACAGGCATCAGTTACAGCCTCCTGCCGATGGAGCGGGGGATTGTCAGCGGCATCTTCACCCCTGAACAGGCAGCAAGTCACCTGGAACTGATCTGCAGGCACCTCACCGGACCTGACGGAGCCCGGCTGATGGACCGGCCACTGAGATACAGCGGCGGCCCCGAGAAGATTTTCCGGAGAGCAGAGAGCAGTACGTTCTTCGGCAGGGAGATAGGCCTGATGTATGTTCATGAACACATAAGATACGCCGAGTCTCTTGCGCGCACCGGCCGTGCCGTAGAGTTCATGAAGGCATTGCGGCAGGCAATTCCCGTCGGGTATCGTGACATTGTATCCAACTCTGATATAAGGCAGTCAAACTGTTATTACAGCAGCTCTGACGCCATCTTTGAAACACGATACCAGGCTGACGAGCTGTATAATGAGATAATTGAGGGTAAAATCACCCTGAGAGGAGGGTGGCGTGTTTATTCAAGTGGCCCGGGCATATTTGCCGGTATCATCATGACACATCTCCTTGGTATCAGGAGGGAATGGGGCAGGTTAATTATTGACCCGGTGATGCCGGCCTCTCTTGACGGTCTTGAGGCTTCGATGATAATCATGGGCCGGACCGTGACCTTTGTTTACCATGTCATTGAAGGGTGTTGCAGCCCGAAACGGATTACCGTTAACGGAAGTGATGTGGTGTTCACGCCTGTTGAGAACCAGTACCGTCCCGGTGGCGCGGCAGTGGATGAGCGTGTCTTTGAAGGTATGCCGTCAGGCAGCGAAGACAGGGTTGAAATATACCTCTGAGATCCTGACTTTTTCCTATATTTACCACTGGTAACAGGAAGTTGCGTAACAATCGGGACTTATGTCAGAGATACCAGTTGGGGGAACTCTAAGACTGCTGATTCAGGTCATTTGCATCACCTTTCTTTCAGTGCCTGTGCAGGTTCAGGCCCAGGCAGTTGGAGGCAGGAATGACATCAGCCGGTTTATTCCCGGAACAATCCCGGTGAAGAGCCAGAACTGGGAGATAAGCAGGGACCCGGTCAGCGGTTACGTCTATTTTGCCAATTCTGCCGGCCTGATCGAATACAACGGTATTACTGCGAGAAGTTACCCTGTGCCCGACCGCCAGGGAGCAAGGTCTGTATATGTGAACGGTGACGGGGTGATTTTCACTGGTTCCTTTGAAGATTTCGGGTTCTGGATGAAGGATCAGTCCGGAGTGCTTTCATACACCTCACTGGCCGGCTCGGCCGATGTTGCCGAGAACGACGAGATATGGAACATTTTCGAGATAGGCCGTACCCTTTATTTCCAGTCGTTCACCTCTGTGTATGTTTATGACTACAACGGGGTAAAGAGGATTCCGGCCCCATCCTCGATGCTGTTCTTCTTCAGGTCAGGCGAGAGGTTTATTGCGCAATCAATAGATGAGGGACTTTACTGGTTTGACGGGACCGGTTTCAGATTTATCCCCGGAAGCGAGATATTTGCCACGCACAAGATTCATGCACTGATCGATTTAGGCCAGGATGAGAAGTGGATCTGCACTGCCAATGACGGTATTTTTCTGTTCGACGGAGCGAAGTTCACCCCTGTGGCGAATGAGATCTCGGGGTACCTGAAAGAGGCTACCTGCAATGCCGGGCTGGCTGTGAATGATTCGCTCCTTGCCTTCGGAACCATTCTCAGGGGCCTGGTGCTCTGTGACCGGAGCGGCAGGATTCTTGAAACCTATGATTACTCCAACGGGCTGAGCAACAATACTGTATTGTCGCTGTACCAGGATGCCGGAAAGGGGCTATGGGTCGGGCTTGATGATGGTGCAAATTTTCTTGATACAAATTCACCTGTGGCGTTCTACGAGAACTCAGGCGGTGACCTTGGAACAATATATACTGTTATCCGTGACCGGGATTATCTTTTTCTGGGGACAAACCACGGACTTTTTGCTACGGACATAGAAAATGTTAACGGATCGTACCGCTTCTCCGGACTTCGGATCATACCCGGGACCCAGGGGCAGGTCTGGAAGCTGTTGCAATATGACGGGCAGATACTGTGCGGACACAATGACGGCACCTTTCTTATTGACGGGCTGAACGCCGTCAGGATTTCGGATGTCACCGGGGGATGGTCTGTAAGGCCGTTCGGTGAGTACCTGGTTCAGGGTACATACACTGGTCTCGTCTCATTCAGTAGGGGTGCAAGGGGCAAATGGGAGTACTGCGCCAAAATTGAAGGGTATGCCGAACCCACCAGGTTCGTGGAGATTGATTACCTCGGGTACGTCTGGGCGCTGCATCCACAGAAGGGTTTATACCGGCTGGAGCTGAACGAGGAGGCTGATTCGGTCACCAGTTCCCTTCATTTCAGCCAGGCCGGCGACAGCGCCAGGATCATCTCCATGGCAATGATGAACAACCAGATGGTGTTCATCGCCGCGGATCATTTATATGGCTTTGACTATGAGCGGAAGGACTTTTTCCCCGTGACATCGCTGGAGCCGGGCCTGGGTGAGTTTGTCAAAGCAACGCAGATAATCCCGTTTCAGAAGAACAGTTACTGGTTTGTGCTTGACAACAGGATTGCCCTGTTCAGCATCACCCGTGACATGCAGGCCGAGAAGGTCATGGAATTTGTGCATGAGTATGCTGACCTGCCATGGCGGGAACAGCAGGTGATGTCTCTGGATTCCGGCATGCTACTCATTCCTACACGGCAGGCGTTCAGCATCTATGACGTTGACAGACTGGTCAACAGTTCGGAAGCCTCTGCGCTTGCCGTCAGCCGCCTGGTTTTCAGCGGGGGTAACAGGAGCGCCACGCTGTTCCCGCAGTCAGGTGATGAAAGACAGGTGCCCAGCAGGGCGAATAACCTGACCGTCTATATTGCAAATCCATCCGGGTTTGACCGCGAAGTAAGAGAGTATCTTTACAGGATCACCGAGATGGGAGAGGAGTGGTATCGAACGGCGACCGACAACTTCTCACTGTTAAACCTGAAGCATGGTGAATATCATCTCCAGGTAAGAGAGGCAGCCGGCAGGGGCATGACGGAGACCCGTTTTACCATCAGGAGGCCCTTTGCCCTGACCGGATGGGCCCTGGTCCTCTACCTTCTTGCTGCCTCAGCAATTACCGCAGCCGGGATTATGTTTTTCCGTTCCAAACTCGAGGGCCACCGCCGTATGATTGAATATGAGGTTGGCAAGAACAGGCTGGAAAGCGAGCTCGACTACAAGAGTTATGAGCTGATGCTTACCATGCGTTACCTCATAAGAAAGACAGACACCCTGAGGGAACTGCGTGACAAGCTTGAGACGGCCAAGGAAAGCTCTGTAAAGATGCCCGCCCGTTTCATCAGGGAGATGGAACAGATTATTGATCACGGACTTGACACCCAGACGGAGGAGTGGCAGAACGTGATGAAAAACCTGAAGCTGTCGCAGGAAGGGTTCTTCAGAAAGCTGAAGGCCAGGTATCCTGCACTGACACCTAATGACCTGAGACTGTGTTCGTACCTGAGGATGAACTTTACCACCAAGGAGATTGCCAATCTTTCAAACATATCCACGCGGGCGGTGGAGATAGCGCGTTACAGGCTGAGATCAAAACTGAACCTCAGTCATGATGTCAACCTGACAGAGTTTCTAATTCACGAGGCGGAGATAAGCGAAGACTAGGTTCCTGGGGAGCCGGCCTTTTCGTTGTGACCGGTGTGCTGCACGTCAGGTGGCACCGGGTTTCCGGGCCGTCAGGGGTGTCAGTGTTATTGTCGCAGTTCTTCCAGTATGAATCCCATCCCCCTCAGGGTGCGGAGGCTTAATCCGTGGTCGGGAGCTATGTATTTTCGCAGGCGGCTGATGAACACATCCATGCTCCGACCCAGGAAATAGTCGTCCTCACCCCATATTTCTGTCAGTATCTGTTCGCGGGTAAGTGCCTTGTTCCTGTTCATCATAAGGTGCCTCATCAGCTGGGCTTCCCGGAGGGTAAGCTTCTCCTTTCCCGCAGGGGTTATGAGCTCAAGGGCGTTGTACCTGAGGGTGGTGTCAGAGATCCGGTATTCGTCTTCAGCCACGGTGTAAATTCTACGGAGGATGTTGTTTATGCGGAGCAGCAGCATTTCCGGGTCAAAAGGTTTGGTTATATAGTCATCTGCCCCGAGCTTCAGACCCCTGATCATATCCTCCCTCAGGCTTTTTGCCGTCAGGAAGATGAAGGGTATTCCCGGGTCCTTCGCCCTCAGCTTCTCCGCGAGGGTAAATCCGTCCATTTCGGGCATCATGATATCGAGCACGCAAATATCCGGCTTTGAATCGTGAAACCTGTCCCATGCTTCGCGGCCGTTTCGCGCCAGTGTAACCTCGAACCCACTCATGGAGAGGTACTGTGACAGTATGTTCCCGAAATCGATATCGTCTTCGGCAAGCAGGAGTTTCATATCGTATTCTGGATTGGTATTCTGATTTTGAATGTGGTGCCGCGGCCGGGTTTGCTGGTGACGGATACATCGCCTCCGTGCGCCATGGCAATCCGCCTGACGTAATAAAGTCCGAGTCCCAGCCCCTTTGCCTTGTGGATGTTCCCCTGGGGTACCCTGTAGAATTTCTCGAATACATGACCGAGGTGTTCCAGCGGGATCCCCACTCCGTTGTCAAGGACTGTTATTTCAACGTCACACCCTGATACGGCGGCTGTTACACGGATAAGGGGTTCCCTGTCGCAGTACTTCACCGCATTGGAGAGCAGGTTGCTGATCATGGTGGTGAAATAGACGATGTCAACAGAGGCTTCCAGGCCGTTGGTGGTGTAATCCTCCTCAATCACGGCGCAACCGTCGCATGATGTAAGAAATGATGAAACCACCTGGTGGAGCAGTTCATCAATTGCCACCTTATGCCGGTCAAGCTCGAATTCCTGCCTCTCAAGGAAACTTACTTCGAGGATTGTGTTAATAAGCTGGTTGAGATGCACGCTCTGTTTGCCTATCAGCTGTGCCGTTTCAAGCACTTTTTCCCGGTCCGAGATGATTTGTTCCTTCTCAAGCGTTCTCCCGGCCACAGTAATGGTGGAGAGAGGGGTCTTGAGCTCGTGGGTCATATTGTTGATGAAGTCGCTTTTCAGTTCCGAGAGCCTTCGCTCCTCGAGAAGGTTTCTCCATGTCAGGCCGAACACCAGGAAGACAATCAGGATACTGCCGATTATAAGCAGAAAGGAGAGGAGGGCTTCCCTTAAGACCATCTCGTTCTTGTGTGTCAGGTCCAGCAGGTAATGATACTCGATAATAAAGTTGTTGTGTTCCTCCCGGAAGGTGTTCACCAGCACCATCGTTTTACCCGGCTTGGAATAGACAGTATCGGCCATCACCATTTTGTCAGATGGTACCAGGAGCACCAGTTTCGAGATGGCAATTACCGGGATGAAGTCGTTGTCATACCCGGCATTGCCGAAATATGATCTGAAGAATGAGGTAAGCTGCTCGTTCTCCTCCATTATCTTATATGTCTCCTTGAGGGCAAGTCTGCTGAGGGAGGCGCTGTCATAGGATGTATACAGCTTGCAGAGCTCCTCTGATATCAGGTAATCAGCGAACTTATCCGTAATATCCATGGCCTTCTCGAAGCCATTACTCTTCTTTTTTGCCAGTAAAAGGGAGAGTCCTTCCCGTGAGAGGCTACTGTATCTCATCATGATTATCTCCTCCTTCTGTTTCCAGGTATTGCGAATCATATAGAGCTGAACCGCTACGAAGAGAAGCAGGGCTGCAAGAGAAACAGCAAAAAGGAGTTGACGCTTCATTTCACCGACTTTTGTTCAAAATTAATCATTGCCGGCGGAAGATGGAGAAGATTAACCTTGCATTAACCTCCCATTAACCTTAGCCTGTGAAAAGTGGATGTAATTTTACATTGTCGAACATTAAATGGGCAGTCATGAAAAGAACAGTAAATTTTATCA
>Ga0116141_10001515_pt1 | contig 19892 bp, 19 predicted proteins | sample AD_UKC097_MetaG_FD_89744 | JGI IMG/M metagenome (GOLD analysis project Ga0116141, IMG submission 89744) | Active sludge microbial communities of municipal wastewater-treating anaerobic digesters from USA - AD_UKC097_MetaG | ecosystem: Engineered > Bioreactor > Anaerobic > Digestate | place: USA...
CGCTACGACGACACCGTGCTGGCCGAGCAGTTCATCCGCGGGCGCGAGCTGACCGTGGCGATCCTCGGGCGCGGGCGCGACGCCTTCGCGCTGCCGGTGATCGAGATCCAGGCGCCTGGCGGCAACTACGACTACCAGAACAAGTACTTCGGCAACGACACGCGCTACCTGTGCCCGGCGCCCCTGTCGCCGCAGACCGCGCAGGAGGTGCAGCGGGTGGCCGTCGAGGCCTACCGCGCGCTCGAATGCGAGGGCTGGGCACGCGCCGACCTGATGCTGGATGCCGACGACCGGCCCTGGCTGCTCGAGATGAACACCTCGCCCGGCATGACCGACCACTCGCTCGTGCCGATGGCGGCGAAGGCAGTGGGCATGGACTACGACAGCCTGGTCGTGCGCATCCTCGAGAGCGCGCGCCTGAAGGTGCACACCGCGGCATGAGCGATCGCATGAACCCCTGGCACAACGCACGGCTGATGCATGCGGGCGCCAACGTGCTCCTTGCGTGTGCACTGCTGGCGGCGCTGTCGACGGCCGTCTGGTGGCTGGTGCAGCGGCCGGCGTTCACCCTGCGCGCCGTGTCGATCGAGGCGGTCGAGGGGGCCGAGCTGCGCCAGGTGTCCTCGCTGCTGTTGCGCAGCGCCGCGCAGCGCAAGGTGCGGGGCAACTTCTTCACCGTCGATCTCGACGCCATGCGCGCCGCGTTCGAGGCCGTTCCCTGGGTGCGCCGCGCGACGGTGCGCCGGATCTGGCCGAACCGGCTGGTGGTCGGCATCGAGGAGCATCGCGCGATCGCGCTATGGGGCGACGGGCGGCTGGTCAACACGTTCGGCGAATTGTTCACGGCCAACCTGGCCGAGGCCGAGGAGGACGGACCGCTGCCCGAGCTGGCCGGCCCGCCGGCGAGCGAACAGGTGGTGCTCGCCCGCTACCGCGAGCTCGAACGCTGGCTCGCGCCGCTGGGTCGCAAGCCCGAGTCGGTGCAGCTGTCGCAGCGCTATGCGTGGAGCGTGCAGCTCGACGACGGCACCAGCCTGCTGCTGGGCCGAGACCAGGGCGTGCCCATCGAGGAGCGCGTGACCCGTTGGGCGTCGGTCTACCCGCGGGTCAGCCACCGCTTCGACAGCCGGCCCGAGGTCATCGACCTGCGCTACCCGAACGGCTTTGCGGTGCGCGCCGTCGCCACGCTCCAGCCGACCCCCGCGAGCGGTCCCGTGAAGGCTGCGGCCAGGCCCGCGCGGCCGGTCAGGACCGGACAGCGATGAGCGCCCCACGCACCCCACCCCCGAACACCCACCGAAAGACCATCCATGGCTAGGGATTCCAGCGATCTGATCGTCGGGCTCGACATCGGCACCTCGAAGATCGTCGCGATCGTCGCGCAGATGCTCGGCGACGGGCGTTACGAGATCGTCGGCCTCGGCCAGCACGACTCGCGCGGACTGAAGAAAGGCGTGGTGGTCAACATCGAGTCGACCGTCGCGTCGATCCAGCGCGCGCTCGAGGAAGCCGAGCTGATGGCCGACTGCAAGATCAAGACGGTCTACACCGGGATCGCCGGCAGCCACATCCGCAGCTTCAACTCCAGCGGCATGGTCGCGATCAAGGACAAGGAGGTCACCGAGGCCGACATGGCCCGCGTGATCGAGACCGCCAAGGCGGTGAACATCCCGACCGACCAGCAGATCGTCCACGTGCTGCCGCAGGAGTTCATCATCGACGGCCAGGAGGACATCCGCGAGCCGATCGGCATGAGCGGCGTGCGCCTCGAGGTGAAGGTGCACATCGTCACCGGCGCGGTCTCGGCGGCCCAGAACATCGTCAAGTGCGTCCGCCGCTGCGGCCTCGAAGTGCAGGACCTGATCCTGCAGCCGCTGGCCTCGAGCATGTCCGTGCTCACGCAGGACGAGAAGGAGCTCGGCGTGGCGCTGGTCGACATCGGCGGCGGCACCACCGACATCGCGATCTTCACCGGCGGGGCCATCCGGCACACGGCCGTGATCCCCATCGCCGGCGACCAGATCACCAACGACATCGCGATGGCGCTGCGTACGCCCACGCCCGAGGCCGACGAGATCAAGCTTCGCTACGGCATCGCCAAGCAGGTGCTGGTCGACCCGAGCGAGAAGATCGAGGTCCCGGGCCTCGGCGACCGCGGCCCGCGCCAGCTGTCGCGCCAGGCGCTGGCGGCCGTGATCGAGCCGCGCGTCGAGGAACTCTATTCGCTGGTGCACCAGGTGATCCGCGAGTCCGGTTACGAGGAGCTGCTGTCCTCGGGCATCGTGATCACCGGCGGCACCAGCCTGATGCGGGGCATGGTCGAGCTGGCCGAGGACATCTTCCTCAAGCCGGTCCGCCTGGGCATGCCCTCGTACGTCGGCGGACTCGCCGACGTCGTCCGCAATCCGCGCTTCGCCACCGCCGTCGGCCTGCTCGAAGAGGCCCGGGCGCAGCGCCAGCGCGGCCGCAAGGCCGCGGAACAGTCAGGGTCCTTCAAGGAAACCATGCGCCGCATGAAGGAATGGTTCCTCGGGAACTTCTGAATCCACCTCGCACATCGACCCAGCCACATCACTTCCCCCCCGGCACACACAGGAGGCCACCACCATGTCATTCGAAATGATCGAGAACGAGTCCGAAGGCGCCGTCATCAAGGTTGTCGGCGTCGGCGGCGCCGGCGGCAACGCCGTGAATCACATGATCGGCCGCGGCGTCCAGGGCGTCGAATTCATCGCGCTCAACACCGACCGGCAGGCGCTGTCGCGCTCGCAGGCGGAGCACATCATCCAGCTCGGCGACCAGGGGCTCGGGGCCGGCGCAAACCCGGGGGCGGGGCGCGCGGCGGCCGAAGCGGCCGAGGAGCGCATCCGGGAGGCGCTCGCCGGGGCGAACATGGTGTTCCTGACCGCCGGCATGGGCAAGGGCACGGGCACCGGCGCCTCTCCGGTGGTGGCGCGGATCGCCAAGGAGCTGGGCGTGCTGACGGTGGGCGTGGTCACCAAGCCGTTCCAGTTCGAGGGCAACCGCAAGATGCAGATCGCCGAGGCGGGCATCGAGCAGCTCGTCGAGCACGTCGACTCGCTGATCGTGGTGCTGAACCAGAACCTGTTCGACGTGATGGACGAGGATGCCAGCCTCGAGGACGCGTTCAAGCGCGCCGACGACGTGCTGCACAACGCGGTGGCCGGCATCGCCGAGATCATCAACGTGCCCGGTCTGGTGAACGTCGACTTCGCCGACGTGCGCACGGTGATGGGCGAGCAGGGCAAGGCGATGATGGGCATCGGCGAAGCCGCCGGCCTGGACCGCGCCCGCCTGGCGGCCGAGCAGGCCGTCGCGTCGCCGCTGCTCGACGGCGTCGATCTGTCCGGCGCGCGCGGCGTGATCGTCAACATCACCGCCAACCGCAGCCTGAAGCTGCGCGAGACGAACGACGTGATCAACACGATCAAGGCGTTCTGCGCCGACGACGCCACGATCATCCACGGCACGGTGTTCGACGAGGCGATGGCCGACACGCTGCGGGTGACGGTGGTGGCCACCGGCATCGGCCGCAAGGCGTCCAAGCCGGTGCTGGTGCCGGCCTCGCAGCCGGCGCAGCGCACCGGCACCTACGACGCCGGCGACGTCAACTACGACGCGCCGACCGTCTGGCGCAGCCCGCGCGGCGCGGCGGCGGCCCAGGTGGCCGCGCTCGAGGAGAGCGGCGTCGAGCGCTTCGACATCCCGGCGTTCCTGCGCAAGCAGGCCGACTGAGCGGCCGCGGTCCGGCCGCGGGCGGAGCGTCCTGCCGGGGCACGCTCCGCCCCGCGGTCCGGCGCGGTCGCGGTCCGACGTCCCGTCGGCCCGAAGTCCGGGAAGGTGGCAGCGGACGGGGCTCCGGGCGGGCGCTCCAGGCCGCCCTGGCGTGCGCACGGCAGGGTTATCGCTTTGGAACTAGAATTCGCGCTCCCCAGACAACCCTGGCGCGCGCGCCCGCAAGCGGGTGGCGGCTCCATCCACACGCATTCAAGGAGATAGACGATGACGATCAAGGTCGGAGACACCCTGCCGGACGCCACGCTGATGGAGTTCATCGAGGTCGAGGGCAATGGCTGCACCGTCGGCCCCAACGCGTTCAAGGTGTCGGACATCGTCAAGGGCAAGAAGATCGCGGTCTTCGGCCTGCCGGGTGCGTTCACGCCCACCTGCTCGGCCCAGCACGTGCCCAGCTACCTCGCCAACTACGACGCGCTGAAGGCCAATGGCATCGACGAGATCTGGTGCCTGTCGGTGAACGACGCGTTCGTGATGGGGGCGTGGGCGCGCGACCAGAAGGCAGCCGGCAAGGTGCGCATGCTGGCCGACGGCAGCGCCGACTTCACCCGCAAGCTCGGCCTGGAGCTCGACCTGACGGCGCGCGGCATGGGCGTGCGCATGCAGCGGTTCTCCATGGTCGTCGACAACGGGGTCGTCAAGCAGATCAACGTCGAAGCGCCGGGCAAGTTCGAAGTCTCGGGCGCCGAGGCGATGCTCAAGCAGCTGTGACGGTTCCCGCGCATCCGGCCCGTCCGGGCCGATGCGCCACCCGATCGAATCGAACGCGATGATGCGCCAACGAACCCTCAAGGCCCTGGTACGCACGACCGGTGTCGGTCTGCACTGCGGCCAGCGGGTGGAGCTCACCCTGCGTCCGGCGGCGCCGGACACCGGCATCGTGTTCCGGCGGGTCGACCTCGACCCGCCCGTCGACATCCCCGCCTGCGCCGAGCGCGTCACCGACACGCGCATGGCCTCGACCCTCACGGCGGTCGAGCCGCGCGACGGGCAGGAGGTCCGCGTCGCCACCGTCGAGCACCTGATGTCCGCGATGGCCGGCCTCGGCATCGACAATGCGTACGTCGACGTCACTGCGCCCGAGATCCCCATCCTCGACGGTTCGGCCGGCTCGTTCGTGTTCCTGATCCAGTCGGTCGGTGTCGTCGAGCAGGGCGCGCCCAAGCGGTTCCTGCGCGTGAAGCGCCCGGTGGAGATCCGCGAGGGCGACAAATGGGCGCGCCTCGACCCGCACTTCGGGTTCCGGCTCGATTTCTCCATCGAGTTCGGCCATCCGGCGATCGACGCCACCGGCCAGCGCTTCGACATCGACTTCGCCACCACCTCCTACGTGAAGGAGATCGCGCGCGCCCGCACGTTCGGCTTCATGCAGGACGTCGAGGCGTTGCGCTCGATGGGGCTGGCCCAGGGCGGCAGCTTCGACAATGCAATCGTCATGGACGAGTACCGCGTGCTGAACGCCGACGGGCTGCGGCTCGACGACGAGTTCGTGCGCCACAAGATCCTCGACGCGATCGGCGACCTGTATCTGGTCGGCCATCCGCTGCTGGCGTCCTACAGCGCCTACAAGTCGGGGCACGCGCTCAACAACCGCCTGCTGCGCGCGCTGCTGGCCGATGCCGAGGCGTACGAGCTGGTGTCCTTCGCCGAGCGCCGGGAGGCGCCGCGCCTGTTCTCGCTCGACTGGTCGAGCGCCTGACGTCCGCGAACGCCCGCCCGTGATCGCCCTCCGCCTGCTGGTGCTGTTCACCGCGGCCGCCGTCGCGATCTGCGTGGCCGGCTACCTGATCGGCGGCGACCGGCGCTACCTGCGCTGGTCGGTCAAGATCCTCGGCTATGCCGGTGCCGCCGCGCTGGTCTTCTTCGCGATCCTCATCCTGGAACGCATCGCCTGACCGTACCCGCGGCCCTCAGGGGCCGGAGCGCCGACGCCGCGCGACGAACCGCGCCAGCGCGCGCTTGAGTCCGGGGTCGTCCACCTGCCGGCCGAGCGCCTCGAAGGCCGCGACCGCGGAGGCGGGCACCGGCGCCTTGGGGGTCGGGGGCGGTGTCGGCGCACCCTGGCGCGGCGGTTGCGGCTGGATCCTGATTCGCTTAACCTTCCAGCCCCTGACGGCCAGCCCGGCCAGCAGCGAGGGCTCGATCTGCCGCAGCTTCGCGGCGAGGGCGGCCCCCGGCGCCGACAGCACCAGCACGTCGTCCTGCAGTCCGAGCGCCGTCAGCCGTCGCGCGCCGCCCGTTGCGGAGGTGTCGAGACAGTCCAGATCCGCCTGCAAGGCCAGGAGCACTTCGGCCCGCGCGGTCAGCGCGTCGAAGCCCTGGTGGCGGCCGAGCCAGGCGAGCACGTGCCCGGCGGGGTCGGCGGCGGGCGTGCCGACGACGGGCGCGGGTGCCGCGGTGCGCGAAGCGGTGGCACCGGTGCGCGGGCGCGTGGCTGCGGGAACGGGCTTCATGGGCGTGATGGGCATGCTCGGCGGTGATGCAACCGCGCAAAGGGAGGGGCGTTTGCAGATTATCATCGTTCATCCGAGACTCCGGCAGGCCCGCACCCTCACGCTGCGACCGCGCTGGATCGCGGCCGCCGGCCTCGGACTGCTCCTGCTGCTGGCCGCCGGTTCCGGCCTCCTGTCGTACGTCACGTTCACCCATCTGCACGAACTGCGCCTGCCGCTGGTGCAGCGCTGGCTCGCGCAGTCGGCCGCGCACGACGTCGCCCACGAGCAGGCGTACGTGCGCCAGAACATCGAAGCCCTCGCCGCCAAGCTGGGCCAGCTGCAGGCGCAGATCTCCCGCATCGACGCCGTCGGCGAGCGGGTGGCCCGCATGGCGGGCGTGCGCACGCCCGACCCCGCGCCGCGGCCCGGGCTGGGCGGACCCGCGGTGACCGACGTGTCCGGCCTGTCGCTCGACCGCCTGAGCGCGCAGGTCGAACAGGCGATGCGCGGCGCCGAGCGGCGCGACGAGCTGTTCAGCCTCGTCGAGACCGAGCTGATGATGCGCAGCGTGATGTCGCGCCTGCTGCCCAACGCCCAGCCGCTGGAGGGCGGCGTCGCGGGCTCGCGGTTCGGCTGGCGCGCCGACCCCTTCACGGGCCGGTCCGCGATGCACGAAGGCATCGACTTCAACGCACCCGTCGGCACCCCGATCGTCGCCGCCGGTCCGGGGGTCGTGTCCTTCGCCGGCTGGCATGCCGCCTACGGCCACCAGGTCGACCTCGACCATGGCAACGGACTGGTCACGCGCTACGCGCACGCGTCCCGGCTGCTGGTGCGCGAGGGCGACATCGTGCGCCAGGGCCAGAAGATCGCCGAGGTCGGGTCCACCGGCCGGTCCACCGGCCCGCACCTGCACTTCGAGGTCCGCATCGACGACCAGCCGCAGGATCCGTTCGCGTTCCTGCGCGACGGCCTGCCGGCCCGTGGCCCCGGCACCACGGCCGCGGCAGGCGGCCCGGCGCGTGCGGCGCGCTGAACGGTCCGGCGGAAAGCGGAACGCGTGCTAACATTTTGCGCTTTGGCTGAGCCGTTCCGCCCCGTGCGAGGCCGGCGACACTCCCGATGATCCAGGGTTTCCTGACCAAGATCTTCGGCAGTCGCAACGAGCGACTGCTGAGGGGCTACCGCAAGACCGTCGAGGCGATCAACGCGCTCGAGCCCGCGTTGTCGGCCCTGTCCGACGCGCAGCTCACCGGCAAGACCGCCGAGTTCCGGCAGCGCCTGGAGAACGGGCAATCCCTGGACGACCTGCTGCCCGAAGCCTTCGCGGTCTGCCGCGAGGCGGCGCGCCGCGTGCTCGGCATGCGGCACTTCGACGTGCAGCTGCTCGGCGGCATGGTGCTGCACGCCGGCAAGATCGCCGAGATGCGCACCGGCGAAGGCAAGACGCTCACCTCGACCCTGCCCGTGTACCTCAATGCGCTGTCCGGCAAGGGCGTGCACATGATCACGGTCAACGACTACCTGGCCAGTCGCGACGCCGAGTGGATGGGCAAGGTCTACCGGTTCCTCGGCATGTCGGTCGGGGTGGTGCACTCGCAGCAGCCCACCGACGACAAGAAGCGCGCGTACGCCTGCGACATCACGTACGGCACGAACAACGAGTTCGGCTTCGACTACCTGCGCGACAACATGGAGTACGCGCTCGACGATCGCCGCCAGCGCGGACTGAACTTCGCGATCATCGACGAGGTCGACTCCATCCTCATCGACGAGGCGCGCACGCCGCTGATCATCTCCGGGCAGGCCGAGGACCACACCGAGACCTACCTGCGGGTCAACGCGGTGCCGCCGCTGCTCACGCCGATGCAGTCCGAGCCCAAGTCGAACGAGCCCGAGCCCGAGGGCGACTACTGGGTCGACCGCAAGTCGCACCAGGTGCACCTGTCCGAGAACGGCCACGAGAAGTGCGAGCGCATCCTCGGCGAGATGGGCCTGCTGCCGGCGGGCGCCAGCCTCTACGACGCGGCCAACATCGGCCTGATGCACCACCTGATGGCCGCGCTGCGCGCGCACACGCTGTATCACCGCGACCAGCAGTACGTGGTGCAGAACGGCGAGGTGATCATCGTCGACGAGTTCACCGGCCGGCTGATGCCCGGTCGCCGCTGGTCCGACGGCCTGCACCAGGCGGTCGAGGCCAAGGAAGGCGCCCGCATCCAGGCCGAGAACCAGACGCTGGCCTCGATCACCTTCCAGAACTACTTCCGCATGTACGGCAAGCTCGCCGGCATGACCGGCACGGCCGACACCGAAGCCTACGAGTTCCAGGAGATCTACGGGCTCGAGACGGTGGTCATCAAGCCCAACCGTCCGATGATCCGCCAGGACCGCCAGGACCAGGTCTTCCGCACCGCGCGCGAGAAGTACAACGCGATCATCGCCGACATCCAGGACTGCCACGCGCGCGGGCAGCCGGTGCTGGTCGGCACCACCTCGATCGAGAACTCCGAGCTCATCTCCGGCCTGCTCACCCAGGCCAAGCTGCCGCACCAGGTGCTGAACGCCAAGCAGCACGCCCGCGAGGCCGAGATCGTCGCCCAGGCCGGCCGGCCGGGCATGATCACCATCGCCACCAACATGGCGGGGCGGGGCACCGACATCGTGCTCGGCGGCAACGTCGAGAAGCAGATCGAGCTGATCCTCGCCGACGAATCCCTCTCCGACGCCGACAAGCAGCAGCGCGCCGACACGCTGCGCGCCGAATGGCAGAGCCTGCACGACCAGGTGCTCGCCGCAGGCGGCCTGCACATCATCGGCACCGAGCGTCACGAGTCGCGCCGCATCGACAACCAGCTGCGCGGGCGCGCCGGCCGCCAGGGCGACCCGGGGTCGTCGCGCTTCTACCTGTCGATGGACGACAGCCTGCTCAAGATCTTCGCCGGCGAACGGCTGAAGATGATCATGGACAAGCTGAAGCTGCCCGAGGGCGAGCCCATCGAGGCGGGCATGGTCACCCGGTCGATCGAATCCGCGCAGCGCAAGGTCGAGGCGCGCAACTTCGACATCCGCAAGCAGCTGCTCGAGTACGACGACGTCGCCAACGACCAGCGCAAGAGCATCTACGCCGACCGCAACACGCTGCTCGAATCCAGCGATTTCGCCGAGCGCGTGCGCGACATGCGCCACCGCGTGTTCACCGACCTGTTCCGCGATCACGTGCCCGAAGGCGCGCTCGAAGAGCAGTGGGATCTCGCCGGCCTGGAGCAGGTGCTCGAGTCCGACTGGCAGATCACACTGCCGCTGACCGATCTGGTCAAGGAAATGCCGGATGCCGGCGACGACGACCTGATCGAGGAAGTGCTGAAGGCGGCCGACGCCCACTACCAGGCCAAGGTCGACCTGGTGGGCGCCGAGGCCTTCTCCGGCTTCGAGCGCTCGGTGATCCTCCAGGCGATCGACCAGCACTGGCGCGAGCACCTGTCGGCGCTCGACTACCTGCGCCAGGGCATCCATCTGCGCGGGTACGCGCAGAAGAACCCCAAGCAGGAATACAAGCGCGAGGCGTTCGAGCTGTTCGGCCTGATGCAGCAGCGCATCCGCAACGACGTCACGCGCGTGCTGATGACGGTCCGCATCCAGTCGCCCGAGGAAGTCGAGAAGGTCGAGGAGGCGGCGCCCTCGTACGCGAACGTCCAGTACACGCACGCCGATTTCGCCCAGGCGGCGGCCGCGGCCGAAGGCGCCGACCCGGAGTCCATCGCGCTGGCCGTGCAGCACGGTCCGGAGACCGAGCCGGCCGGCCAGCAGCCGGTGCGCCGGTTCGGGGACAAGATCGGCCGCAACGATCCCTGTCCCTGCGGGTCGGGCAAGAAGTACAAGCAGTGCCACGGCCGGCTCGCCTGAGCGCGGCCTACGCCTTCCGACCAGCCGATCGTGACGGATTGCACGCGTCGCTTACGCCTTTGTGCGTGCATCCTAGGGTGAATAGCCGAGGCCGCGCGCTGGCCCTACACTGGTCTCCAACGTGTGTCGGAGGCGATCGTGAATGTGCTGGGAGCGCTGTCGGGCCTGATGGGGCGTGGGGGTGAAGCCGATGCGGCGGGCTGGGCAGGCGTCCGGTTCACGTCGCTGAAAGGCGAACCCGTTTCGGTGACACGATCGAGCGGCGCGCTGCCGTCGCTGACGGGGGCGCGTTCCGCCGTCGCGCTGGGCGCCGTGATCCAGGACCGCGAAGGATTCGACGCCGCGGTCGAGCGCTTCGTGTTTCCCCGGTCGCGCAGCCGCCTGATCGACGACTGCGAGGTCGACTTCGACCGCCAGACCGTGCTCCTGATGGGCTTCCGGATGCCGTCGTCGGCGTCGGTCGACGTGGCCGAGGTCGCCGAGCGTGCCGGCGAATGGCGTGTCAGCACCCGCTGGGACCGCGCTTCCAACCGCATGGCGGCCTCCACCGCGGGGCTGCTGTGGCTGGCCATGCCCAAGTGTCAGGGGCCGTTCGTCGTGGAGTCGTTCGACGCGAAGAACCGCCGCACGTCGTCCTTGCGCGCGAACGTGTCCTTGCGACCCAGCTCGATCAGCGCCCTGGTGTAGGGCGGCTCGAACAGCAGGTACGAGGCCAGGCCGGCGCCGCGCCGGTCGGTCGCGCCGATCATGCGCAGCAGCGTGCGGGCCGTCCTCGGCAGCGCATGGATGTGTTCGGTGGCCAGCGCATCCAGGCGCTCGCTCGGTGCGATCGCCAGCACGTCGATCGGCCGCAGCCGCGTTGCCGACCGGTCCGATTCCGGAATCAGCTGCAGCGTGTTGTTCACCCGTGACAGACGCTCGATGTCGCCGGCCAGCGCGTCCAGGAAGATGCTCGCCATCGCGTGTCCGGCCACCTGGGCCAGGCTCGGGTAGTGGTACTGCGAACCGGTGTGCGTGCTGTGCACCGTGCCGGCCTGCAGCTGGCCGGCACCGATCACCAGGATGCGGTCGGCGCCCAGATGGATGGCCGGGCTGATCGGCGCCGTCTGCCGGATCGAGCCGTCCCCGAAGTACTCGTGGCGATCGCCCAGGGCCAGCGCGACCGCCGGGAACACGAACGGGATCGCGCTCGACGCGAGCAGGTGATCGACGCCGATGCGGGTCGGGCAGGCCAGGCGCTGGGTGCGCGACCAGGGCACGATCGGCGTCGCCGACTGGTAGTAGGTGACGTGCTGGCCCGAGGTGTAGCTCGACGCCGTCACGGCGAAGGCATGCAGGGCGCCGCTGTCGATCGCGCGGGCCAGGCAGGCCGGATCGATCAGACGCGACAGCAGACCGTTCAGCGGCGTGTTGTCGAACAGCGAGCGCGGCCGCGTGCGCACCAGCCAGCCGAAGCCCAGGGCCAGCACCCAGTGCAGCGCGTTGGACAGCGCGCCCGGCACGTCCACCCGGTAGACGTCGCCGGCGCGCACGCGGGACCACGTGTCGAGCACGGTGCCGATCGCCTCGTCGATGCGGTCGGCGCGGCAGGCCAGCGCCGCCGCGGTGATCGCGCCGGCCGAGGTGCCGCAGATCACCTGGAAGGGGTTGCACGCGGCCGGCCAGCCCTCGTCGCGCAGGATGCTCCAGATCGCCTCCAGCACGCCCGCCTGGTAGGCGGCGCGTGCGCCGCCGCCCATGAGGATCAAACCGGTCCGCTGCACATGCCCTCCCTGCTCGTTCGATGGTCTGCCGCCATTAGAATCACGGGTTTTCAGGACTGTCCACCATGCCCGTGAATCTCTCGGCGCCGGATCCGGCGCAGCTGTTCCCCGTCGCCGGTGTCGAACTCGGCAGCGCCCGCGCCGGCATCCGCAAGCCGGGGCGCCGCGACGTGCTGGTGATCCGGCTCGCCGCGGGGTCGGCGGTCGCGGGCGTCTTCACGCGCAACCGCTTCTGCGCCGCGCCGGTGCAGGTGTGCCGCGAGCATCTGGTGGACGACGCCGGGGGCGCCGGCATCCGTGCGCTCCTGGTCAACACCGGGTGCGCCAACGCGGGCACCGGCCGGCCCGGTCTCGACGATGCGCGTGCCAGCTGCGCTGAGCTGGCCCGGCTGCTCGGCTGCGATGCGCGGCAGGTGCTGCCGTTCTCCACGGGCGTGATCCTCGAGCCGCTGCCCATGGATCGTCTGCGCGCCGGCCTGCCCGAGGCCGTCGCCGACCTCGATGCCGGCCACTGGGCGCAGGCGGCCGAAGCCATCATGACGACCGACACCGTCGCCAAGGCCGTGTCGCGGCGCGCGACGCTGCACGGGGCCGACGTGCGGGTCACCGGCATCTCCAAGGGGGCCGGCATGATCCGCCCCAACATGGCGACGATGCTGGGCTTCGTCGCGACCGACGCCGCCGTCGCGCTGCCGCTGGTGCGCCAGTGGGTGCGCGAGGCGGCCGATGCGAGCTTCAACCGCATCACCGTCGACGGCGACACGTCCACGAACGACTCGCTGATCCTGATCGCCAGCGGCCGGTCGGGCCTGCGCATCGAAAGCGAGCGCGATCCGGGGGCGGCCGAACTGAAGGCGATGATCGTCGACGTGGCCCGCACGCTGGCGCAGGCGATCGTGCGCGACGGGGAGGGGGCGACCAAGTTCATCTCCGTCGTCGTCGAGGGCGCGCGCACCGACGACGAGGCCGCCGCGGTCGCGTACGCGATCGCGCACTCGCCGCTGATCAAGACGGCGTTCTTCGCCTCCGACCCCAACCTCGGGCGCATCCTGTGCGCGATCGGCTACGCGGGCATCGACGATCTCGACGTCGATGCGCTTGACCTCTACCTCGACGACGTCCACGTCGCGACCGCGGGCGGCCGCCACCCGCAGTACCGCGAGGAGGACGGTCAGCGCGTGATGCAGAAGGCCGAGATCACGATCCGCGTGGCGCTGAACCGCGGCGCGTCGGCCACCACGGTCTGGACCTGCGACCTGTCGCACGACTACGTATCGATCAACGCCGACTACCGCTCCTGACGATGTCCGACCTGAACCTCCTGATCCACCGTGCCGAGACCCTGCTGGCGCGCCTCGAGCAGTTCCTTCCCGCCATCGGCGAGCCCGACTGGAAGGCGGGCGTGGCCTATCGCTGGCGCCGGCGCCAGACGGCGTTCGGTGTGCAGGCGGCGCTGCAGCCGGTGCGCACCGTCTCCAGCATCCGGCTCGACGACCTGAAGAACATCGACGACCAGAAGAAGGCGATCGAGCAGAACACCCGGCAGTTCGTCGCGGGGCTGCCGGCCAACAACGTGCTGCTCACGGGGTCGCGCGGCACCGGCAAGTCCTCGCTGATCAAGGCCTGCCTGAACGCATGGTCGTCCAAGGGATTGCGTCTGATCGAGGTCGACAAGGACGATCTCGTCGACCTGCCCGACATCGTCGACCTGGTCGCCGGGCGGCCCGAGCGCTTCATCGTGTTCTGCGACGACCTGTCCTTCGAGGAAGGCGAGGCCGGCTACAAGGCGCTGAAGGTGGCGCTCGACGGCTCGGTCGCCGCCCAGTCGGACAACGTGCTCATCTACGCGACCTCCAACCGGCGCCACCTGATGCCGGAGTACATGGCCGAGAACCTCGAAGCCAAGCACCAGGAGGACGGCGAGATCCATCCGGGCGAACGCGTCGAGGAGAAGATCTCCCTGTCCGAGCGCTTCGGCCTGTGGGTGTCGTTCTATCCGTTCCGGCAGGACGACTACCTGGCCATCGTCGCGCACTGGCTCGGGCACTTCGGCTGCGCCGAGGGCGAGATCGAAGCGGCGCGGGGCGACGCGCTGCGCTTTGCGCTGGAGCGCGGTTCGCGCTCCGGGCGTGTCGCCTGGCAGTTCGCCAAGGACTGGGCGGGACGCAGCCGCTCGAAGCGCAAGCCGCGCACGGCGGCACGCGCTTGAGCACACCGGCGTCGACCGGACTGCCGACGTCGGCCGCTGCCGCGACGTCGACCGGCACGTCGACCGACGCGCCGGCCGGTGGTGCGTCGTATCCCCCCGATCCCGTCGACGTCGCCGTCGGCGTCGTGATCCGTGCCGACGGCAAGGTGCTGATCGGCCAGCGCCCGGCCGGCAAGCCGTACGCCGGCTGGTGGGAGTTCCCGGGCGGCAAGCGCGAGCCGGGCGAGGAGATCGCCGCGACGCTCGCACGCGAGCTGCACGAGGAGCTCGGTCTCGAGGTGCACGCCTCGTGCGCGTGGGTCACGCGCGAGTTCGTCTATCCGCATGCGCACGTGCGCCTGTACTTCCGCCGCGTCTTCGACTACTCGGGTTCGCCGCAGTCGCGCGAGGGCCAGTCCTTCGCCTGGGTCGACGTCGACCGCTTCGACCGTGCGCCCCTGCTCCCGGCCACCGTGCCGGTGCCGGGCTGGCTGCGCCTGCCGCCGGAGTGTGCGGTGTCGGTCGCCGGGCTGATCGGTGACGATGCGTTCGTCGCCGCCCTCGAGTACCGGCTGCGCACCCGCCGGCTGCGCCTCCTGGTGCTGCACGAGCCCGCCCTCGCGCCCGCTCGGTTCGAGCACCTGTTCGCGCGGGTGCTTCCGGCGTGCCGGCAGGCCGGGGTGCCGCTGCTCGTCGGTCCCGGCCACGCCCCTTCGTTCGCCCGCGCGGCGCAGGGCACCCTGCTGTCGGGCGACGATCTGCATCGGGGCGGCGTGCGGCCGCCCTGCCGGCTGGTGGCCGCCGCGTGCCGCGACCGCGGTGATCTCGAGGCCGCGCATCGGCTCGGCGTCGATCTGGCGGTGGTCGACGCCGCGCTGCTGTCGCGCGCGGCCGGCACTCTGCGCCAGCCCACCTACGTGATCGGCATGCCGGTGCAGGAGGCGATCGCGTCCGGCGCGCACGGCATCGTGCCCGGCGCGGAGTTCTGGCAGGCGGGGTAAGGGGCCGAAGGTGTGCGGGGCTCGCGCGGATCAGCTTGGCCGGCCCGCAGGCCGGGCGGCCGGTGCCGGTTCAGCGTCGGAGCTTGCGTCCTCGAGCGGCGCGCCCGCGATCACGTAGCTGTCGCTCGCCCAGGCGCCCAGGTCGTTCGTCTTGCAGCGCGCCGAGCAGAACGGGCGCCACGGGTTCGCGGCGCTGAACTCGGTGCGCGTGCCGCACTTCGGGCAGTCGACCTTGATCCCCGCCATGTCCCGGTCCCGCCCCGTCACAGCACGCACAGCCCGAGCTCGAAGTCGACCGCGCGGTCGAACGGGCGGGGACGCAGATCGCCGTCCTGGCTGGTGAACCGGATCCAGAGCATGTGCTTGTTCGCGCTGATCTCGGGGATCGCGCCGAGCGCCGGGTCGAGCCGCACCTGGACCATCTGGTAGGTCTTGCCGCCCAGCGACTGCTGGAAGCTGCCCTGCTGCGCGCACAGCACGTGGCGCTGTGCGCTCTCGCGCAGCAGCGACAGCACGATGGTGAGGCTCTCGAACAGCGGCCGGAACGGGGCCGCCCAGACCGAGATGTCGCGCATCCGCACCTCGGGCGGACGGTGCTGCCACGCGTGGTACGACGGCAGGTCGAATTCGCAGGCGCCGCCGGCGATGATCGCGCGGCTGCGGATGCTCATCAGCCACTCGTTGTCGCGCAGGTGCTGGCCGGTCTTGCCGGTGGTGGCGTTGAGCGCCGTCCAGGCGTTGTCGATGCGCTGCAGGATCTGGTCGAGCGTGGCGAGTGCCACTGCCGGATTGTTCCGATACTGCGTGAGCGTCTGGCGCTGGCGATCGAGTTCCTGCAGCAGGTCGGACTTCAGGTCGGCGCGCGCCGCGACGTCGAGGATGTCGAACAGCGTGGTCAGCGCCACGTGGTGCTCGAGCGGGTGTTCGCGCGGGATGAAGTAGTCGAGACGCGTGAAGAGGTCTTCGAGACGCAGCAGCGTTCGAATACGTTCGTTCAGCGGGTATTCGTAAAGGATCAACCGAGGGATCCTGCGTCAGGTTTGCGAGTCGCGTTCCCGGGGCGGATTCTGAAGCAAAGCGCCATCCTTGACAAACGCGAGGTACCGCCGATGCAGCGCCTCGACCTGCGCCTGCAGCGCGCCGGGCTCGCCGCCGTTGTCGACGACGTCGTCGGCGGCGGCGAGGCGCTGCGCGCGCGTCGCCTGCACCGCGAGAATGGCCTCGACCTGCGCACGCGGCAGCCCGTTGCGCTTCATCACACGCTCGATCTGCGTGTCGACCGGGCAGTCGACGACGACGATCCGGTCGAAGCGCTTCGGGCCTTTCGATTCGACCAGCAATGGGATCACCACGATCGCGTAGGGCGACGACGCGGCGGCCGAGACCTGCCGGTCCGTCTCGACGCGGATCATCGGATGCAGGATCGCCTCGAGGCGCTTGCGCGCGCCGGGGTCGCCGAACGCCAGCGCCCGCATCGCGTCGCGGTCGAGCCGGCCGTCGGCGGCGATGACCGAGGGACCGAACTCGGCTCCGATCGCGGGCATTGCCGGGCCGCCCGGGCCGGTCAGCTGGTGGGCGATCAGGTCGGTGTCGATCAGCGGGACGCCGAGCGCGCCGAAGCGGTTGGCGACAGTGGTCTTGCCGCTGCCGATGCCGCCGGTGAGTCCGATCAGCAGCAAGGGACGGGATGCGTTCAGGTTCATGGGGCGACGATAGCAGACCGGTCCGACCGGAGCGATCCGCCCGAATCCGATCGACCCAGCCCGATCGACCCAGCCCGATCGACCCAGCCCGATCGATCCAGCCCGATCAGCCCAGCCCGATCAGCCCAGCCCGATCAGCCCAGCCCGATCAGCCCAGCCCGATCAGCCCGGACAGCGGGCCGGCGAAGTACAGCGACAGCAGCCCGGCGCCGGCCAGGTACGGCCCGAACGGAATCGGCACTTCGCGCGCATGCCGTGCGAACACCATCATCAGGATGCCGACGACCGCGCCGACCACCGAGGCCAGCAGCAGGATCGCGGGCAGCGCCTGCCAGCCGAACCAGGCGCCGAGGGCGGCCAGCAGCTTGAAGTCGCCGAAGCCCATGCCCTCCTTGCCCGTCGCCAGTCGGAACAGCCAGTAGATGGACCACAGCACCAGATACCCGGCCATCGCCCCGATCACCGCCGACTGCAGTGGCGCGAACACGCCCCACAGGTTGAAGAACAGACCGAGCCACAGCAGGGCCAGCGTCATGCTGTCGGGCAGCAGCTGGGTGTCGAAGTCGATCGCCGCCAGCGACACGAGGTAGAACGTCAGCAGCAGCGCACCCGCGCCGGCCGCGGTCGGGCCGAAGCGCCAGATCGCCGCCGCGCTCAGCGCCGCGGTGGCCAGCTCGATCAGCGGGTAGCGCACCGGGATGCGGGTGCGGCATGACGCGCAGCGTCCGCGCAGCATCAGCCACGACAGCACGGGGATGTTCTCGAGCGCGGTGATCTGGTGCCCGCACGACGGGCAGCGCGAGCGCGGGCGCAGCAGGTTGAACGGCTCGGCGTCGACGGGCGCCTCGCCGCGCAGCTCGGCCGCCTGCATCTGCCACTCGTGCTCCATCATCGCCGGCAGGCGCAGGATCACCACGTTCAGGAAGCTGCCGACCAGCAGGCCGAGCACGATCGCCGCGCCCACCGCGAGCGCCGGCGACTGCGACAGCAGCTCGAGTACGGCCATCGGTCAGACCACCTGGCCCAGCTTGAAGATCGGCAGGTACATCGCGACCACCAGGCCGCCGATCAGCACACCCAGCACGACCATGATCAGCGGCTCGAGCAGGCTCGACAGGCTGGCCACCGCCTCGTCGACCTCGCGCTCGAAGATGTCGGCGGCCTTGCCCAGCATCGAGTCGAGCGAGCCGGATTCCTCGCCGATCGCGGACATCTGCAGCACCATGTTCGGGAACACGTCGGCATTCTGCATGGAAACCGTCAGGCTGGTGCCGGTGGCGACCTCCTGCTGGATCTTCTTCGTGGCCATCAGGTACACCCAGTTGCCGGACGCGCCGCCCACCGAGTCGAGCGCCTCGACCAGCGGCACGCCCGCGGCGAACATCGTCGACAGCGTACGCAGCCAGCGCGCGATCGTGGCCTTGCGGATCACGTCGCCGAAGATCGGCGCCTTCAGCAGCGCGCGGTCCATCGCGGCCTGCATCCGTGGAGATCGCCGCCACGCCTGCATGAAGAAGTAGAAGAACCCGCCGATCGCGCCGAACAGCAGGTACCAGTACGCGACCAGGAAGTCCGACATCGCGATGATCATCATCGTCGGCGCGGGCAGCCCGGCGCCGAAGCTCTCGAACACCGACTTGAAGGCCGGGATCACGAACAGCATGATCACCGTCACCACCACCGCCGCCACCACCAGCACGGCGGTCGGGTAGAACAGCGCCGACTTGATCTGGCCCTTGATCGCCTGCATCTTCTCCTTGTACGTCGCCAGCCGGTCGAGCAGGTCGTCGAGGATGCCGGCCTGTTCGCCGGCGCCGACCAGGTTGCAGAACAGCGAGTCGAAGTACAGCGGGTACTTGCGGAACGCCTGCGACAGCGCGGTGCCGGTCTCCACGTCCCCCTTGATGTCGGTGAACAGCTTGGCCACCGAGCCGTTGGCGCTGCCCTTGGCGACGATGTCGAACGCCTGCAGCAGCGGCACGCCGGCGCGCAGCATGGTCGACAGCTGCCGGGTGAACAGCGTGATGTCCTTGTCGGTGACCTTCTTGCCGGTGCGGTAGCGGCGCTTCTGGATGCGCGTGACCAGGATGCCCTGGCGGCGCAGCGTCGAGTTGACGACCGCCTCGCCGCCGGCGCGCATCTCGCCGCGCACGGTCTTGCCGCCGCGGTCACGGCCTTCCCAGAGGAACGTGAATTCCTTGACGGGGGTGTTGCCGATCGCTCTGGTTGCCATGATCTCTTGCCTCTCTTGGTCCGGGCGCTATTCGTTGGTGACGCCGAACACTTCCTCGATCGTCGTCGTGCCCTGCATCACCTTGATCAGGCCGGAGCGGCGCAGGTCGTTGACGCCCTCGCGCTTGGCCTGCTCGGCGATCTGCATCGCATTGCCGTTGGTCAGGATGATCCGCTGGATCTCCTCGGTGATCGGCATCACCTGATAGATGCCGACGCGCCCCTTGTAGCCCGAGCCGTTGCAGCGCTCGCAGCCCACCGGGCGGTACGGCGTCCAGCTGCCGTCGAGGTCCTCTTCCGTGAAGCCCGCCTGCAGCAGGCCGTCCTCGTCGATGTCGGCCGGCTCCTTGCAGTTGCACAGCCGGCGCGCCAGGCGCTGCGCGGTGATCAGGATCACCGACGACGCGATGTTGAACGGCGCCACGCCCATGTTCATCATCCGCGTCAGCGTGGTCGGCGCGTCGTTCGTGTGCAGCGTCGACAGCACCATGTGACCGGTCTGCGCCGCCTTGATCGAGATGTCGGCGGTCTCCAGGTCCCGGATCTCGCCGACCATGATCACGTCCGGATCCTGCCGCAGGAACGACTTAAGTGCGGCCGCGAAGGTCAGTCCGGCCTTGTCGTTGACGTTGACCTGGTTGACGCCGGGCAGGTTGATCTCGGCCGGGTCCTCCGCGGTCGAGATGTTGATGCCGGGCTGGTTCAGGATGTTCAGGCAGGTGTAGAGCGACACCGTCTTGCCGGAGCCGGTCGGCCCGGTCACCAGGATCATGCCGTACGGGCGGTGCACCGCGTCGAGCAGGAGCTTCTTCTGGTGCGGGTCGTAGCCCAGCGCATCGATGCCCAGC
>Ga0116141_10001517_pt1 | contig 19882 bp, 18 predicted proteins | sample AD_UKC097_MetaG_FD_89744 | JGI IMG/M metagenome (GOLD analysis project Ga0116141, IMG submission 89744) | Active sludge microbial communities of municipal wastewater-treating anaerobic digesters from USA - AD_UKC097_MetaG | ecosystem: Engineered > Bioreactor > Anaerobic > Digestate | place: USA...
GTTGATGGTGTCCCGATCAATAATAACATAGGTAAATATACAGACGTTGGAGTTACCTCTGGCCAGGCCGCAACGGTTGCAGGCTATGATTACGGTAATGCTGCTGCAGACATCGATCCGGAAACTATCGAATCAATAAACGTTCTGAAAGGATCGGCTGCAACTGCTCTCTACGGATCGAGGGCATCTGCGGGAGTTATTATGATCACCACAAAGAAAGGAAAGATACTTAACGAAGGAGAATCAGCTCCTATAGGAGTATCATTCAGCTCCGGATTCACAATCAGCAATGTAGATAAATCAACATTCCCGGTTTATCAGAATCAATATGGCCCGGGTTATGGTTATGGAGATCCTCCCCCTTTTGACACGAGAACGGTCTCAGGAAGCCTGACCACAACTGATCCGGTCAACGATCCGCTTGTAAGATGGATACAGATGGGCGAGGATGCCTCCTATGGTCCTGCATTCGACGGACAACCGGTCTGGGGCTGGTATTCGGTTGATCCGGAATCACCCTGGTACAAACAATCAAAACCTTACGAATTTTCCAAGCACGGTCCTTTAACATTTTACGAGACTCCCTGGTGTATACAAATACTATTGCAATCGAAAAAGCAACCGATTTCAGTTCAGTAAGATTATCCTATACAAACTATAATGCAAAAGGACTTCTGCCAAACAGTTCTTTGAAGAAGAATATAGTGATGCTGAACGGACAGTGGAATATCAACAAGAAGCTTACAGTAACCGGTACCGCCAATTATATCAAACAAAATGGCAAAGGAAGAAATGCCACAGGATATAACGGCAACATAACAACCAATTTCCGCCAGTGGCAACAGACAAGTCTCGATTTCCTTGACCAGAAAACAGCATACGACCTGACAAAAAGGAATCTGACATGGAATTATAACACTGCATTGAACTATCCCAAATATTCCAACAATCCTTACTGGGATGCTTATGAAAACTATGAAACTGACACAAGAAACCGTTTTATAGGGAATGTGTCACTGAATTACAAGGTGAATCCGTGGCTTGATGTTTTCGGACGTATGTCTGCCGATACTTATTATGAACTCCAGGAAGAAAGAAGGGCAGTGGGAAGTGTATCCATGAGATTCGGGCTCGCCAACGTTCCCGACAGGGTCACTTCAGGATATATAAGAAGGGATAATACCTTCTCTGAATACAATTTCGATCTGATGCTTAAATTCAATAAGAAACTTTCACAGGATTTCAGCCTTAACGGAATACTGGGTTTTAATGAAAGAAGAACAAACAACACATATTTCTCCAATGCAACAAACGGGGGCCTGCTTGTTCCTGGTATTTATTCTCTCCAGAACTCTAGAGGTCCTTTGCCATTACCTCTTGAAGTAAATCAGATAGTTGGTGTCAGAAGCCAGTTCGCCAGCGTATCTCTTGGCTATAAGGATTACCTCTTTCTTGATGGTACATACAGACTGGATTATGCATCTACCCTTCCGGTCAATAAAAACAAATACCAGTACCCGTCGGTTACCGGGGCATTCCTGTTCTCAAATGTCATCAAGACACCCTGGCTCTCGTTTGGAAAATTACGCCTTAATTATGCCCAGGTTGGCAACCTTGCCGGGTTTGACCAGCTGAAAGATGTCTACCTCGTAAACAGCCCTATGAATGGTGCAAATACCCAGCTTCCTCCTTCAAAAAGGAGTCCGAACCTTAAAAATGAGCGCACAAACAGCGTTGAGGCCGGACTTGAAATGTCTTTCCTGAATGGCCGGGTGGGATTCGATGTTGCCCTCTACAAGACAAATTCTCTTGACCAGATCATACCTCTCACAGTAAGTCAGACTACCGGCTTTCAAAACCTTATGATAAATGCCGGAAAGATAGAAAACAAGGGTATTGAAATAGTCCTGGATGCCAACCCGGTAAAAGCCGGTGATTTCAAATGGGATGTTTCCGTGAACTGGTCTAAGAACCGGAATAAGGTTATCTCCCTGTACCCTGGTATCACGAACCTGCGCCTTAATTCAGTTAACCTCCAGGGTGGTGTTACTGTTAATGCTGCCGTAGGTGAACCCTATGGTGTAATTAAAGGGAAGGATTTTACTTATGATGATGACGGTAAGATTATTATTGATGCAGAATCAGGTACACCGGTTCTGACAAGTTCAGCAGCTATCCCAATAGGAAACTTCACGCCCGATTTTAACGCCGGTATCCTTAATATGTTCAGCTATAAGAATCTGTCGCTCAGTGCTCTCATCGATATCCAGAAGGGTGGTGATATCTGGTCGCTCGATATGTACTACGGTATGTCGAGCGGTCTGTATCCCGAAACAGCTTTTATAAATGATCTGGGTAACCCGGTAAGGGATCCCATAGCCTGGAACGATCCCGATGATCCGACAAAGGGTTATGCAACATCCAGCGGAGGATATATAATCGAGGGGGTCAATGTTGATGCCGATGGCGTAAGCACTCCGAATAAAACACGTGTCGATGCCACAAACGCCGATGCTTTCGGAGCAGGTCTTATGCCTCATTCTGCATTCATATATGATGCAAGCTATATTAAACTCAGGGAAGTGGTATTGTCATATAACATCCCTTCACGTTTGCTTGGGAAATCCTTCCTTAAAGGAGCCTCATTCAGTGTTGTCGGCTCCAACCTCTGGATCATTCATAAAAATCTGCCGTATGCCGATCCCGAATCCGGGATGACAGCAGGTAACATCCAGGGATATACGACAGGATCCCTTCCAACCACACGCGATTTTACCTTCAATATTAAACTTAACTTCTAATCGAGAAACCATGAAAAAGATATTTATTATTCTGTCGGTTTTCCTTGCAATTTCTTCATGCAGCAAGTTAGAAGATCTGAACCTGAACAAGAAGGACTTTGCCACTGTATCAGGCGAATCACTATATAACGGAGCAACACTTCAATTCATTAATCAGCTTTCAAATGAGAGTGTGAACTCCAATGTAACCCTTATGTGGATGCAGCATCTAGCCAATACAACATATTTTGACGAGAGCAGGTATGATATGACAACCCGCGGGATACCTGTGACCACATCAAATGTAACGTACAGGCTTGTTCTGAATAATTACAAGGAAGCAGCAGCCGTTCTTAAGGTCCAGCCTCTTGCCGGAATATCACAGGCACAACGTGATAATCAGCTGGCCATTGTAGAAATAATGACCATTTTTGCCTGGAGCTATGTTGTCGAGAACTTTGGCGATATGCCATATTCACAGGCGCTCGATTATAATTATCCTTCTCCTGTTTACGATGACGCCCTTACCATTTACAAGGACCTTGTAAGCCGCCTCGACGTTGCAATGAATACCATTACCCCTGGCGCCGGAGGGATGCCTGCAGGTTACGATAACATATTCGGAGGAGAGGATGATGAAGCCTCAATGTGGTACAAATTTGCAAATACGCTTAAAGTAAGAATGGGATTGATGCTTTATGATGTTGACCAGAGTTATTCAAAAACCGTCGTTGAGGCTGCAGTAACTGATGTTTTCGAAGAAGGAGATGTTATGAGCATGCATTATCTTTCTGCTGCCCCGAACCAGAATCAGCAATATGTCGATTTTGTAGCATCAGGGAGGGATGATTATGTCATAACCTCAAATCTCATCGATGCGATGCAGCCTACATCACCTGAACCCGAACATGTTATTTTAAAAGTAACTATTACCGATCCCCGCCTGAAGTTCTATGCTATCCCGGTAATCGGAAGCAATCCTCAGGTTTACCTTGGAGGAGCGCAGGGACAGTCAAACGGATATACTTCATTTTCGCATGTAAATCCCATCCATCTTACACCCGACAGGCCATGGACTATTATGGACTATACCGAAGCAGAATTCCTTCTGGCGGAAGCTGCCGAAAGAGGCTTCTCCGTAATTGGAACCGCTGAAGACCATTATAATAATGCAGTCAGGTCGTCCATACTTTTTTGGGGCGGCACCAGCGCAGAGGCAGATACCTATCTTGCCCAACCGTCGGTGGCTTATTCAACTGCCTTTACAGACTGGAAACAGAAGATCGGCACACAGGCCTGGCTCGCTTACTGGCTGCGGGGAAATACGCTGTGGAATTCCTACAGAAGACTGGATTACCCCAGGTTGTTTGCTCCGCCGGATTATAAACAGGGTATTAACAAGGTACCGGTTCGGCTTTTTTACCCGGTCTCGGAACAGACACTTAATCCGGACAACTATAATGCTGCATCAACGAAAATTGGTGGAGATTCCCCGTTGACAAAGCTTTTCTTTGATAAGGAAATCTACTGATGCTGAGTTAATGCTGCTTCGACCTGCTTAATGCTGCAACCTGTACAAAGAGATTCATCATGCCTTTCCGTGTATCTTTAAACAGATTCGTGGATAACACTAAGGTAAGTGTGAGTGTGAGTGCGAGTTTTGAGGAAAAAGAATGAGAGTGATTGTGATTGCTCTCGCACTCACTCTCGCTCTCACTCTTTTTCTGCTCCCCGGACTGCTTAAAGCTACAACCTGATGAAAGAGATTCATCATGCTATTCTGTGTATCTTTAAACAGATTCGTGGATTTCAACATGGTAAGTGTGTGTGCGCGGGTTTTGAGGAAAAAAGAATGAGAGTGATTGTGATTGCTCTCACACTCACACTCACTCTCACACTCACTCTTTTTTATGCTCCCCAGGTAAGGCTCGAACTTACGACCTACGGATTAACAGTCCGCCGCTCTAACCAACTGAGCTACTGAGGAATGTTTTTTTAAGCTCTGAATTAGCGATGCAAAAGTAAGGGCTTTATCTGAATTAAGCAATATCTTTGGGGAAAATTTTATCATGAAACCCACATGTATTCCATATACAAATACTTATGTAAATAATTTTCATACATGTGGGTTCTCCCGACTGAGGCGGGACAGGTATCAGACCTTTAAAATAAAAATTATATACTGATGAAAAGGATTTTAGGCATTGGCAATGCCCTGGTAGATATAATGACACTTATCGACAACGATTCCATCCTTGAGGAACTGGCCCTTCCAAAAGGAAGCATGCAGCTTGTCGATGCAGGCAGATCGGCTGACATAAAAGCCGCTACTGAGTATTTCCCGGGAACAAGGGCCTCCGGGGGCTCAGCTGCAAACACTATCCACGGACTTGCCATGCTCGGGGCTGAAACGGGATTTATTGGCTCAATAGGAAATGATTCAACCGGCGATTTCTTTGAGAATGACCTTATAAAAGCCGGAGTGAAAACAAATCTGAAAAGGAGAAACACTCACTCAGGTACATCAGTCATTCTTGTATCAAAAGATACGGAAAGAACCTTCGCAACACACCTGGGAGCAGCCGTGGAACTCGATGCGGCAGACCTCGATCCCCTCGAATTCAGGAACTACGACATCCTCTACCTGGAAGGCTACCTGATCAATAATTTCCTCTTCACGGAAACTGCCTGTAAAATCGCCAGAGAATCAGGTATGTCTATTGCCCTCGACCTGGCCAGCTACAACGTGGTTGAAGAACATCTTCCTTCTTTCAGGGAAATAACTGAAAAATATGTCGACATTCTCTTTGCTAATGAGCAGGAAGCCCTCAAATTTACAGGATATCCTCCCGAAAAAGCCCTGGCCCTGCTTTCAGAACTCTGCCGTATTGCTGTACTTAAAACCGGAAGTGAAGGATCATTGATAAAAAGCGGGAATGAACTTGTCAGAATAAATGCGGTAAAGGCCAACTGCATCGATACAACAGGAGCGGGAGATCTCTACGCAGCAGGATTCCTGTATGGCTTTGCCTCTGAATTGGACCTTCCTGCCTGCGGTGCCATAGGATCACTGATGGCCGGCAGGGTGATTGAAGTTGTTGGTGCCAGAATGGACAGCACGAGATTCCTGTCCCTGAAAAAAGAAGTTGGAAAACTATCAGCCCGTAAAGAAACTTAATGAACTATCTTTGTAAATAACTCCTTCCGGATCATTAATATATTAAACGCCACCAGATGGAAAAACTCAAAAAGATAATCGTCACAAATGCTTTAGGTATACTTGTAATCCTGTCAGCAGGGTGCGGGAGCAAGGGAATCCCCGACAGCCTGAGGGAAAAAGTCGACCTGTATTTCGAATTCTGGAACACCGGCCAGTTTGAAAATATTGAATCGGTAATGACAAGGGACTTTACCAGGATAGAAAGCCCCCACTTTGAACCCAGAACCGGTTTGGAATATTTCAAGAAACTCGTCTCCAATACAAGGGTCACATATCCCGACTTCAGACTAACCATCGAAGAGATCATCTACGAGAAAAACAAGGCTGCCATCATATGGAGGGTCACCGGAACCCAGAAGGGGCCGGGAGAAATCCCCCCCACCGGAAGGACAATAAACAGCAAGGGTATGTCCGTAATGTATTTCCTCGACGGAAAGATCAGTGAGGAATGGCTGAGTAACAATAACCTCCTTCTGTTGATGCAGCTCGGCTATACACTTACTCCCCCTCCCTCCGGAACCGAAACGGAACCGATGCAATGAATCTCAGGCACCTTTTACACTGTAGCCCTTAATACCATAAAATACTATAAAGGCAAAGCAGACCAGGGGCACGATAAACCCGATTGCCATTGTCGATACATCGGCAATATGACCCATCAGCACCGGGACAATCGCTCCTCCCGCGATCGACATTACCAGCAGCGATGAACCTTTTTTGGTAAGAGGCCCCAGATCCTTTATTCCCAGAGCGAAAATGGTCGGAAACATTACCGACATGAAAAAATATGTGGAGAAAAGAGCTACAACGGAAGTCCATCCGAGCCCCGCGACAACAAGAGCCATTGTGATGACATTCGCGGTGGCATAGAAAGCAAGAAGCCTGTTTGGCCGGAAAAGACGCATGAAAACAGTACTCCCGGTAAAGCGGCCAAGCCAGAATAATCCCATCCCTCCTATCCCGAGTATCTGGGCAGCCTGCTGATTGGTGACCGAGGGGATCTCTTCGGTAACATAATTGATGAAAAAACTGTTTATCCCCGTCTGCGCAGCCACATATAGAAACTGGGCAATTACTGCAAGAACAAAATGCCTGTACCTGAAAAGATCCTTAATACTTCCTCCTGAACCCTGAGTCCTCTCTTCCGCTTCCTCTCTTAGCTCCGGAAACCTTATCCTCCAGAAAAGAAATGCAACGATCAGAACAAGAGATCCTATAAGCATATATGGCAGCGCTATTGAGGAAAACCTGTTCGATCCTTCATTCGCGGAGAAGATCAGCATTCCTCCCACAAGAGGTCCTGCAATCCAGCCCAGTCCGTTGAACGACTGCGAGAAGTTTATCCTCCTCTCACCATATTCGGGAGGACCGAGAACAGTGGTGTATGGATTTGCTGCAGTCTCCAGACAGGTGAGTCCGCAGGCAATAATGAAAAGACAAAAAAGGAAACTCCCGAAGGTCTGAACGAAAGTCGCGGGAAGCATAAGAAAAGCCCCTCCTGCAAAGAGCAGAAGTCCGAAAATTATTCCCCGCTTGTAACCGTACCTCTGCATGAGGAGACCGGCGGGAATTGCCATCATAAAATACCCTCCGTAGAAAACGAACTGTACAAAAGCTGACTTTGCCTTCGACATATTAAGAAGTTCCTGAAAATGCTTGTTCAGGACATCAAGGCATCCGTGCGCAAATCCCCAGAGGAAAAAGAGACTTGTGATAAGGATAAAAGGGACCAGAAAACCAGGATAAACAAGCTTTTTACTGTTCCCGCCGGCAGAAATGGCATTGGTCATATGCAATCAGATTTAGTCAATACAAGATTGCCAGTATTTACGACTTTTCCAATACCTTTGCCCTTAATTAATATTCACGGCAGAAACCGGCCATACTAAAGTCGTTCCTGCCCTTCACCTGAAACCTGAAACCCTATGAAACTGAAACATCTTTTTAAGGAACTTCTCAGCGGAGTTCATGTGAGAATAAAATCCGGACCTCTCAGGGGAATGAAATGGATAGCTACTTCCGGAGGACGTTTCGTGAGCGGCGACCAGGAACAGTACAAAACAGATGCATTCCTGAAGAATTTTACCCCGGGTTCTGTCTTCTTCGATATCGGAGCCCATATCGGCTACTACTCAGCTATGGCAGCAATGCTGAACAAGGATGAGGGAAAGGTGTTTGCATTTGAGCCCAGACCTATGAATGCCAGGTTTTTCAGAAAACACATGAGGATGAACGGGCTGGAAAATGTAACCCTGTTTGAAGCCGCGGTTGGCGACAGCGACACATGGGTTAAATTCGAAACCGGTCATGGGTCTGCCACAGGAAAAGTCTCATCGGAAGGCGACCTGAAAGTAAAACAGGTCTGTATCGACACCATGATAAAAAACGGAGAACTTCCTTCACCCCATTTTATCAAGATTGATGTCGAGGGTGGTGAGATCCAGGTCCTCAACGGGTTGAAGGAAGTCATTGAAAAAGAGAAACCAAAGCTTATTGTTGCAACCCACAATCCCGGTTGCTACAACTTTACTATAGATTTCCTGACACGTAACCACTACCGGTATGAAGTCCTTAATCCCGGTTCGGAAAAAGGTGATACTGAAATAGTGGCTCTTCCGCAATGATCAGCTCAGCTTGCAAAAAGACTTATCTTCAGCTTGAACTCATCATAAATAGTCTTGTCGCCAAGGTTGTCAAAAAACGACCCTGACCCGTAACGGATGTTGTACTCCGAACGGTCGATGATGATATTGGCATAAAACCAGGTTCCCTCGTCGTTCTTCTGAATGGCAGCCTTGAATTCAACAGGCCTTGTGATCCCCTTAATGGTAAGGTTGCCTTTTACATTTGCACTTCCCTTGTCAAAGGGTGCGCTCTCGGTAATCTCGAGCTTCGATACGGGATGATTGTCTGATCCGAAGAAATCATCCGATTTAAGATGCCCGACGAGCCTGTCGATATTCTCATCGCTTTTAATGCTCGTCATGTCTACAAGGAATTCACCTCCGGTGATCCTGTTGTTATCCCAGTGAAGCCATCCCGACTTGAGTTCAACAGTACCGGTGTGCTCTCCGAGTACCTTCTCGCCAAGCCACGACAATATGGTTTTTTCCTTAACTGCATTTAGTTTCTGCTGCGCATCGGCAGTATCTGCTATCATCATAATAATTGCCAGAATAAAAATTATACGTTTCATATTTGCTGTTTTTTACTCAATAAACAGCCATCTGTGAACTTTTGTTCAAAGCCATATTTTTCCGTAAAAAATGATCTGATTGTTACAGCTTGTGAATATTAAGGCCGCCGCTGATCTCGAAAACCATCCCGGTCGAAAACCCCCAGTCGCCCCTGGCAATTGATGCTACAGCTTTTCCTATATCTTCCGGAAGACCCCATCTTTTCTGTGGCACCAGGCCTTCTCCGATCATCCTGTCGTATTTGTCCTTGAGCTTGATGGTCATGTCAGTCTGAATGATCCCCGGACGTATCTCATAAACAAGAATTCCTTCTCTCGACAGCCTGTCGGCAAATACGGTTGAAGCCATGCTCAGCCCTGCCTTTGAAACACAGTATTCGGTCCTGTTTGAAGAGGAGAGGACTGCCGACACGGAGGTTATAAAAATAATCACCGGCTTATACCCCGCGATCTGATCCTTCATCCAGATCATCTCCCTGGCAACCTTCTGAGCAAAGAAAACAGGCCCTTTCAGGTTTATATTCATAACCCTTTCGTAGCTTTCCTCGCTCATCTCGAGAACATCCTTTCTCTGAAGAGGAGCAACGCCCGCACAGTTGACAAGGAAATCGATGCGCCCGTACCTTCCGAGAATATTTGAAACAACTTCTTTGTGGCACTTTGTACAAGAGATATCCAGGCCAATGGGAAAGAACTGGGCGCCCTGTTTTTCGACAGCAGGGCCAAGGATTTCCATTCCCTCACTGTCGACCGACCTGGCAATTGCAGCTATATCATAACCCTCGCCAGCCAGCGCGATAGCCACTGCCCGGCCGATTCCCCTGCTTGCGCCCGTGATAACAGCAACAGGTTTACCGTTCATGAGAATTGAGTTTTCAGGTTTAATAAGTGCGTAAATTTAATAATTTGCCTGATCTGATCAACCTCCTGTATGATTATCTTCCCTAAATTCTTTCCAAACCTTCTCAAACCATAATTCCTGGGCAGGAATTTCCCTCACCGCTACACGGGCTGTTGTCACTTTGCCATTCCTGAAGGCAGTTTCAACAACCGACGATTCCACCTCCCTGTCGTAACTGCAAAGTTCAGGTCCGGCACCCCCCGCTATCCACCTGTCGAGATCAAAATGCTTTTCATCCTCAATAACATATGATCCCCGGCTTCTCCCCCCTCCTTCAATGTACGTCTTTATGGCAGAGAGATATATTAAATGCGTGGTGCAAAGATCCGATATCCTGAAACAGCCGGCAAGGTCCCTTACATTCCCTGCTCCAAGCCTTTCCCTTATGTTCATTTCAAGAAGCGATGCTTCCGCGAAGGCGGTTCTCGTCCTCTCAGTTCCCCTCATTATGCCTGCAGCCCTGGTCATCCTCGATCGTATCCCTGCAAGAACCTTCCTGTTATCAGCCTTTCTTTCCGGCGAAAGCCAGTATCCGGCATTTTCCAGAACAGTTGAGATGGAATCGCCGGCCAGTGAAAGAAATTGCCCGTTTGACTGAGGCGCTCCGGAGTAATTTTCTGCAATGAATTCAGCAGCCCTCCTGCCGCCTGCCTGACCTGAATTAAGGGCCGAACCTCCCGGACGGTGAACTCCGTGAGAACCATTAACCTCACCTACCGGGAAAAGATGCCTGAGATCCGATTCCCACCAAAGGTTACCCTTTAATCCTCCGTTATTATGCTGAACACAGACCCCTATCTCCAGGGGTGATGAGAAAAGATCTGTGCCGTTGCGCCTGAATAACCCGCATGCCTCGGGATTCATCGAGGCAAGGCGGGCTGCCGGTGATGCCTGAAGCGATCCGGAATTTTCAAGATATTTCCTGGCTTCATCGTCAAGCTCGCGCGGAATAAAGATGTCCTGCCCGTCAAGAGGGATATTCCTTCTGAAATCCAGGTACACCCTCCTTCCATAATGATCCCTTTCCCTGAATACCAGAAGGTCGATAAGCGATGATCCGTAGCCTGAAACTCTTTCAGGACTGAAGGGCCATTGATATCCCTTCAGGAAAACTGCCCTTGTCAGACTTCTGTAATCCGGAAAATACGGGGAAAGAAAGTCCTTTTCGTCGCCCCCGTTAATGTCGGTCGAAAAATAACGCGGAAGAACCTGCTGATAGCTGCCCGAGAGATTCCATCTGAACTTCAGCGATGCGATCCCGAACTGGGATTCGGTAAGATTCTGACCCGTTGCCCCTGCCCTGTAAGCCATCCCCGGCGATCCGGCATGAACAGCCGGATATACGCTGTCAGAATACATCTCCCCTGGACCACCTGTCCCGAGAATAATGTTTTCGGAGTTGAAAAGAACAAAAGCCTTTGCGGGATCCTTTATCCTGGTATTGATTGCAATCGCTCCGATGACCCTTGTTTTATCCCTGTCGGTAATCAGCTCTATAACCTGGTGATGATCGAGAATAGTTGACCTGTTCCTCTTTACCTCGGCCAGCAGGGCAGCTACCATCATCCGCGAGGTAAAAGGTCCTGCCGAACATGCCCTTGTACTGCTGTCGTTATCGGTTCTGTACCCGGCCCACGATCCGTACCTGTCCCTGGGAAAGGGTACCCCTAATTCAGCCAGCCTCAAAAATGACGAAACCGAACCCTGGGCCTCGCACAGGGCAATGTCGCCATGCATGCATCTCCCCCTGAAGAGATCCTCTGCCATCGCACGCACTGAATCGGCCTTATCCCCGCTTACGGACAGCTTGTAATACGTCTGCTTGTCGGAGCCGGTATTGTTCGATGTTCCTCCCCCAAGCCTGTCGGTGGCAATAACGATGTCTCTCTGCCCGAGTCTGAATAGGCTCACGGCAGCGTTAAGGGCAGCTGCACCGCTTCCTATAACAAGAGTATTCACCCTGTGGCAGACAAGAGAATAATTTCCTGTCTGAAATGTTTCACTTTCCACTTTCAATGAGTTTTTTCAGTTCTTCTCCGTAGATCTCCCTGTCGTGAATAACGCATCCCCCCGGCCTGAGGCCTTTAATAAGCCGTGTGCAGCCCGAACAGGTGATGCATGTCTTGCGCGGATCAGCTGAACCCGTTACTTTAATCTCAGCCGGCATCGAAGGATAGGCAAACGAGTTCCGGCCGAAGCCTATGAGTGCCGCTCCTACGTCGCGGATTACAGCCGAGCCCACATTGGGAGCAAAATGCCGTAACCACGAATATGCTGATCCGGCAATTACCGTCCCGGGAAAACTCTTCTGAAACAACCGTGTGCCTTCCAGCATTCTCATTACCCCTTCAAGAGGATGTTCATCAGGCTTCTTCTGCCCTGGAACAGGATTATCATAAGGCCTGTTGACATGAGGATTGTAATACGGACTTCCCATGGTAACATTAAGAAGCTTCATGCCTCTGCCAACAAGCTCCCGGACAAGCATCAATGGTTCTGAAAAATCGGGAATCCCTTCTTCGTCTACTCCGAATCCTCCCTTGTAAAGATCGCTTATTCCAAGCCTTGTTGTAAGGATAAGCCCCGGGACCTCATCCCTTATCCTGTCGTAAAGCTCAAGGTAATACCTGAACCTGGCTGAAATATCCTCTCCGCCGAAAACGGAGTCTTTTCTTGCCTTCGCAGCCAGGAGTTCAATAAGCAGATACCCGTGACATGCCTTCAGGTCCGCTGCATTGAATCCTGCCCTGTAAGAGAGTTTTGCAGCTTCAACGAACCTGTCGGCAAGCCGTTTGAGATCATCATCGGTAAGTACCTGGTCAACAGCCGTATCAAGAAGAGGATTGTGAAATGCTGTAAGAGGCTTCGGAATCCCTTCAGGCTTACTGTAACGTCCTGAATGAGTGAGCTGTACTATAATCAGGGGATCTGTTCCTGACAGTCCGGCTATCCTTCTGATTTCATCATTAAGCCTTGCATACTCATCCCGGTTCCTTGAGTGTATCCATAGCTGATGAGGATTCGACCGCCCTTCCCGGACAACGGAAACGGCTTCGAACCAGATCGTCCCGCTTCCGCCTGAAGCATACCTCAGATACCTCCTTTTGGTGAGGGCTGAAGGAGAACCATCATTCTCCGAGTCATACCCTTCCATTGGCTGAACAACAAAACGGTTGCCGGTAGTGAAGTCTCCAATCCTGCACTGACTGAAAAGAGGCTCCATATCATCGCTGAAAGGTAATGAATACCCCAATTCCCTGGCTTTGCCGGTCAGCTCATCCCCGTTCCTGTACCTGAAACGTTCATGCATCATGCTTTATGCTAATATTAGAAATTAGCCGGATCAAACCGCGGATTAACAATGTTGTTGTTTATCGATCCAAAGGTATAAGTTAATTCAATTCCTCCTTCAAACCTTCCCTGACCTTGACAGGTAAATGCAGAACCTTCTCCACCGCTTGCATTATACCGGCCGGCACCGGGAGGATCCTCCACAGGCATGAGCTTCCTGCGAGCTTATCAACCTTTCTTAACATCTTCATCCTGATTATCTTCCTCATCCTCTTCGGGCCATTCGACAACAGGGGCCTGTGGTCCCTGATTCATGTATACAAGAGCCAGGATTATTCCCGAGATAAACCCCAGCATGTGCGATTCCCACGAAACATCCTTGTAGACATCCGGGAAAATTCCCCATACCATTGACCCATAAAGGAAAACGATCAGCAGTGAAAGCGCTGCAAGCCTGAAATACCTTCTGATCACCCCGCTGAAAAAAAGAAATGAGGCCAGCCCGTAAATAAGCCCGCTGGCTCCGATGTGCCAGGCATTCCTGCCGGCAAGCCAGACCGAAATGCCTGTCAGAAAATATGTCAGGATGCTGACCCTAAGAGCAATCTCGGAATAAAAATAAAACAGAGCCGTGCCTAGAAAGAAAAGAGGGAGCGAGTTATTGAAAAGATGACCTGTTCCTGAATGAACAAAAGGAGAGGTCACAATTCCCGGCAGTCCGCGCAGGGACTGCGGATAAATGCCCAGCCGAGTAAGGTCGAGGTCAAACAACAATCCTGCAAAATGGACAAGCCACATAAGCGCAACGAATATCCCCGGTATGATCATTGCCAGGCCCAGCCTCTTCATGAACAGAGCCCTTTCGGAGCCAAGGTCGGATTCAGACATCGACATGCATATATTTTTCAGAACTTCTCCTTCACAGCCCCGGGGTCATAATTATTTCCTGAATCAGCGATATTCACCGTACCATCTAATCCCTTCCGGGAAAAACAATGCCTGCATCCGCCCTGATCCTGTCAAGCGTTAACATGAGATCGCGGGTGAATGAAAGAGGAACGACGGGACTTTCGGTAAGACCTTCATCAAGGCATCGCATGACTTCCTCCGCTTCAAAGCTGTAACCAAGCGCCGGAGGACTGTAAACAAAAGTTTCTTCCTGTTTCCCATGCAGGCGCAGAATGACCCTCTGATTCATGTCCCGACCTCTTGAAAGCGTCATATTGCCATTCTCGCAAAGAAGGTCACAGCCTATACCGACATTGGTTTTGAATGAACTGTAAATATCTGCCATTGCTCCCTCTCCATACCTGAACAGAGCAGAAAGCGATTCTTCCGATCCAGTCGGTCCAAACTGAGCCATTGCCTTTATCTCGTCCGGTACCCCCAGAAAGGTTAAAACATCAATTACCGGGTAAATCCCGATATCAAGAAGCGAACCTCCCCCGAGGGCAAGATTGAATTCACGGTCGCCCGGTTCAAAGGGAGGAATGAATGAGAAATAAGCATGAACATGAAGTATCTTTCCCAGAATACCTGTTTGAAGAATCTCATGCGCTTTTATATAGTACGGCTGAAAGGGCGGCCAGAGTGCTTCCATAAGAAAAACATCCTGCATCCTTGCCTCATTTATCATCTCATCGGCTTCTCTGCTGTTCAGGGCAAAAGCCTTTTCACACAATACAGCCTTCCTGTTCTTAAGGCAGAGAATTGCCTGATCATGATGATGGGAATGGGGAGAGGCGATGTAGATTATGTCAACTTCAGGATCGGAAGCAAGTTCTTCATACGACCCGTAATGCTTCCTGAAACCATGAATTTCTGCAAATTTTTCTGCCCTGCCTTTGTCACGCGATCCTGCAGCATAAAGTATCCCGTTCCCGGTGATCTTTATCCCGTTGGTGAACTTGGCAGCCATCTTGCCGGGGGCAAGGATCCCCCAGTTGTATTTCTTTGCCATAAAGAATTATTTCCATAAAGATAATTAAAATCCCAACTCCCTGACTACACGAATCGATACGCTCCGGAATAAGCTCCTTCGCTTAAGCATAAATACTTTGGCCGGCCAACAAAAAAACAGCATTTATAATGATCTGATTATTTGTATTTTAAAAAATATTTTATATTTTCTGTTATTTTTTCAGTACTATGTATTGCATAGTACATATTTTTTTATATATCTTTGCATTGTAATGTTGTATATTTTATATAGTAGTAAATAACAAAAGGTTCTATGAAAATCACAGTAAGTGTAAATCTTGGAGGTTACTCCTTCAACATTGACGAGGATGCATACTCGGAATTGAAAAGATACCTGAAAAATCTCGAACTCCACTTTGCAGGGGAGGAGAGCTCTTCAGAGATCCTTTCCGATATAGAAGCAAGAATGGCCGAGCTCCTGAAAGCCAGGCTGACAACCTTCAAACAGGTTGTAACGATAGACGACGTAAGGGAGGTCATTGCCATAATGGGAAATCCCGAAGACATAACTGATGAAGAGGGGCCGACGAGAAAGGAAAAATTCTCCAGACCGGGTCCTCACCGGATGTACCGTGACCCCGACAAAAGGATCATAGGAGGCGTATGCGCGGGCATGGGTGCTTACTGGGATATCGAACCATGGATCATAAGGATTATTTTCATTGCCCTGGTGATGGCCGGAGGTCTGGGAATACTGATCTACCTTATTCTCTATATCGTCCTTCCCGAAGCGAAAACCACAGCCCAGAAGATCGAGATGAAAGGCGATCCGGTAAATATCAATAATATCAAAGAGGCTGTCAAAAAGGAGTTTGATACGGTAAGAAAAAATATGAAACTGTAGCCCTGTCGATATCAGGGAGGGTAAAAAACCTTTTAACCGGAAATAATTTTATAACCACTTTAAATACAAACAAGATGGATCTTGAAAATACTAAAGCACAGATGCGAAAGGGGATACTTGAGTATTGCATTTTATCGGTGCTGTCAAAAAACTCCTGCTATGCCAGTGATATAATCAGGGAACTCAAGGAGGCGAAGGTAATAGTCGTTGAAGGAACTCTCTATCCCCTTCTTACAAGGCAGAAAAATGCCGGACTGCTTAGTTACCGATGGGAAGAGTCGCAGCAGGGACCTCCTAGAAAATATTATGAACTTACCGACGAAGGAAAGACTTACCTCACCGAACTTGACAGATCGTGGGATGAGCTTGTCGAATCAGTCAACCTTATTAGAACCAGATAACCGTTTTCTAACCTGATAATCATTAAACAAAATGGATAAAACTATCAAAATATATCTCGGAGGTACTCTGTTCAATGTCACCGAAGAAGCTTACAAACTGCTGAAAGGGTATCTTCAGGAGATCAACAGCATTCTTGGAAACACTCCAGGTGCAGCTGAAACGGTTGAGGACATAGAGATGAGGATTGCCGAGATATTCCAGTCACAGGGGATAATGGCGGGTATTATCTCAAAGGAAAACGTGGAGAACATGATTTCCATAATCGGCAAACCTTCAGATTTTATAACCAACGATGAGGATAAAACCACCGGAGAACCTTACTTCTCCCCATCGGGAAATCCCAAAAGACTTTACAGGAATCCCGATGATCAGATAATCAGCGGAGTGGCAGGCGGACTTGGGACCTTCCTCAATATGGACAGCGTCTGGGTAAGAATATTGTTCATACTCTTCGCATGCTTCTTCGGAATAGGATTCTTTGTTTACATCGCCCTGTGGATAGCCCTTCCCATGGCTTCCGGCGATGCCCAGAAGCGCGACATGTACGGGACAGAAGGTTACAGGCAGTATCTGAGCCGGAGCAAAGGCAACACCCGGCCGCTGCAGTCATCCGGTTATGCGGCATCCTCCCGGACCGGCTCAGACATAGGCAATGCCTTCAATGAGATCTTCAGGGCACTCGGCCGCGTGTTGTTCGTGATAATGCGGATCCTGCTTATAATTACGGGGATAAGTCTGGTAATTGCTGGTTTTGCCTCGCTTGTATCCTATATTCTTATCTTCTTCTTTAAATTCCCCGGTTATTTCTCCACTGATGCAGTAGGTGTCAAACTGTTCTATCTTCCCGACTTTCTGAGCTATGTAGTCGATCCTTCAATGGCGCCCTGGATCATGGCTCTGCTGTCCGTGGTTGTAATCCTGCCGCTTCTCGCCCTTATCTACTGGGGAGTCAGGATGATATTCTGGTTCAGGGCAAAAGACGGTATCATCAGCCTCGTGGCAATTGTTATCTGGGTAGTAAGTCTTGCAGCACTTTCAATTCTCCTGTTCAGCGAGGGAGTGGGTTTTGCCGAAAGATCCGGGAAAAGCTATGAAAAGGTCATTGAAAAAGCCCCCGCCGACCTTTATATCTTCGCAGGTAAAAAAGTGGCCGACCTGAAATACGACAAGGATATAACATTCGATGAGGAATACACTGCATTCTTCGACGACGACGGCGAGAACCTCTATATCACATCAGGGTTTGACATTTCCAGTTCAGACGACGAGTCACTCAGGATCCATGTCAGGAAACGCTCCGCCGGGCGTAGCAACTCCGATGCCGAAAGAAAAGCCGGGAGGCTGGAATATAGCTACTCAGTCGAGGGAGACACTTTAAGCATCGATGAGTACTTTTCTATTCCCGCTGGGACAAAATGGTCGGCCGACGAAGTAAATACGGACGTTCTCATACCTGCCGGAACAAGGGTCCATTTCGATAATACCACCCTCCGTATGTTCAGGCGCCAACACTTTAATGAATCTGGCTGGGAATGGACAGATTCTGATGATGATGAATACGAAGGGGAAGAACCAGAAAACCTCGTCTGGATTATGACGGAAGATGGTCTGAAGGAACTTAAATAAGCTGATCAAAACAGATACATAGAGGGGATATCCCCGGGCTTCCTTTTTTCATTCCTTTATCTTCATGACAATCCGGCACATAATTTCATGTGCCGGATTTTTTTTGGAGAATTCCTTGTTCAGTCCTCCGGGTATCAAAATCATCGTTCAGTCCTGCCTGCTGGTAAGATGCCATGATCCGCAGATCCTGCACTGGTAGGGTCGTATCTTTCTTGTCACGCGGCTATCTTCGATGTATTTTATCATAGCCATGGCATCTTCCCGCGTATTGTAACTTTCCTTCCGGCATGGCAGCCCGATCGGTTTTACCTTTGCCTTATTTGATGGCTTGTAACCCATTCTGCAAAAATAGCAAGGATCTTATCCGGCATGACCTGGTGAATATTAAAAATTCATTGCGATGAAATAAGCAGGGACTAACCTGAAAACGTTACTTTAATTGTAACTCTTGTATTTCACCCTCACCGGAAAACGACAGCAGTCTGCCCGGCCGGAGTCAGCTAAATGCCGAAGAGCTGTTCTGTCAAATGTTTCAGAAATTCTACTGTTCCGTCAATACCGAGCATCGAGGAATTTATGCAGAGATGATAGGTGTCGGCCACACCCCATTCCTTGTTGCTGAAGTAATTATAGTAACCTGCCCTCTGCCTGTCGGATTTCTCAATTATCTCAGCGGCCTTTTCTTCGCTTATCTTTTCACATGCCGTTATCCGGCTTATTCTTTCCTTTTTATCGGCCGTTATGAACAGGTTCAGGCACCTGGGATGATCCTTCAGGATGTAATCTGCGCATCTCCCTACGAAGACACATGATCCACTGTCGGCCAGATTCCTTATCACATCGCTCTGTATCTTGTAAAGAGCTTCATTGCTCAGATAATAATGTGCAAAGGTATCATCGGCCATCGTGCTTCTGAGCCCGAAAAGGCTTCCGAAAACCGGAAAGCGTTTTTTTTCATCGGCTCTCTCAAAGTATTCCTTTCCAAGACCGCTCTCCTTCGAGGCGATCTGAATAAGCTCCTTGTCGTAAAAGGCTATTCCCAGGGTTTCGGCAAGCCTGGTACCGATCTCCTTGCCTCCGCTTCCCAGTTGTCTTCCGATTGTTATTACATATTTTTCTTCCATGTCAGTGTGTTTTTCATTTTGTCAGACATTAATCCTCAGAACGCTTTTCCGGTACTGTGATACCAGAAGAATTACCGCAACAATTCCCGAAAGGAAGTCGGCAGCCGGCATGCTGTACCAAACACCCTTAACACCAAAAATTGCCGGAAAGATAAGAAGCATGGGAAGAAGAAAGAGGACCTGCCGGGTAAGCGACATGAATATCGCCTTTCCCGCCATACCTATGCTCTGGAAAAAAGTTGATGCTACCATCTGGAACCCGATGATCGGGAACAAAACGAGAACAATACGGAGCCCCTCAACGGATATCTCTATAAGCCTGGCGTCTCTTGTAAAGAGCGAAGCCACAGCCCTGGGAAAGAAGACACCTGTAATAAATCCGGCTGTGGTTACCGCGGTAGCAAGGAATACGGTAAGAATGAGAACCCTGTAAACCCTTTCATAATGACCTGCGCCGAAATTGTAACCGGCAATTGGCTGCATTCCCATGTTTAGACCAAGTACTATCATAACGAAGA
>Ga0116141_10001519_pt1 | contig 19876 bp, 10 predicted proteins | sample AD_UKC097_MetaG_FD_89744 | JGI IMG/M metagenome (GOLD analysis project Ga0116141, IMG submission 89744) | Active sludge microbial communities of municipal wastewater-treating anaerobic digesters from USA - AD_UKC097_MetaG | ecosystem: Engineered > Bioreactor > Anaerobic > Digestate | place: USA...
ATACATTCAAGGGAAGCTCCATGCCATTGGACTGCGCACTCCCGGCGATGAGATTGAACAGGCGGCCGGGTACTGCATGGCCGAAGGTATCGTCGATACCTTAGATGATTTTTCTTCCCTTGCTTTTTGTGATGAAACGGATAAAAACAAGGTGATGGTTACGGTCACATCATCACGTGAACAAAAAATCTCTCATCTTCTTGAAAAGAAGGGCTTCATTAGTCAGGGCGTGCTGAACCGCGGCGGCAAAGACAAGCAAAAATTTTCCCGGCAGAACCTTTATCCTTTTACAGAAGACACCGTAATAGGTATCAAAAAAGGACTTTCCTTTCTTCAGTCACTACCTGACATTCAACCTCTGCGGCGTAAAACCAGCGCATCGCATGCCGCTGCAATCTATGGCCCGGATTTTGAGCTCTTATCATGTGCAGAGGATGTAGGGAGGCATAACGCGCTGGATAAAGCGATCGGAAAACTCCTGCTTGAACGCAGACTTCAAGCAGCCTCTTTACTGATTCTATCTTCCCGTATCAGTTTTGAACTTGTCCAGAAAGCTGCAAGAGCCCGTATCCCGGCGATCCTTGCCATATCGCGTCCCACTGCCATGGCGGTGAATCTAGCGTTACAACTTAACATGACCTTGGCGTGCCTTGCCAAGGGATCCGGCTTGTATATATTTTGCGGGGATGACCGTTTTAAGAGATAATATTTCATAGCAGCTTGCTTCAGGATATCGAGACGATCTGTACCTCACCAAGAACAAGGCGGTTTTCCGGCAGCCAATCCTACCGCGCTCGAGTGTTCGTATTTAAAATATCGTTTTACAAAAAAGGTAACCATAAAGGCTTTGTGCAGAGGCAATTTAGCATTGAAACAGCCTTGTTTGCATTGCAGAAAGGCGAGTGAAAGATCCGAATGTAAGCGGATCGAATCCTGACGGATCCAAAGGATGCTTATTTTTTGTCTTTGTCGATGCTACTTTTTTCGAAAGCTTTCTTTTTCTTTTCGGCATCTGCCAAGGCGAGATAAAAAGCTCCTACCGCCAGTTCCGCGCAGTGATGGTTTTCCTCCGGCAAAGTTTCAAGGTATTCAATCACATCTTCCGGATAGATTTCCCATGCTTCATCCAGAGTTTTTCCCTCTGACATTTCGGCAACAATGTTGCAGCATGCGTTTGTGTTAATGCAACCGTCGGTTTGGTAAGTTACCGATTGGATGCGGTTGCTCGGAATCGTCAAAAACATTTCTATGGTATCACCACAGGTGCCTGTATTTTTACCGTATCCATCTGGATTCTCGGTGATTTTTCGCCTGTTGTAACAAAATGCATTTACAAGGAATTGCTTCGTATGATCCTGCCAAAAATTAAACTTCTTTTCTTTCATCCCCGTCACCATATCTGTTCAAACAACCGTTTTTTTATTGAAATAATGCCTCGTCCGATTTTAGTGAACAATAAAATCGGACGAGGCATGTGTCAAGATAGAATCAACTAGGAATGCCGGCAACTTTTTAAGAGGAATTAAAACTTGAATAAAAAACGGCTAACTGAGCAGTTTCAATTAGCCGTTAAGGAGGAAAACAGATGAAAAAATTATTAGGGTTGCTTATTAGCAAAGCAATTTGCTTGCCAAAACATGAAACGATTGGCCGATTTAATCGGGTTGTTGTAAATAATTAGTCAGTTCAATTAGTTAAACAGTTGTCAAAAAAACCACTGATTTCCAGCCGGCTTATTTTTCATTTTTTAAAAACAACCTCGTTCATATTTTTGAACCATTTTTTGTGCCATGAATTTAAAATACCAATAAATTTAAACTATTATTTTATTTTCGTCCCTGTTTAAAATTTTGAACCCTATTCGAATGCCCTCAAATCGTCATTGCCGAAAGCGGTTTGAATCTCGCGTTTCGTATAATGGAGACACAAAAAAAATCATTCTCTTCACAGTTAAAAACTACCGGTCCGGTGTTTGAGGCTATCGGCCAAACGGCAGATCTCTGATCAATTGCTTTGCCTTTTCCTCCATGGATTTTTTTAATTCTTCCTTTTCGATGGCTCCCTCTTTGATTTGTTGCTTAAGTTCAGGCAGCACCTCTTTAATGTCCTGCTTTAAAATTCCTTTGAGATCCGGACGGAAGCTGGGAGAGGAAAAAGTTCCAGCCACCTGCACAGGAACCATTATTCCGACGCGTTCCATACTGTCCGCCTGTCCCGTGAGAGTTGCCACAAATTTTGGTTCCATCCGCAGATCCAGTATCTCGCTAACGAGATCTGCCTTGCCGTTTGCCGTCACCCTGAGAAGAGGGGACATGAGTGTCGCGTTGGTGGTGTTCACGACCCCATCCGTGATGGTAAATGGAAAATTAAGCTCACTGAAATCCGTGCGGATCTCTTCAGCGCCCTTTTCAGCTAGACCGAAGGCAACCTTTACATTGCGAACCATGCCGGCTAAATCGATTCCCTTGATGGCCCCATCATTAAACAGAAGGTTTCCGCTACCGTTCAGGCTTTTTTTTATCCGATCCGCTTCATCCCCTGTCACGTTGAGTTCTAGCTGGGCCTTTGCGTTCCCTTCCAGACAGTCTTTGTCCAATACATCGTTCAAAAGCGGTCGCGCCTGAATTCCATCGGCCTGAAGGCTTATACGGCTTCTTGGGTCATCCTGCCGAACATCAAAGGCACCTTTGGCGGAAAGGGTGCCCTGATACAGGTTCAAAGTAATGGGATCCAAGTCAAAGAGTCCTTTTTTTCCGGAAATTTTCAGATGTACTCCCTGAATCCGCGCTTTTGCAATCTTAAGCTCTCCGAGTTTCACGTCACCATCCAAAACGATTCGTCGCAACGGTGTGTAATCCATTTTTTTCAGTTCAGAATTTGATGGTTCGGCTTTTTCCGTTTCCTCAGCTGGTTTTGTTTCGCTGGAAGGCGGCAAGTAACGATCCGCATCAATCCTGTCCAGATTAAAATCAAAGATGACTGCGGGTTTTGATAGGTCCTTGACATCAAAGGAAAAATCTGCCTTGGAATCATCGATCTCCAACATTCCATCTAAAAGCGATATTTGCTGGAGGTCTCCTTTCAGCCTGGTTCGGAACGCAATTCGCCCAAATGCCTTCGGATCAGCCGTAACTATAGGAAATTTCTCCCCAAGATTATCTGCCAGTTCACGTGGAGAAAATGGAGAGATATCCACGGCCATGTCGAACTGAAGGCGGGATATTGGATCGACAATTCGGCCTTTCAAATTCATCGCAAGATGATCTGCCGCTTTTAAGGAAAGATCCAATGGGATGGTTCCCTTGCCTATATCCTTTCCCATCGGCCCGATATGACCGGTCAAGGATAACGGATGATTTTCAACACGGGCAAAAAAATCAAGGTGAACGGGTTGATCCAGTGAAATATCCTTTAGGTGGAGACGCATATCGGAAACTTTTTTGCGTTCGTTTTTGGCGTGATCGATCCACAGAACAGATCCATCGGATACCTCGAATTCCCCTACCGAGAGGGCTTTGAGCGGAAGTCCTTCAAAGGAATTGCCTGTCTTCGGAATCTCCCTCTGAGTTTCGGAAGGCAATTCTTTCAATGTTTTTTCTTTAAATTCCCAGTTCACTCGACCGTCCCTGGTCTTTTCCAGCACCACCTGAGCTCCTTTTACCACAAAGCGCTTGATCTGTATGTCTTTTGAAAGCAGCGGAAGCAGCTTTACCCTGACATCAAAGGAATGAATGGATACGAAGTCTTTTTCCTCGAAACCCGAAGGGTTTCCTAGTTTTAAATCGTTGAATGATAAGCCCGCCCAAGGAAACAGGGAAAATTTAAGATCTCCGCCCAGACTGAAAGGCCTGCCAACAGCTTCCGATACACGTTTTTCAATATGAGGCTTGTATTGTTGAACATCCACAAACATGGGAATAACAAGAAGGGCTAACACGATAATCAGGATCAGACCTCCTGCAAGAATCAATATCCATTTGAAAAATTTCATCATGGTCCACCTCCCAAGGGGTTAAATGAAGTCTCATCGAAGTTTTGGCATTCATTACGCTTTTTTGCCCGGGGTCAGCTTCTTAATGGACTGCAAATCCCTATCTCACTCGTTATTCACAAACCGAATCGGTGCCTCCGGGAAGTCCGGGAAATGAAAATCAAAAACCGGTACGGCGTCAAGAAAATTATCGGAACCAGAATTTTTTTTAAAATTACGTAAGATCATTAAAACTGCGATTGATATAATATAAACGGCCAATCGAAAAGTTTTCGATCAGCCGTTAAGGAGGAAAGCAGATGAAAAAATTATTAGGTTTGTCATTATTTATAAGCAACATTCTTGCCATATTGAACAAAGAAAAACCATCCGATTGATCGTGTTCAATGAATTGTAATAATATCAAATTGTTAATCCCAATAAAAATTTTTTTGCCGTTTTTTAGTATCCATGAGGATATTTTTACTCGAAGCTATCGGTTCAAAATTTTAAACTGGTTTTGTTCCAAATTAATGTATCTATTTGGTTTAATTGATTTATAGCGCATAGCTAGCAAGTTCAAATTTTTGAACTCAAAATCCGGTACACGCGCGTGCAGGCATCCGTCGACATAATCATGGTGATTCGCAAGCCGTGCCAACGATTATTCGCCAAGCTTCGAAGCTTGAGTAATTAACCCGCCTGCCGATTTCATCTCTGCAAAGGATTTGTTTATAAAAGTCTTTACAGAATATAAACCTTTTATTTCGGAAGAGCATGAATTCGATCCCGCTGCCGAATAATCCGAGACTCCCACTCCGGGTCATCTCTTAGATATATTTCCGCTATTCTATTAAATTCTTTTGCCTGTTCCTTGTTTTCTTTATGCAGCCACGCTTCTGCCATATAGAAATAGTTTCGGCCGTTTCCGGAATCGATGCTGATTGCCCTCTCCAGCACTCGAATTGCATCATCGGAACGACCTCTTTCCAAGAGAATTCGACCCTGCTCGGTTAATTCCATGGATGCCAGTGTGCGTGGACTGGGTTGTTTTGAAGTCTGTCCCGACCCCTCCGATTGAACCGGGGGAACAGTCGGAGGAGGGGAGGAAATGATTGATATTTTCTGCATACAACCCATTTGAGACAGCAAAAACCCAACCAGAAAAAGGCTACTTATAGTCTTTCGGTTGGGTGCTTTGGTAGATTGTTTCCGATTCGTTTGCATAATTTTCACGAAAATCTTCCGCTTTCATAAGGCATCAGAAAGCTTTGAGAAGCTCTTTTAGTTCTTTGGTAAGATGATGCAATGGTTTCTCTTTTCGATGAAGCGGGCACTGCAAGGTCGGCAGGTTTTCTTCCAGAAAAATTTCCTCAACCGGGTGCGGACAGCCGTTCGTAACCGCAAGTAGCCCGCTTTCGGAACATACGGTTTTTTGGGTGATTCCCGGAGGCATATTAAACCAGTTTTCCGAAATATGCTGGGGGATATTTTTCATCAGATCGGCCCATATAGGCAGGGCTGCCTTTGCCCCCGTAGAATAAATCGAATCGCCGTTGTCAAATCCAACCCAAACCAGTGCCAGAATTTCCGGCGTGTAACCCAAAAACCATGCATCCCGGTAGTTATTTGTCGTACCCGTTTTTCCGGCAACCGGCCCGAATATCCCCTTTTCCGTCAAAGAACGTGCGGTTCCTTCAGTTATCACACTTCGAAGCATTGAATTCATGATAAACGCTTTCGCAGGAGAAATCAAACTTTCAACATTCATGTGCCTTTGCTGAAGAATCTTTCCGTCTTCATCGGTCACCTCACGCAGAGACAAAGGAAAAGGGAGCAAACCATCGGCCGCAAAAACACTATAGGCCCGTGCCAGTTCGATGGGTATCACTTCAAATGCACCCAATGCCAGAGAGGGATAAGCTTTGATAGGAGTTGAAAAATGAAATGAGGCTGCGGTTTGGACGATATGGTCCATACCGATTTTCATCGCGAGATCAACGGTGGCCAGGTTATAAGATTTTTTCAAGGCGGTCCTTAAACTGACGCATTTTTCGGAAACCGTCTCAAAGTTTTCCGGTCGCCAGAAAACACCATCTATCTGATATGATGCCGGTTCATTGGACAGCAAAGAAGCCGGGGTAAATCGATCGAGCGCACTGCAAAACACAAAAGGTTTGAATAAACTTCCCGGCTGCCGGCGAGCCTGAATAACCCGGTTGAACTGGCTTTCACGGTAATTTCGGCCACCCACCATGGCTAGAATATATCCCGTTTTTGGTTGCATTACGATAATCGCTCCCTGCAGTTTTTGGGATGGGGCCGTTCGTTTGAGAATCGGAATTGATTTTTCCATGCGATCAAGCCCCTTCTCCAGGGCCTTTTCCGCTGCCGCCTGAACCTGTGTATCCAAGGTTGTGTAAATGGAAAGACCCATACTGGAAAGGGTTTCCGTAGAATAAAGAGCCTCGAGTTGTTGAGAAAGATAATCGATGAAATAGGGCGCTTTTTTCCCGTAGTCCGTAAAGCCGGATACATTGACCGGCATTTGGACATCCGTTTGAAGCGCATCGTTGGAAAGCCATCCATTCTTATGCATGGCTTTCAGCACCATGTTTCTCCGATTCAGGCAACGTTTTTCATCAACATACGGGGAGTAGTGATTTGGAGCCCTGATTAAACCTGCAAGAGTCGCGGCCTCGATCCTTGAGAGCCGGTTGACCGACTTGCCGAAATAGAAGAGGGAGGCTTCGCCCACGCCGTTAATGGAAACCGATCCGTTTTGTCCGAAATAAATTTCATTTAAATAAATTTCTAGGATCTCGTCTTTTTTATAGAGAGCTTCAATGATTAGGGAGATGATCATCTCTTTAAGCTTACGAGGTAAGGTTCGATCCGCTGTCAGAAAATAGTTTTTTGCCAACTGCTGGGTTAAGGTGGATCCTCCCTGACGAAGGGCACCTTGGCGAAGATTGGTGTAAAAGGCTCGCAGGATTCCCAAAGGATCGATACCAAAGTGCCGATAAAAGCGACTGTCTTCGGCCGCTAAAACCGCAGATATGAGATGCTGAGGAACTTGATCAATTGAAACAAGTGTTCGACGTTCCCTCTCCGTCCCGAAGAACAGCATGATTTCCTCAGGTTCCAGCTCCAGGAGCGGTATCGGTTTTTCTGTATCTGCTCTCAGGATGGATTCGATTCGATTACCCGTAAACCGGATGTTCACCAGAAATCCTTCACGCTCCAAGGAAGGCATCTTAAGGTCATGAAGGAAAAGCAACAGCGAATTTCCAGAAATTTCAAACTCGCCTTTTTCTCTTGGCTTATGGGGAACTAGGTGGTAACCGAGTTGTCGAAGCTTTTCATCGAAGGAATCTCGGTTAAGTTTTTGTCCGGGGTACAATATCGTAATATCGGAAAAAACCTTCGAAGGAATGCTCCAGCGTCTGGAAGAAAATCGCTGGTCAATCCGTTCCGAAAGATTCCAGCTGTAAAGGAATAAAATCGCTATCAGCAAAAAAAAGGCCAAGAAGAGTACTTTTAAAAGCCCTTTCCACTTTATGCGAATTGAAGATTTTCTTTTCATTGACAAGCTGTTTCTGGAATCTCCGGGTTTATTTTGATGAGATTGCAAATTTCAAAAGGCTTCAATCTGAATCGAAACCCATTTAAAATCCAAACAGAAAAGGTTTTTTTCAAGGTATTTTACATAGAAGCAAATCGGTTTGCAACCAGAAGAATGGAGATCTGTTTTTGAACCGAAACTGCGAGTCCATCCTCAATGAAACGCTGAACGGACGAATTGAAAGATCAATGAAAAGTCCTTGTCGTCGAAAATTCTCCGAGATCTGAAGCGCAGAGCTTCAATTTCTTGCGATAATGTTATATACAGAAACATATTCGTTTGGTTCGATGGCTGGAAATCAACGAAATGGATTGAAAAAATTAAAAATCGTGTTTGCGGTAAGATCACCAGTGGATAAAAAAAAGAGTTGCCAATACAATTTTGAGCAAGGCCCGATTCGACCGCCGAGTGAGGCGAAAAGCCTGCTGGTCCGTGTAACCCGAAATTGCCCCTGGAATCGTTGTACCTTCTGTCCATTATATAAAGACACCAGTTTTTCCATTCGCCCGCTTGCCCATGTAAAAAAAGATATCGATACCGTCAGCAGACATGTTTCAGTCTTGCAAAAAATGACTTCCAAAGGTGAAAGAATTTATTGGAACCAGCTCGAAGGTAATTTAAAATTTATTGAACCGGATGAAATGCAGGCGTTTTACGTCGCATTGAACTGGTTCAACAACGGAATGAAATCTGTATTTCTCCAAGATGCAAACAGCCTTATATTAAAAACCGAAGATCTTGCCGAAATTCTGTTACACCTGAAAATCCGATTCCCGATGGTGGAAAGAATAACTTCTTACGCCCGTTCCGATACCCTTGCCCGGATGAATATCGACGACCTGAAACCTCTAAGGGATGCCGGTTTGAACAGGATTCACATCGGTCTTGAATCAGGATCCGACAAGATTCTTAAAATGGTGAAGAAGGGTGCTACAAAGGCCATACATATTGAAGCAGGGCTCAAGGTTAAAATGGCGGGGATTGAGATTTCGGAATATTATATTCCCGGATTGGGGGGAAAACATTTGTCAGTGGAAAATGCCGCGGAAACAGCTGACGCAATGAATCAAATAAATCCGGATTTCATTCGAATCCGGACGCTTGGCATTCCTCAAAAAACCCCGCTCTCCGAAGATTATAAGGCGGGACGTTTTGAAAAATGCACCGATCTGATGACGGCCGAAGAGATTTTGCTGTTTATAAACAACTTAACCGGAATAACCAGCGTCATTCAAAGTGATCATATTCTGAATCTTTTTGGTGAACTCCAAGGCAGACTACCCGGAGAAAAAGTGTCTATGATGAAAATGATTATCGACTTTCTTGACATGACACCGGAAGATCAATGGCTGTATCAGGCAGGAAGACGGTTGGGACTATTTTCCGGACTCGATGATTTGAAAAATCCCCACAGGCTTAAACGCGTGAAAAAGGCATGCATGGAACTCGGTCTTAGTTTGAAAAATATCGATGGATTCATAGAAGCGCAGCGTGCCAAGTTTATTTAATTTTTCAATATTCAGGTTGAAGAGGCAATTTACAGGCGCAAATTGCCTGCCGCCTGCCAATAGAGAAATAAAAATGTGAAAGGGCGAACGATTCGATAAGAAACGAATCATTGGCGCAGAAGATCGGAATCATGAGAGTTGTAATTATTCGCAACGGGGGGAATCTTGATTGAAGATGGAAAAGTATTTTACATTCAATATCACCATTGAGCCGACCGGTCTTGTTGCCAAAGCAAAAAAAGCAGCGGAGGAAAGCGGGGCAACATTTTCCGGAGATTCAAAAAAAGGTCGTTTTCAAGGAAAAGGTATTGCTGGAAAGTACACGATTGAGGGCGAAACAGTGGGGGTCACCATCACCCAAAAACCATTTCTTGCCCCCTGGTCACTTATTGAAACCAAAGTCAAAGAGTTTTTTGCCTGAAACGAATCCGTCGGAACCCTGTAAAACACCCCTTATGCATGCATGAAAAGAACTTCGGTTTCCGGTTGAAAGCGATGATGGATCAAACTCCCGCCGATCGGAAAACTTGCTGGATCATCGTTTGGGCTTCTTCCTGTATTTGCACAAGATGCGATTTGCCCTGAAAACTCTCTGTATAAATTTTATATATATTTTCGGTGCCCGAAGGACGAGCGGCAAACCATCCGTTTTCGGCAACCACCTTGAGTCCCCCGATTTTTTGTTTGTTTCCGGGAGCTTCCGTCAATTTCGACAGGATCTTTTCTCCAGCCAGCGTTGTTACTTTGATATGATTCGGTGAAAGATTCTGAAGAACGGCTTTTTGTTCCGGCGTCGCGGCGACATCGATTCGTTCATATATCGGGTTCCCAAGCATTTCTACAAGGGTCTGATAATGGTGTCCCGGGTCATTTCCGGTTTTGGCGGTAATTTCAGCCGATAGCAGATCCATGATAATTCCGTCTTTATCCGTCGTCCACACGGTTCCATTTTTCCGCAAAAAAGACGCGCCGGCGCTTTCTTCTCCTCCAAATCCATAGGATCCATCGATCAGACCATTCACAAACCATTTAAATCCGACTGGTACCTCGCATAGTTGTCTTCCGAGGCGCTTTGCCACTCGATCGATCATGCTGCTGCTAACCAGAGTCTTACCTACCATGGCATCCTTTCTCCAACCGGATCGGTTCCGGAAAAGATACCAGATGGCCACGGCCAGGTAATGATTCGGATTCATGAGTCCATGGCTGGGGGTAACAATACCGTGCCGATCACCATCCGGATCATTACCGAAGGCGATGTCGTATTTATCCTTCAAGCGAATCAAGCGAGCCATGGCATAAGGAGAGGAACAATCCATTCGTATCTGTCCGTCATTATCCAGAGTCATAAAACCGAAGGTGGGGTCTACTACCTTATTCACTACATTGATATTCAACCGGTATTTTTTTCCAATGGGTTCCCAAAAAGGAAGAGCGGCTCCGCCCATGGGATCAACCCCGATCTTCAATCCGCAAGACCTTATTGCCTCCATATCCACAATGTTTTCGAGGTCCTCCACGTATGATCCGATATAATCATATTCATGGGTTGTGTCGGCGACAAGGGATTTTTCATATGGAATTCTTTTAACGTCCCTGCCGTCGTTACTTAAAAGATCATTGGCTCGGTTTTCAATCCACCCGGTTGTCGCAGTGTCGGCCGGACCACCATGAGATGGATTATATTTAAATCCACCATCTTCGGGAGGATTGTGAGAAGGTGTGATGACGATTCCATCCGCGATCCCGGATATTCTTTCCCTGTTGTAACCAAGAATGGCATGGGAGATAACCGGTGTCGGTGTATAGCTGAAATTTTTTTGAATCATTACCTCAACACCATTGGCGGCCAAAACCTCCAACGTCGTTACATAACATGGTTCTGAAAGCGCGTGGGTGTCCATTCCCAGAAATAGCGGGCCATTGATACCATTTGCAGCCCTGTAGTCACAAATTGCCTGGGCAATTGCAAGGATATGGTTTTCATTAAAACTGTTTTTGAAGGAAGAGCCTCTGTGGCCGGAAGTCCAAAATGAAACCCTCTGTGATTTTTCCGCTGCATCGGGATATTGTGAATAATAGGCGCTAACCAGCTTCGCGACATTGATCAACATGCTTTTCGGTGCCGGCTTTCCTGCCAACTTATGCGGTTTCATTCGCATCTTTCCTCCACGGTTTTCTTTTTAAAATGACAGTTTTTCTTAAAACAACCAATCGATTGAAACGGATGAAGCCCGATGACCTGAAAAGGACTTGACCTCCGTTGATCTTCGATCACCGAGGGGATGATTAAAAATGCTGCTGGATCTTCGACCCTCCGCGGAGGCGGGCGATCCGCTCCTCCAGGGATGGATGAGTGGAAAAAAGGTTCATAAGGCCATGTCCCGACAAAGGATTTACAGTAAACATGTGAGCAGTAGAAGGACTGGCATTCATAGGCAATCTTCCCGAATAGGTTCCGAGCTTTTCAAGGGCGCTGGCAAGGCCTTCCGGGTTGCCGGTAAAACCGGCACCGGTGGAATCGGCCAAATACTCCCGAGACCGGGATATTGCCATCTGAATCAACGTGGCCGCAATGGGAGCCAAGATTGACATAGCGACAAGACCGATAATACCCAAACCTCCCCCTTCATCGTCTTCCCTGCTTCCTCCGCCCAAAAATGCAGACCACCGTGCCATGGTAGCCAGCATCATGATAGCTCCGGACATGGTGGCAGCAATTGAACCGATCAGGATGTCCCGATTTTTTACATGAGCCAACTCGTGAGCCAAAACCCCCATTAGCTCTTTTCTATCCATGAGCTTGAGCAATCCTTCGGTAACCGCCACGACGGCGTGCTCCGGATTTCTCCCGGTAGCAAACGCATTGGGTGTTTCCTGGGGAATTAAATAGATTCTCGGCATCGGAAGACCGGCGCGTTGAGTCAAGCTGTTGATCATCTCATGGAGTTCCGGCGCATCTTGAGGGGTTACTTCCCGGGCACGGTACATTCTCAGTACCAGCTTGTCCGAAAACCAATAGCTGAAAAAATTCATTCCCGCAGCCAGGACAAACGCAATCATCAAACCCTGGCGTCCGCCTAGAAGCTGACCAATCCATAGAATTAAAGCGGTCATGACCGCCAGTAAAATTGTCGTTTTGATCTGATTTCCCATGAGGTTAAACTCCTTTTCAAATCTTCAGCCGCCATAGGATGTTAGCCGGCGCGACCAAAACCTTCCGGAGGGCTGAATACATTTAAAATAAAATCGAATCCAAAAAACGCAAGTTTTTTTCTTTCAAGAGATCGGATGATGGGCAATAAGCGATTTTATGATATGTTTAATGCATCAGATTTGTAAATGTTTTGACAACTCAGGCAGTTTTAATTAGTTTTTGATGTTGGGATTCTACCTTGCTTTCCTTGAATTGCCCGATGAAGAGATATTTTTTATTTGAATTTAACTTCCTGTTTTTTGACGCCAATTTTTATATAAATATTACTGTTTCAGGCCGCAAATGATCGGAGAATGGGCGAAAGTAATCACCGCTGGATTTTGTTTCATTTTATCCATTCATGGGATCTTAGACTTTTTACCGTTTCCGAAAAAGCGCAAATACAAACGCAGTAAAAATATTATATCTCAGGAAAAATTACAAGCCCCTACCCCCGGGTGCTGTTTCATGGATGGGATAAAAAGGGTAAGGTTTCAGGCTGCGGAATTCAGAAAGTATACCTCACCGAAAACCCGGGCGCGGCAGTGATTCGGGAGAAAATACTCATTGATGAAAATGGAAATGCATGGCGTCCATTTCTCTCTGCCTTTTCGGTTGACATGCCGATCCCCTTTTTCTATAATTTCTGCAAATTCTATCATCCCTCTTTGAAAACTCGTTCGATCCTTCCCTTTTAAGATTTGCGTGGCCAATCAATTTTTTTTATTATAATATGGAAATATAAAGAAATTCAGCTGACAATCGGGATTGAACTCCGAGCCAGTTTATCGACGCAATTAACATAAAACGATCATGCATATGTTAAATCGGTTTCAACAAAATCCTGCCCCGGGAGTGCGATTACTGAAGTTTCGGGGAGACACCCTGACCTTTACCCTTTCCTTGCCCGAATTTTATCCGGGAAATGCCTGGCTTCGCACCAATATTGGAGCAGCGGATATACTGAGGGATGAAATTATAAAAGCAGTCAATCAAAACGAACCTCCCCTTGCAAGAGACTGGTTCGATATTCCCATGAACCGGGTCGATGACCGGAAATTTCAGGTAACTATCCCCCTTTGCGAGGTAGGGCATTTTGATGCCAAGTGCTATTTTTTGGAAAAAGGTAAAGACACGCCTCTGTGGCCTCCGGGGGGCAATACCGCAATCAACGTGTAACCGACCGATACCTGTTGCGCAAATATAATTTACAATACCTTTGTCCGGCAGTTCGGCTCCAAAAAAAATCATGGTTATCTTCCTGATTCAAGGGAAGAACATTGGATCGAACTTTTAGATAAGGCGGGCTATACGGTCATCCCTCCATCCGGAACTTTTCGGGATCTGGTGAAAGAACTCGATTTTATCATGGGAGAACTCGGTTGCCGTATCATTCAGTTGCTTCCGGTCCATCCAACCCCGACAACCTACGCACGCATGGGACGATATGGCAGCCCTTATGCCGCACTCAGTTTTACGAGTGTTGATCCTGCCCTTGCGGAATTTGATCCGCGTGCGACTCCTTTGGAGCAATTTGTTGAACTGGTGGATGCCATTCATGAGCGTCATGCCAAAATATTTATCGATATCGCCATTAACCACACCGGATGGGCTTCCAGCCTTCACGGAACCCATCCGGAGTGGCTTGTCCGGGACCCGGAAGGCCGGATCGAGGTTCCCGGAGCATGGGGAGTCCTCTGGGAAGACCTGACGCGGCTTGATTACAGGCATAAAGGTTTGTGGCAATACATGGCCAATATCTACCTGACTTGGTGTCGGCGGGGAGTGGACGGTTTTCGGTGCGATGCAGGTTACATGATTCCGGTCCCGGTTTGGAAATATATTGTCGCCACGGTTCGAGAACAATATCCAGACACGATTTTTCTTCTTGAAGGACTGGGTGGAAAGATTTCCGTTAACCGGGATATTTTGAACACGGCCAATTTTAACTGGGCCTATTCAGAGCTTTTTCAAAATTATGATCGGAGCCAGATTGAAAACTATCTCCCCCAAACCATCGAAATTTCTCAAGGTGAAGGAATCATGGTCCATTTTGCGGAGACGCACGACAACATCCGCCTGGCGGCTCGATCAAACACCTTTGCCCGTATGCGCACCGCACTGTGCGCGCTGTGTTCTTTCAATGGTGCTTTTGGTTTCGCCAATGGGGTGGAATGGTACGCTACCGAGCGAATCGACGTCCATGATTGCCCTTCTCTGAACTGGGGAGCGAAAATCAACCAGGTAAATGAAATCCGCCGTCTCAATCTCCTTCTCAAGAACCATCCGGTTTTCCACGATCAGGTAAAGTTGACAATGATTCAACAAGACGGAGGAAACCATATCGCATTACTGCGCCATCATGTTGGTTCAGGAAAGAAGCTTCTGATTCTTGCAAATCTTGATGATCAAAATCAAACCTTCGCCTCATGGGATTTTCGACGAGCGGGAATGGAAGGCCATGTGCTGGTGGATCTTCTGACGGAAAAAGATATCGTAACCGCCAGAACAGGCACGATAGATACCTATCGGTTGGATGCCGGTCAGGTTCTCTGCTTATCTTCCGACCCCACTGACATCGAACTGATCAGGCAAGTCGTACAGAAAACTTCGTTGCTTCCGGATCGGATAAAAACGCAGCGCCTTCGCGCAAAAGCACTCGATGTATTCCGGTTTTATCGTGGGACCTGCGATCTGGGCGATTATAATGTGGATACATCGGCGCGGCAGCTGGCGGAAAATCCCGGGCAGTATTGCCGCAACCTCAATCCGCTAAGCGAAGAGACCAGGGTGATTTCTTGGCAGTGGCCTTCCGACGAGCACCGGGAGGTGATGGTGCCGCCGGATCATTTTTTGCTGGTTAAAGCCGAAACCCATTTTCATGCCCGGATAATGGACGGAAATCGGTGTTTGGCACATGAAGACAGCCTGCCCCGCTCAGACGGGACATTTTTCGCTCTTTTCAAGCCGCTTCCTCCTCCTGAGGTTCATCATTGTTGCAACTTGAAAATGTCGATATATACTCCCGGTCAATGCGAACATGCGGATGGACCCGTTCTTTTCCTGTCCAGGCCGGAAAATGCCGGAGTGAAAAGAGTCTTCCACCGATCCGAACTGCTGAACCGATCGCTTCTTTTTTTGGGGACGAATGGGCATGGCGGAATGCTTCGGGCACCCGTTTCCTGGGGAAAGCTGGGAAGTCGATACGATGCCTTGCTTGCCGCAAACCTGAATCCGGATTTTCCGGAAGATCGATGGATCATGTTTTCAAGATGCCGGGCGTGGATCGTATTTCAGGGATATTCCCAGGAAGTCAGCCCCGATTGCCTGGATTCGTTTTGTTTTGACAACCCTTCCCGGGGTTTTTGGCGTTTTCATGTTCCCACGGGTCAGGGGCAGTATATTCTTTTTTCTGTCGGGGTGGAAATGCTTTCCGGTGAAAATGCCATGAGAATCATTTTTTTCCGTCATCCGGCAACAAAACAATCGGGGAAGCTGGAAGACACCAAACCGGTCAAACTCATCCTTCGGCCGGATATCGAGGATCGCACCTTTCACGCGGTTACCAAAGCGTACATGGGTCCGGAAAATCACTGGCCCGGATCGGTGAAGGCGTCTTCCAACGGTTTTGTGTTCTCCCCGTCATCGGAACACAGGCTCGATGTTCGAATATCGCAGGGGGCCTTTACATCAGAGCCGGAATGGAATTACATGGTATATCGTCCGGTTGAGGCGGATCGAGGCTTGGACCCTGATTCGGATTTATTCAGCCCGGGTTATTTTGCTGCCCATCTGAAAGGGAATCAAGCGGTTGAGCTTGCGGCCCGAATCCTGCCTTCAACAGACCGGAAATCAGCAGTCTCCGAATCTCTGAAACGCTACATGCAATCCGCCCGATTTGAAAAAGATATATGCTTAGAACCGTGCGACATCCTCAGGCAGGTGCTTGATTGCTATGTGGTGAAACGAGGCGACTTAAAATCCGTTATTGCGGGATATCCTTGGTTTCTTGACTGGGGACGCGACGCCCTTATTTTTGTCCGAGGTCTGATCGCGGCTCAAAAAACGCAAGATGCCCGAGCAGTGTTGAAACAGTTCGGCCAGTTCGAAGAAGACGGAACGTTGCCGAATATGATCCTTGGACAAAATGCGGGTAATCGTGACACTTCCGATGCTCCCCTGTGGTTTTTCGTATCCACCGCCGATCTGCTTCATGCAGAGGGAAACGATGCTTTTCTCGATGAAGACTGCGGCCATCGGACGGTTCGGGAGGTTCTTATTTCCATCGGGCGAGCCTTCGAAAGAGGAACCTTCAACGGTATTCGAATGGATCCTGAATCCGGTTTGATTTTCAGCCCTCCCCACTTTACCTGGATGGACACGAATCATCCGGCGGGAACTCCGCGAGGAGGATATCCAATCGAGATTCAGGCATTATGGCACTTCGCATTATCATTCCTGGCCCGGATCGATACCTCGGAAGCGAGGCGATGGAAAAACATTGCCCGACGTGTGAAGAAGTCGATCATCGAATATTATTTGATAAAAAAGGAGGGGTACCTCTCCGACTGCCTTCACGCCGGTTCAAATGAATCGGCCGGACAGGCAGAACCCGACGACGCCCTTCGACCCAACCAGCTTTTCGCCATAACAATGGGAGCCCTTACGGATGCCGGGGTATGCCGAAAAATCGTGACCTCATGTGAAGAGCTCCTGATTCCCGGTGCCATTCGGAGCCTCGCTGATCGACCGGTACGTCGGGCCCTGGCAGTCATTCATCACGGGCATGTCATCAACGACCCGCATCATCCTTACCGTGGAAGATATGAAGGGGATGAGGATACGAGCCGCAAGCTCGCTTACCACAATGGCACCGCCTGGACATGGTTGTTTCCCAGCTTTTGCGAGGCCTGGGTCAAGGCATATGGAGAAGGAGGGAAAGAAACCGCTTTGGCATGGCTTTCCAGCAGCAGCCGGCTTGTCAGCGAGGGATGTGTCGGGCATGTGCCTGAAATTCTGGATGGAAATTATCCTCACAAACAAAGAGGCTGTGACGCACAAGCTTGGGGGGCGAGCGAGTGGTTGCGGGTCTGGTTGAAACTTTCGACTTCGAACCCGACGGCAACCAAGATCGGGTGAAAAATTGCTAATTTATGGGTGGAAAATCCGCGGTGTTGTTCTACAATCGCAGGTACAAAATAACACGGAAATTATACCGGAGATTTTGAAAAATGGATCATTTGCAAACTTATCAGGTATTTCCTCGCATTCCGGAGCCTCTTTCATTTCTTGAAATACTATCCAGGAACTACTGGTGGTCGTGGCAGCATGATGCCAAAGAGCTTTTTCGTCGCATCAGTCCTCAGCTATGGATGGATACAAGAAGAAATCCGATCGCTTTTTTGACATATGTGCCCCAAAAGCGCTTTGAGGAACTTTTGACGGATGACAGTTTCCTGGCCCATTTAAACCGGGTGAAAGAACGATACGAAAAAACCGTCCGATCTTATGATTCCAGGCATGAATCCGCGTTTGGCACGGAAGGAAAGATCGTCTATTTTTCAATGGAATTTGGAATTCATGAAAGCCTGCCTCTCTTTGCCGGAGGTCTCGGGGTACTTGCAGGTGATCACCTGAAGGCATCTTCCGATTTGGGACTTCCTCTATGCGGGGTAGGGCTTCTTTATCGAAAGGGTTACTTTCGACAGTTTCTGAATCAAGACGGATGGCAGCAGGAAGAGTATCCGGAAACCGATTTTTATTATCTTCCCTTAAAGAAGGCCAAGGATCAATCTGGAAACCCGGTTCGTATATCCATAACCGGGCCGGATGGCGAAATCTTTGCCAGTGTCTGGGAGATTGAGGTCGGCCGTATCCCCCTGTACCTGCTCGACACCAATCTTCAAGAAAATTCCCCTGAAATCAGAGATATTACCTCCACCCTCTATTCCGGAGAACCAAAAACTCGTCTTGCGCAGGAAATTCTTTTGGGAATCGGCGGGATGCGCGCTCTTGAAGCCATGGGAATTTTTCCCCTCGTATGCCACATGAACGAAGGCCATTCCGCTTTCGCCAGTCTTGAACGACTGGCTCAGACCATGTCGAGATATCGAGTCGATTTGAAGACCGCTCTTGAGATTGTCCCCCGCTCAACGGTATTTACCACGCATACGCCGGTGGCAGCCGGACTTGATGAGTTCCCGGCACATTTTGTCAGACCGTATTTAAAGGAACTGCAGCCGAGGTTGGGTGTTACGATGGAAGAGATCCTGTCGCTCGCCCAGCAAACAGGACGCCAGCCGGATGAGTCGGTGTCCATGTTTATACTCGGACTGCGGATGGCTCAGTACCGTAACGGAGTCAGTCACTTGCACGGAAATGTGGCACGGCGCATGTGGAAACATGTATGGCCGAATCGACCCGAGGACGAGATCCCCGTCTCTCATATTACAAACGGCGTGCATATCCCTTCGTATATTTCTCTTGAACTGTCTCAACTATTCGAACGATATCTTGAGCCCGAGTGGCGGGAGCATCCCTGGGATCCGAAAATAATTAAACGGATTGATGAAATTTATGATGATGAACTGTGGCGGGCTCATGAAATCGGCCGGTCTCGCCTTATTCGTACTTGCCGGGAATTGATGACACAGCAGTACGAACGTCGCAGTGCCTCCAAGGCAATGATGAAGGAAGTGTCATCGGTCCTCGATCCGGGAATCTTGACCATCGCTTTTGGCCGTCGGTTTGTGACATACAAGAGGGCCAATCTATTACTCAGCGACCCGAAAAGATTTGAAGCGATCGTCACTTCGGAGAAATACCCTGTGCAGTTTATTTTTGCGGGTAAGGCGCATCCAAAGGATAACGAGGGGAAGGAGCTGATCAAACGCATTTTTCAGTTCGGAAATAAACCGCATTTGCGTCACCGCGTCGTCTTTCTCGAAAACTACAATATTTACATTGCAAGACGTTTGGTACGAGGAGCGGACGTCTGGCTCAACACCCCCAGGCGACCATACGAGGCATGCGGCACCTCGGGCATGAAAGCAGCTGCGAACGGGGCACTGAATGTCAGCATCCTTGATGGCTGGTGGTGCGAAGGGTATTCCGATGAAAGAGGATGGCGAATCGGCAACGGAGAAGAGTATTCGGATTGGGAATACGGAGATTCCGTGGAGAGCCAGGCCCTCTATAACCTTTTGGAAGACGACGTGATTCCCTGTTTTTATGAAAGGAAAAACGGACATATTCCAATGAGGTGGATCCGAATGATGAAAGAGTCGATGAAAATGGCGATGCGGGGGTTTTCCAGCCACCGAATGGTTGGCGACTACGAACGCAGATTTTACAACCCTGCAGCAAATCGAATAAATGTACTGACGGCAAACGATGCGGTTGAGGCCAGAAATCTGGTTGTTCAGCACGAACGCCTCCATTCCTTGTGGAGTAATATCCGGATTGAGCCTCCCGTGAGAGAGACCGAAGGACCTTTTCGAGTAGGAGAACGCTTTCGCGTGACGACCGTGGTACACCTCGGAAAAATCAGCCCGGTGGAGGTACAGGTGGAGCTTTAC
>Ga0116141_10001522_pt1 | contig 19869 bp, 13 predicted proteins | sample AD_UKC097_MetaG_FD_89744 | JGI IMG/M metagenome (GOLD analysis project Ga0116141, IMG submission 89744) | Active sludge microbial communities of municipal wastewater-treating anaerobic digesters from USA - AD_UKC097_MetaG | ecosystem: Engineered > Bioreactor > Anaerobic > Digestate | place: USA...
AGATTCATGTTTGACGGATTATCACCGGTAACCACGATATCGCGCCCGCTTTGTTTCCAACCCAAGGGGGTAACACTGTACAAGATTTGATCAAAAGTTACGCCTCCGTCTGTTGAACGGTAGATTCTTGTTTCGTCATTTTCGGATGGATGTCCATATTTGTTCATCAGCACATATATCCAGCCGTTGTCGGCTACTGAAATTTTGGGTTTTGCCCAGAAATTTCCCGCACATTCATGTATTAGTACATCATCACCAAATTTTTGAGCCTGTGCGGAGAAACTCAACGCAAAAAGGACAATCAATAAAAAATAAAGTTTTTTTTTCATGATTCGTCTTTTAAATTATTAAATACTTATTTTGGTACAAATTTATACGGAATATTCGAGCGCATCAATAATATAAATATATGGTTTTTCACAATTTTTAAATACAACTTAAAACGCAATTAGGTGTTGAGTTCAGTGAGAGAACTAAAACCACATCGATATTCCGGGAAAATGCGACAGAAAGGAAAAATCCCCTGACAATCAGTGATTGCAGAGGATTTCCGTTCAACCTAAAAAATTATTAATTATGGGTATATATAGAGAGGGGTAAATGGGGTTCTGTTTATTAATTTACTTTTCTTTTTAACTGCCTGTGTAGGGGACATCATTATCTCCGTCATCATTGTAATAGTCAAATACTGCCCAATTTTTATCGGTTGCAATATTTACTTGCTCTTCAGTACACACGTTACTCTCATTGTATTGGGAGTTTGTTACTATCACCCAAATTTTGACATTATCTTCTGTCTTATGTTGGGGTAGTGACATCATCAGGCTTGTCATAGCCTCTCCTTTAATATCGTTTTCATAACAATACAAATTCCTTAAATATGGATTTTTGCTAATGTTTAACGATTTAACGACAAAGTTTCCCGAACAGTCAAGTATTGTAACTTTACCGTAGATGGTAATGGTCGAGGAACCGATTTTATAGTGTTTTCCTTCACCAAATTTAACATTGTTTTCACCATTGTCTTTCTTTCCGTTGTTGTTCAGGTCAATCCATACGTCTTCTCTGTCAGGAATCAAAGCATCTATGTACAGGTAGATATCATGTCCGGCGGTCATTCCGGTCAAAATTGTCATTGAATACCTTTTTGATTCATCAATATTATCATCATCTTTATTGCAGCTCACGGCAATAATCATCGTGAGGGCAAGTAATATTTTGAGTGTTGTTTTCATATTTCTTGTTTTTTACTGTTTTTCTACTATATTGCAGAGCCGTGCTATTTTACAATAATTTTAGCATTAAATTCTGTTCCTTTTTCTGTATTTAATTTGATGAGGTACATCCCTGTGGGTAAGCCAGAGATATTATGAGTAAATTCTGTACCGGTAAATTCAAATGTTGCAACTTTTCCACCAATCATATTGTATATGCGTACTAAATAGGTGCCCTCTTCATTCATGCGTAAAGTAATGTTGTCAGTAGCAGGATTGGGAAAAACTTTAAATTCTCCATCCATGACCACCTCTTCTACACCAATGTTGCTCCATTCGCTATCAAAGAGTAATCGGGTTGTACCATAGGTATATGCTTCAAATGCATAACAGGCTTTACCTCGGGTAAGGTCAATATCCACGACAGGGCTGTAATATGAAAGGGTCCCTGAATTGTCTGAAGAAACATCAACTATATATGTCCACCCGTTATCTCCCAGAGCTTCGGTATAATGTTGTACTTGGTAAACTACTTTACTCTCATCTCCTGTTGTTTTACGGTAAGTAAGCAGATAGTGGTTATAGGTTTTGTCATATGATAAGTCGGCATATTCTTCATGACTAACAGAACTACTTGCAACATAATAATAATCCAAATTATCCAATGTGTGATTACTTAAATTATAACCGCTTTCAGGATAAATTTTTATAATATCCCAGTCACTATCATTATAATAATTCGAGTAAACAATCATAAAATTGTATGGCTCAGTCAAGGTGTTGTTGCACAACCATTGAATTTTTGGCTGTTTAGTTTTATGAGAGGATGAATATTTCTTGTTTACTTGCAGAGCAGTTGTGCTATTTAATCCATCTGCGCGACCTGCGATAAAACCGATATTTTTTTCACTTTCTTTATCCATTTCAAATACAATGCCTACGTAGGGGTAGTACAAATATGCTGTGGCTTGGCCGATAGAGAGGTCTATAGAGCCAAATTCTGAATTGGGTTTATTGTACATTACTGTTCGGTTAAAAGTAGTACCACCGTTGATAGAATAAACGTAGTCTATATAGCCGGTTGTATTGTAATTGGAACTGGCAGCAAATCCGATAGTGAACGGCAGCCATGTGTCATCGGGGTTGCGGGCATTAGTGGATATGGCTACATCATGATTTTGAGTACTGGCTATAGTGTAGCTGTGTGCAATACTCTCATTACTTCCATCAGCGTCCATTTTCATTAAAAATACATGTGCTTCTCCTGTTGCTGTGTTATTATCCGCATACACATACCAAAGTTTGATATTTGACGCGTTATCGCCGGTAACCACGATATCGCGTCCGCCTTGTTTCTTATCCGAGGGGGTAATACCATGCATGATTTGACTGAAAGTTACGCCTCCGTCTATTGAACGGTAGATTCTTGTTTCGTCATTTTCGGATGGATGTCCATATTTGTTCATCAGTACATATATCCAGCCGTTGTCTGCTACTGAAATTTTGGGTTTTGCCCAATAAATTCCCGCACACTCATGAATAACTATATCATTACCAAACTTTTGAGCCCCGACAGAAAAAGTGAGTGCAAAAAGGGCAATCAATAAAAAGTAAAATTTTGTTTTCATAATCTACAGTTTTATTTTATTAATTTATTATTTTGATGCAAATTTACGTGGAATAAACTCGCGCATCAATAATATAAACGTATGGATTTCTGTAATAAATAATAAAAAAGGGGGATCCAAGGGAGGGTTATACCAATCGTTCCTTGATCGCTTTGATGACAGCTTCAGATTTTGAATTCACTGCCAATTTGCGATAAATACTGTTGATATGACCACGTACCGTACCAATGGAAATATTGCAGTGATCAGCAATCATTTTGTAGCTGTCTCCTGCTACAAGGCGCTTGAGAACATCCAATTCACGATTTGAAAGGGTGTACTCGTTTTCAATTTTATTGTTAGGAGAACTAAAAAATTGGAGCACTTTACGTGCTATTTCACTCGACATCGGCGAGCCGCCATTCGCCAGTTCGGTAATCGACTCAATGATTTGTACGGCAGATGCCTTTTTGAGTAGATAGCCGGTAGCACCGGCACTCAGCGCATCAAAAATTTTGTCGCGGTCTTCAACTACGGTAAGCATCATTACGTTGATGTCGGGATATTTGTCCTTGACTAGTCGGGTGGCATCAATACCGGTAAGGTAGGGCATCTCGATATCCATCAGGATTACATCGGGTATTTCCGATTCGCAATTTTCAAGAATATTGCGGCAATCGGGATACGCTCCGACAAAACGGAGTAGTTCGGAACCTTTCACCAGGAAGGAAAGGGTTTCGCGTAACGCGTCATTGTCTTCGTAAATAGCAACTTTAATTACTGTATTCATTTTTTTCGGGATTACAAAAATTGATATAAATCACTCTACCTCCGCTATAAATGTTATTATAGTGCCTTGACCAATGTGAGACTGAACAGTAAGTTTTCCACCAACTTTTTCAGCACGATATTTCATATTCCGCAATCCGTTTCGCGTGTTCTCTCGAGAGGTGTCAAATCCTTTTCCGTTATCTGTTATGGTCATTTTTAAACTAGAATGAGAGTAGGAAAATTCGATTATTGCTTCTGTACATTCGGAATATTTTGCCATGTTGTTGACCGCCTCTTTGGCAATTAAAAACAGATTTCGGCGCATCTCCATTGATACTTTTAAAGCGGTTACATTCTCGGGAACAATAATGGATAACTTCACTTCTAATGGCTCTAAAAGCGGTATGGCATATTCCCTGATACGCACAATAATATTGTGAAAACTATCATTTTGAGGGTTTACCGACCAAATAATATCATCCATCGATTCGAGCATATTTTTCGCATTTTTCCCAATTTTACGCAGCATCTCTTCTGAACCGGGACTGTCATTCGGTCGGGATTGCAATAAATCACTCATAATGGATATACTACTGAGTGTGGAACCGACATCGTCGTGCAAATCGGATGCTATTTTTGCACGAATCTGCATTTGCTTCTCTTTGTGCCTTTTCCGGTTTAAATATAGGAGATAAAAAATGGCCAGGATGGTAATTGAAGAAAGCGATATAAACCACCATGTTCTCCAAAAAGCTCGTTTGATTCTAACCTCAACAGATTTGTTATACCCTAACCAAACACCTTTATATGAAACATCTACCACGAAACGATATTTTCCCGGTTTTAAATTAGTGTAACGAGCTTCCAATATATTGGTTGGTGAGTTCCAATCATTTTCCAACCCTTCCAGTTTATAACGATAGCGCACCTGGCTGTAGTCATCAAAACAGACTGCCGTGTAGCCGAAAGTAAGATTATTTTGATTGTATCCGATAATATGCGGAGTTTTGGTTTCATCATAAGGATTCCAATTGTGAACCGGTTGACTATTGATACTGATATTTTCAATAATCAAATTAGATATGCTGGATTGTGAATATTTTTCTGCTTCGCTGAGCCAATTTACGCCCACTTGCTCTCCACAAAAAACATTGCCATATCGGTCAACTATAATTTTATTATCTCCGCTGATGTTTGCCAGCAGTCCGTTCCGCTCATCCGTCAACATAAACGAATTGTTGTATGGATTGAGGTAAAGTAGACCGTTATTGACCACCCATAATCCGCCATGTTTGTCGGAATTCATATGTAAGACAGAAAGATCTTTGAGTCCGTTGTCAGTTTGATATACTTTGAAATCAAATCTATTTTTAGTTTTTTCTTCAATTTTAATCAATCCTTGCCCATCTATTGTGAGCCACATGGCATTGGACGTGTCTTTTACGATGGAATAGGTGTAGCCGTCTCTAACACCGATTGTTTGTAGATTTAAAGAAATTTTGCGAGAAAAATTCTCTGTTATTGGGTCGAATGTGCAAAAATTACTACGACTTCCTATCCAAATTCTTCCATATTGATCTTCTTCTATAGCTCTAAAATGAGTAGTGCCGTACAAAGAAGTGAAATCATGGGGTTGATGTACAAAATAATCTGCTTTTGTTCGCTGGGGATTGAGACGTACAATACCGGATTTACCGGTTCCTAACCATAAGTTTTTTTTGCTGTCTTCGAATATTTTATAAATGGTGCCGTTCCAAATAGGGTTGGACTTTTCGTTCAGGATAGAAAATGGTTTTAAACTCTTATTTTGTTTGTCAATGTACCAAAGACCAAGTTGCGAGGTTGCTATCCAAATTACTCCGCGACTATCCTTGAAAATATCGTTGGTATTGAACATCTCTTCTTTCCCTTTTTCTACTCCTATCTTTATTTCGGGTTGGTAATAGATCCATTCTTGGGTAGTACTATTCCAACAGGGAACCCCGTAGCTTTCCCAATATAAGCCAAAATAGTATTCATCTGTTTCTTCATCGTGTAAAGTTGTCGAAACCCAACTATGAGGGAAAGGAATATCAAGAAGTTGAAATTGTTTTGCTCTTAAGTTTTGTCTCCAGAGTCCATCTTTGTTGCTTAACCAAAGTGCCCCATCCTTCAGTTGAAAAATAGTTAGATTGGGTCTGTTAAGCACATTATAGGTCTCTTCTTGTTTGGGTGGAGATAACTTTTCACTATTTTTGTCAAAAATGTACAAACCTCTGTCCCAGTCGCATATCCATATTTCATCTTCGTTTTTTAGCATAAAATCATTCACTGCCCGAACTTTTTCTGTTGTGTCTATACGTTCGCCTGATTCGGGATAGCTGAAGTTCTTCCAGGTTTCCGTTACCATATCAAAACGAGGCATTCCGGAAATCCAGGATAAACACCACAGATAATCGCCTTCTTGTTGAAATTTATAAACAGGGGGCTGGGAGCGCCAGAAGTATGCTCCCATGTTGGGATAGAACTTGTGTATACCATTTCGTTTTTTGTCGAAACTGATTAGCCCACATTCGGATCCTAACATCAACCAATTTTTATTTACACTATGTTGAATGATACAGTACACCCTTTTTGCAAAAGCGGGATTTCCCCTGGGAATGGGAGGTGTTTTCAGATAATGATTGATGATGCCCGATAAATCGGGTTTTAAGCTGTAAAGTCCGTTCAATGCCGCTATCCAAACAGTTCCATCTTTGTCCGGATAGAACTGATTGATCCACTCAACCGGTTTTCCATCCTGGTCTTTTCTCAGATTGGTTATTCTTTCAGTGCGGATATCCATCAAAGAGATTCCGCATTTACTACCTATACATAAGATTGTGTCGCCAAGCAGATAAAGTGAAAGCAAATCGGTATCGACAATAGAATTGGTATCACCGGGAATATTACGGAAAATTTTGAAATCGTGTCCGTCGTAGCGCATGAGTCCATGCTTGCCTGCCATCCACACAAAGCCATGACTATCCTGTAAAATGGCTAAAATATCACGAATAGGTTCGTCACCGGGGAGCCTGATCTCCTTGAAAACATACTCTTCTGAACGTGGTTTGAGTGGCAGTGTGGGTGTTTGCGCAAATGTAATGAAAGGAATAAAGAGTAGAAGCGAAGCGACTATTCCTACCAGACGGAAAAGTAACGACCTTTTCCTCCCAGACTTTAACTCTTTAGTGGGACATGTGCATAACATGCTGCAAATATAGCAAATTTTTTCTTACTTCACAACAAATTTAGCAGCAAACTCTTTTTCTTTTTCACTACATAATTTTACCAGGTATAGCCCTGAAGGTAAGTTGGTAACGTTATAAGTGATTGTTGTGCCGCTATATTCAAATGTGGCTACCTCTGCACCAAACATATTGTACATGCGTACAAAATAAACACCCTCTTCCCGCATGCGAAGCGTAATCTTGTCAGTGGCAGGATTGGGAAAAATGTTTAAATTTTCGTTTGTAGCGACTATTTCTTCAACCCCTACAGGACTCCATTCTGAATCGAAAAGCAATTGAGTAGTATTATAACCGTACAGTTCATGCGCAAAGCAGACTTGTGTTCGAGTAGGGTCAATGTCTATTACAGGCGAATAGTACTCATAAGTTCCCACATAATTTGTAGAAACGAACTCTACATGTGGAAACTCTTGATCTCCAACAGCATCAATATAAGACACCATCCTGTAATCTAATTTACTTTCAGTGCCACTATTTTGGCTGAAAACAACCAGGTAATTATTATTAACTTTATCGTATGTTATGTCGGCACACTCATCATGAGCAAAAGAAAAACCTGCAACAAAACTCCAACCTAAATTACTCAACGTGTGAGCATTAAGATTATAACTAGGTTTAGGGAAAACTCTTAAGACATCCCAATCCTCTTCACCATAATCGTTATAAAAACTAGAGTAAGCAATCACAAAGTTGAAAGGCTCATCCAAGGTGTTGTTGCACAACCATTGAATGGCAGGTTGTTTGGTCTCAAAAACAGTGGAATACAATTTATTCACTTGTAGAGCAGTTGTGCTATTTAATCCGTCTGCGCGAGATGCGATAAACCCGATATTTTTTTCACTTTCTCTATCCATTTCAAATACAATACCGGCATTGGGGTAATGCAAACTGGCTGTTGCTTGACCAATAGAAAGGTCTATAGAGCCAAATTGTGAAAGAGCTTTATTGTACATTACTTTTCGGAAAAAAGTAGCACCACCGTTAATAGAAAAAACATAGTCTATATAACCGGTATCATTATAATTTGAACTTGCAGCAAAGCCGATAGTGAATGGCAGCCATGAATCATTGGGACTGCGGGCATTGGTAGATATAGCCACATCGTGATTTACACTGCTTTCAACGGTATAATTGTACACAGTTGTCGCATTAGTACCATCCGCATCCATTCTTTTTAAATTAACATGGGCAACTCCTGTTGCTGTATTATTAGTCGCATACACATACCAAATCTTAATATTGGATTCATTATTACCGGTAACTACGAAATCGCATCCGCCTTGTGTATTACCCGAGGGGATAACCTGATACATAATTTGCTGGAAGGTGGCACCTCCATCAATGGATCGATAGATTCTTGTTTCAGCATTACTTTCACTATATTTGTTCATCAATACATAGATCCAGCCGTTGTCAGCTACTGAAATTTTGGGTTCTATCCTATATTCCGAACCACATTCATGCAATAGTATATCATCTCCAAATCTTTGAGCCTGTGCAGAGAAACTCAAGATACAAAGGATTATTAACAAAAAGTATATTTTTTGTCTCATGGTATAAATTATGATTATTTTTGATCTATTCAATTAACTGAAAATTAGCCAAAAAGTCCATTGAAAGCTGTACAAATAATGGTATTGGTGGACGAGTACCAACAAGAATGATATGGAGTTGGTCGTTGTGGAGTTGATCCAATAATTCACCGTTAATAATAGTGAATTGAAGTGTTGATTCTGTAGCTACCTCTGCTCTGGCTACCAGGTTGCTCAGGCTGTCCCTGTTGTCAAAATAAAGTTCAGCTCCAATAAATCCTTGCATGTCATATCCCGTTGGAACCACTTCTTCAAGAGTTCCTTGGGTAATAACGAATGATTTAAGATGCTCAAAACTAACACCTTGACCCTCTATATATTCTGCAATATTAATGTCAACTACACCGTCAAAAAGCACTTCATTGCTATTTCCGGAGTTTGCCGTTGATTTGGATGCAGGCTCAATATGAAATGCTACCTTTTGGTTTTTAATGGGAATATCTATGTTTAGAAGTTCTTCCTGGCATGATATCATCGTTACTGCCAATATTACAAAAAGGCTGAATAATGGGAAAAGTTTCACTTTCATAATGCTCTGTTTTATAGGTTAATTTTCAATTATAATTAACTGCAAATATACAAATTTTTTCAAATAACAATGGTGAAAATCAACTTAAAACTTTATTCCATTGGAATCACTTCAGTGTGAGCCACTTTTTCCAGTTGCCCAACAATCGCCTCTGCCTCAACCTGATGCACCGAAAATTCGATCCGGATATCCATTTCGAACTGTTGATTTAGAATCTGCACACTGTCACTTTTTAAGATATTCATTACACTATTGATCGACTCATACTGCGTTTTAACCTGATATCTCTTTTTGATATACTTTTCAATGATGGTGGCATTCTCCAACGCATCCCGCGAGGCTTCCTTATAAGCTCGAATCAGTCCGCTGACTCCCAATTTGATTCCCCCAAAATAACGAACTACGACTAAAAGTACAAAAGTTAACTCTTTGGATAAGAGTTGTCCATGAATCGGACGCCCGGCAGTCCCGGAAGGCTCTCCATCATCATTGATGCGATAGGTAGATTGGTCATAATCAAGTATATAGGCATAGCAATGATGCCTCGCGTCGTAATATTTTTTCTTAATTTCGAGCAGTTTCTCCTTGATCTCTTCCTCATCCTGAACCGGTATGGCGAACGCAATAAATTTACTTCCCTTCTCCCGGTAAACTCCTTCCGCAACCGCTGCGATCGTCTTATAGCTGCTTTGAAGTTGTTTTGACATATTCGAAATATCGGCTTTTTAGTTCGTTATTACGTTGATAATGAATAATTTTGTTATTTATTATGAATTTATAATTAAGGGGGGGAGGCAATGTATCGCGGTTAGGTGCGGCAACGCCTTCTTCCCATTCTTGATCCCCTATAAACACAAGTATCTCATCCCACAGTTGTTCTTCTAAGAAATATTCTAATGTTTTTTTGCCCCCTTCAATAATGACGGATTGAATCTTGCGTAGATTAAATTCGTAGATAAATTGCTCTTTTTTATCTGGAATAATAGTAAATGAGTTGGGGGCAGTACGTGCCAAATCGCGTGTGAATACAAAAGGGTAGGGCTGCAAAGTTCCGTACAAACGATTGGTGAGCTGCGGCTCATCATTAATCAAAGTATTGTACCCAACAGCAATCGCCTGCTCCTCTTGACGAAGTTTATGAGATAAAACGCGAAGTACCTTGTTGGTAATCCAATACTGTTCAGGTTTTTCAGTCCGAACAATATCCATCATTCCGTTTTTGGTTTCTGCCCACTTCAGGATAAAATAGGGACGGTGTAGCAGATGAAAAGTGAAAAAGCGTTTGTTTAGCTCCAATCCCTCATCTTCCAGCAATCCGCTAGTAACTTCAATGCCTGCATCTCGCATTCGCGCAATACCCCTGCCATTCACTTGGGGATTGGGATCCTGATTGGCAATCACAACCCGGGGAATTTGATGCCGGATGATCAAATCTGCACAGGGAGGTGTTTTCCCATGGTGTGAACAGGGTTCTAAGTTAACATACAACGTTGCACTTTTTAATAAACTTTGATCTTTCACACTTCGGATTGCCATCACTTCCGCATGGGGAGCGCCATATTGAGTGTGCCACCCTTCCCCGATGATGCGATTTTCATGAACAATCACACAGCCCACCATGGGATTGGGTTGTACTTTTCCTAAACCCAGCGCAGCCAACTGCAATACCCGTTCCATCCATATATGATCCTCAATTATCATATCTACCGTTTTGTAAAGTAGGATAAGGGTTGAAGTTGTCTGTCAAAATAGTGATATTGCAAACGATATAATGTGGTTAAATCACCATTAAAAGTACCGTAGCAGACATCCCGATGAGCCACCATCTTGGGATCTCCGATAGGAATATCATCTTGCATTTCTTGTACCAAGTGCATCAGGCGATAAAAACGAAGCTCATATTTCTTTCCGTCAGTATCTGTTAAAGTCAAAATTTTAAAAAGATCATTTTTGATAATAGTATCTCTTTCAGCAGGGGTTACTTCAGAGATAGAGAGATAGTTACGTTCTCTGAACTCGGAAAGCATGTCAATAACGCGGGTTGTATCATAAGCGGCAATTTTGTTTCCCTGTGCATTAAAAAGGGAGAAAAATCGGGGTCCCTCTTTGGTAATCATAAATGATTCATGAGGATTTTCTACGTCAACAGATTCCAATTTGGCAATTCGGGTGAGTTTGGTTTGAAATAGAGTATGACTGAACCAATCTTTAGGATAAGGCGAAAATTGCGGTGTTACAAACCCTCTGAATCCGGGAATAGTAACCACATAAGGTTCTTTCATCCCTTCAATTAAGGCGTAGTTTCCCATATTATCCATGATCGCTTCACCCATATAGTAGGTTTTGGTGATTCTCTCTTTGGTGAAAAAAGGAATTCCAAAAACTTTAAATTTGGGTGCAATTTGATACACATCCACCTTGATTGCTTTTGTACCCAGCATCTTGTTGATGGCACTTTGGGCTGTTTTGGCAACCGTTTGCTTAATAAACAGATTTTTAAGTGTTGAGAGCAAGTCATCCACATTGGCTTTCAATGCCGGAATGGAATCATTCACCATCCAAATTCCGCTATTACGGGAAAGCAACACTTTATTCCCACGCATGTCAGCCATAAAGATTTTTGTAACAGTATTGGTATCTTTAATTGCAAAAATAGAACCTACTAAACTCCGCTCCTCCGGAGACAGAAAAACGCCTTTTTTATCCAAAATAACCAACGTCGAAGCCACAACCAAAACCGCAGCAATAATAATATAAAGTCTATTCTTTTTCATGAATTAGTAAATTGAATACATTTAAAAACAACCTGCAAAGATACAATGAAATTTCGGATTTCGGATTTCGGATTGCGGAATGAAAAAAAAAATTACGAATTACGAATTACAAATTACGGGATTGAAAATTAACATTGAATGCAATTATTGTAGGGACAGGTCGCGACCTGTCCGAGGAAAAATAGACAATAAACATGGTTGTAGAGACAGGGCATGCCCTGTCTCCATGATGTTATATGCGACACATTAAAATTACACAAACAATTGACAATCATGGAATTACAAATTGCAAAATTCGATTAACCGCGATTGTAGGGGCAGGGCTTGTTCCTGCCCTTTGCCGAGTGGGGTGATAAAATAACAGAAAAGCGAAATATGATCTGCCCCCCAATTATTTAAAATCCCAAATATGAAATCTTATAAAGTCGAAAGTCGAAAGTCGGAAGGCGAAAGTATTATTAATTGAGAATTGAAAATTGAAAACAATTTATCGTATCTTGCTGATATTCAAATAAATACAAAATCCTTCTACCTTCTACCCTCTACCTTCTACCTTGAAACCCGTAATTCGTAATTCGTAATTGAATTCCGCTTTCCTACAAAAAGATCACATAATAAGACAGTCGCGTATCGGTCGGATAAAACCCTTCAATCACTATTCTTCCTTTCATTTTATCCAGATTTAAAAGCTGTCCCAGGTCAATGTCGCGCTCACCTCCGATACTGGTGATAATAAAGCCCGGTTTGATTCTCGCTTTGGCCAAGGGAGAACCATTCAACTTCTTGATTTCATAACCGGAATTAACCCCATAACCGCGAAGCTCCTTATCCGTTAACTCTCTGAATTGGGCATTAATAACCGTAATAAAATTGGACTTTTCAGGTAAAATCACCTCGGTATTGCCATTCTTGTTCAACAGCGTAACCTGTGTCTCTTTGATTTTTTGTTCTCTTTCATAAGTGATCGTTATCTTTTCTCCGGGTGAATGCTGTGCCATGATTTCGTTCAACTCCGGAAGCGTATTGATCTCTTTATTGTTGACACGCAACAAGATATCCCCTTGAACTATCCCGCCATGATAAGCAGCCCCATCTTTGCTGACAGACGCAACATAGATTCCTTTGGTTTGATTCACTCCGATATAATCCGCAACTTTGGCATCCACTTCCGCAATGTTGACCCCCAAGTACGCTTTCTGAGTTCTTCCATACTGGATCAGATCATTGGTCACTTTTTTCACAATGTTGGATGGAATTGCAAAGGAATAACCCGCATAGGAACCGGTATTGGAGGCTATGGCGGTATTGATTCCGATGAGCTTGCCTTCGGTGTTCACCAAAGCGCCTCCACTGTTACCGCGATTTACAGCCGCATCAGTCTGAATATAAAACTCTAAGGGAGTTTCACTCATATTGCGACCTAGAATGTTCAAATTTCTCGCTTTCGCGCTGATAATTCCCGCCGTAACGGTAGAAGTTAAATTAAACGGATTGCCCACCGCCAACACCCATTGCCCGATTTTAGTGTCGTCACTGTTGCCATAAGTCAGGAAGGGGAGTCCTTTTTGATTAATTTTAATCACTGCTAAGTCCGCTTCAGGGTCATTCCCAATCAACTCAGCTTGAAAATTTCTTCTGTCGTTCAAAGTAACGCTGATTTTTTGCGCATCTTGAACCACGTGGTTATTGGTGATAATATAGCCATCCTCAGAGATAATCACGCCGGAACCGGATGTTTGAATAGTTCTGCTGCTGCTTCTGGGTGGTAAAAACCAGAAAAAATCGCTGTAAAACTGGGTTTCCTGCTCATATTCGCATTGGATGTGCACAACGGCATGGATTGAATTTTCGGCAGCCTGAACAAAATCTACAGTGCCGGGTTGCGACCATGCCGGGAATGATATAAATAGAAAGAATAAAATAAAAACAGTTTTGAATGATCTTCGTCTCATCTTGTCTCCTTTTTTTATGTTTTGTTATAAAATTAATAGATCATTAAGGAAACGATTGAGACCCCCTTTTTATTTTATAGCCATCAAAGGAAAAAAAAGAAGGAGACTCCTGATTTGAAGTCTCCTTTTTGGTAGCGGGGGTAGGACTCGAACCTACGACCTCCGGGTTATGAGCCCGACGAGCTACCACTGCTCTACCCCGCACTATTGAATTGGATTGCAAAAGTACAACTTTTTTTTTAATTTTGCAACCTTATTCTCTCTTTTTTTGAAAAATAAAACTTAAATCGTTGAGAATGAGAAAGATGTGATATTTTTAAAGTTTTGCACACTTTGAAAGTTTACGCATGAAATAGGAAATAATGAAAAAAAATATCTTTTTATTGATTTTATTTTTGGGAATATTCTTTATGGGCATCCCTATTGCTTATTCGCAAATCGATTTGAGTGAGTCGATTGTGGTGAATAAAGATAATCTCGATGATGGATCTTTATATTCCGAAAATTCTGATTGTCCTAAGTTGGACTCGATTATCCAGTTTGCCATGAATCAGATTGGAAAAAGATACAAGTATGGTTCTATTGGTCCCAACAGATTTGACTGTTCCGGACTGATCTATTACACCTTTCAAAATTTTGATATAGAGCTGGGTAGGAGTTCGAGGGACCAGTATCTCGAAGGAGTTGAAGTACACCCCGATGATATCCAAAGGGGAGATTTGGTCTTCTTTTACCGGGGTAGAAAGGGTCGTATCGGACATGTTGGGATTGTTGTGGAGGTGGATTCAAACAAAAATTTCACTTTTCTCCACTCCTCTTCCGGCAGATCGGCGGTTCGGCTGGATCATTCCACATTAGGTGCTTATGCCTCCACTTTTGTAGGCGCAAGAAGAATCGTTCCCTGTGATTATATTCCTGTGGCTAAGAGAGATCCGATTTCTGAACTCCAAAACAATCAAACCATAACCTCCACTGAAGAGGTGGTGACCATTCAAGAAGATGTTCCACCACCACCACCTCCAACCAAGAAAAAGTCTGAATTTCACTATGTTAAGTCAGGGGATTCCCTTTACGCCATCGGCAAACGATACGGTGTCAGCGTAGAATCGATCATGAAATGGAACAATCTCAAATCGGACAAAATTTACCCCGGACAGAAATTACGGGTTAGAGTCAGGCATTGATTTCGGATTTCGGATTTCGGATTTCGGAATCACATTGCATTTTATCGGTTATCGTTAATTACCACACATAATTAATTGTCTCCCTTTTGACCCAGCCTATGAAATAGTTGAAATGTTGATATTTCCACCGTTGATCATCAACATGAAGTCGCACCAATACAAATTCTTGTCCGTTGATACCGGCTTCTGAAATAAATTCACCTGTTACTTTTTGATTCACTCTATATACTTCTCTCAAATTCCCTTCATTTAACGCATAAACAGTCAGTGAATCTGTTTTCATTTCAATTATTTTGGTTGTGTCAACAATTAGATTTTCAGAAAACTTCGAATGTCTGGAAAAAGCCGTTACTGATTTGATGAGTACGGAATCATGCTGCTGTTCCAAAAAATAGTAGAAATCAAACGGAAATTCGCAACAAGCCCATTTGTATGTTTCATATCCTGTGATGACCCCATCATCTTCATACACGTCGACAATAAAAAATCCCGGGATAGGCCGTAAAATCCAACCATCATCCTGTTTAATCACGGAATAAATGTTCTGAGAATCCCATCCAAAATTGAGCCTGTCATAAATAAAATCATATTCATCGTCATAATTCAATTTGACTAAATGAATTCTTCTATACAATTCGGCAGGTAACGCGTCAGCAGAACGATCCAGGTTCTCGAGAAACTCGGAATAATAATCATAGCCTGTAAAATAATAGCAACTGCTTGTGTCAAAAGAGATTAATTCTTTCAATAGCATGATTTTATCGCTCTTCGAAATCTCTTTTTCAATGTTTTTAAAATCGAATTGATTGGCTATCAAAGATGCCGTATCCATTTCAACAGGAATTTGGTATTGTACCTGAGCATATCCATTAAAACAGATCAAAAGCAATATGATGGGTAATATTCTCATTTTTTCAATTTTGAATTTAATATTTATTGTATTGGTTTTGCCCCACCTCTCCAACAGCATTGCATTGCTTATACAACTGCAAATATACAACTTTATTGATCTCGGATTTCGGATTTCGGAAGTTCGCATTTGAGTTTTTTTTTGTGTAACCCATTGATATTTAATTATATATTTTTTTGGAAATAAAAATAAAAGGGGGGCAGGAAAAAACTCCCTTTTTAGTTATTTTATTTCCCCACTCTGGAACATGAACCTCTTTAGATATGCAGTGTTAATTACGAATTACGAATTACGAATTACGAATTACGATTTATAAATTTAGAATTTAGAGTTTAGAATTTAGAATTATCTGCTGCTTTATATCATAATAACCTGATAATCAGGATCATCAATTGCCACGACTTTTAAGTCGTGGATAGAAATTACCTCACCGCCACATAGGGCTTTAGCCCAAATTTATTATAATATTAACTTTACCCCTTCGGGGTTTAAAATTTGGAGGTGTAATTTTAAAAATATGCAATATTAGATCATAACACCCTGATAATCAAGTTTTAAATCCGAAATCCGCCTTCCGAAATCCGAAATCAAAATGGCTTTAGCCCAAATTTACCAAAATATGAAATACGAAGTTAGAAATAAAAAATATGGTAATATATATCATAAACACTTGATAATCAATTGTATCAATAGCCCCAATCTTTTAAAATATCATTTTCTTTTTTTATATCTTTTTGCATATAAATTTCCATTTTTAGGGTTATAATTGCATATAATTGTAACATTGAATTATTGAATAAAAAACGTTTTAACTTGCTGGTAACCTGCTTCTGTTATTAGTCTCTGTATATAAATCATTGATCTTGTGGTGAGTCTGGATGTTTTTTAACTTGCCTGTAACTTGCCAATAATATTGAACGACTACACCCAATTTAAGATAAAAAGATAAAGTGGTGTAATAAAAATAGTTGTGATAGCATCTAATTGTAAAAATGATATTATACAGTTTTTGTCTATTTTTATTATCTTTGTGGTCTATTTATTAAACACAAAGCGAACATGAAAATTAAATTAAATAATCCGAAACAATCTCTTGGCAAACAGTTCATTAAATTAAGACCTTTGAGAAATGAGATAGAGCTATTTAAAAAGAATTTAATTCGTTTGTTCGATAATGTGGATGAGATAGAACGTGAGGAAAATCAAAAAAATCATGTTCGGGATTTTTTACGTGAAACTTATTACCAAAATACCAATGAAGTCAATACGAAAGGGTCCATAGATTTGGCTATTCACAACGGTAAAACAAATAAAGATACTGTCGGAGTGATTATTGAAGCCAAAAGACCCGGTAATAAGTCAGAAATGATTTCAGAAGCCAATATGAACGTAAAATCGTTTCACGAATTGGTATTGTATTATTTGCAAGAAAGAGTTGAGGAAAAAAATATTGATATCAAACACTTGATTATCACTAATGTTTATGAGTGGTATATTTTTGATGCTTCTGATTTTGAAAAGATTTTTTACCGGAACAAATCTTTCTTAAAAGATTATGAAGAGTGGAAGAATAAGCAAAAATCAGCATCTGATACCTATTTTTTTTACAATGAAATTGCAAAGAAATTTATTGACAACTCGGATGAGATTATTAACTGTACTTTCTTTGATATCAGAGAGTTTGAGACCATTGTAAAAAATAATAGTCTGGAAGATGATAAAAAACTAATCTCTCTCTTTAAGATATTATCACCTCACTTTTTATTAAAAACGCCTTTTGTTAACGATAGTAACTCTCTAAATGACAAGTTTTATAAAGAACTTCTTTACCTTATGGGATTAGAAGAGGTAAAAGAAAATAACTTGTTGATTATCAGAAGAAAAGAGGATGACAGACAACATGGCTCGTTGATTGAAAACACTTTGCGTATTCTGGAAACTGAGGATGCACTGTATCGATTACCTAATAAAATGAGTTATGGAAATAATAGGGAAGAACAATATTTTGGTGTTGCTCTCAGCTTATGTTTAACTTGGATTAATCGGATATTATTTCTAAAACTACTTGAAGGTCAATTAATTACATATCATAATGGAAGTCAGGAGTATCTCTTCTTAAATTATGAAATAATCCATGATTTTGATGAGTTATACAAATTATTTCATCAAGTTTTAGCGCGTGATACCAATGAAAGAAGTGATTTCGTTAAAGACAAATATCACCGTGTACCCTACCTTAACAGCTCATTATTTGAATTTTCGGAACTGGAAACGGCAACGATAAAAATCAATTCGTTGGACGATTCTTGCGATATTCCTTTAATGCCCAATTCTATTCTTTTAGGGCGTTACAACAAGGGTGAAAAAATAAATTCACTAGAATATTTTCTATCTTTTTTGGATGCTTATGATTTTGCAAGTGAAGGAGGTGATGAAATTGCAGAAAATAACAAAACGATTATCAACGCGTCTGTTTTGGGGAAGGTTTTTGAGAAAATAAACGGCTATAAAGATGGCTCAATTTTTACGCCCGGATTCATTACGATGTATATGAGCCGTGAATCTTTGCGCCGCGCCGTAGTTCAAAAGTTTAACGATTATTTTGTACAAAATGACCTTCCAACAGTAGATTCTTTTGATGATTTGTATAATCAGATTGATAAAATTGATCTCACAACAGCCAATGCCATAGTTAACTCCTTGAAAATCTGTGATCCTGCCGTTGGTTCAGGACACTTTTTGGTTTCGGCATTGAATGAATTAATCGTTATCAAATCCAATTTAGGGATATTGGTTGACAAGGAAGGCAGACGAGTGCGTAAGAAAGAGTACGAACTGAGTGTTGAAAATGATGAGTTGATTATTCTCGATGAAAATGGGAATCTTTTCAGATATAACTACCAAAATAAAGAGAGTCAACGTATTCAGGAAACTATTTTTAACGAGCGAAAAACGATTATTGAAAAATGTTTATTCGGAGTAGATATCAACTCTAATTCCGTAAAGATTTGTCGTTTAAGACTTTGGATAGAGTTGTTAAAAAGTTCGTATTATAAAGCACCTGATTTCCTGGAACTGGAAACCCTTCCCAATATCGATATCAATATTAAACATGGAGATTCGCTATTGAGCCGTTTTGCCTTGGATGCTGATTTGGGTCAAGCTTTACAAAAAAGTAAATGGAATATTACCAGTTATCGTCTTGCTATCGATAGATATAGAAATGCAGCAAACAGGGAAGAAAAACGGGAAATGGAACGGCTTATTTCCAGTATCAAAGATGAATTTCAGACAGAAATAAGGTTCAATGATCCACTTCGAATTAAGTTATCAAAATTGAAAGGGGAATTGTTTACTATGACCAATCAAATCTCTTTATTTGATAAATCTAAAACTGAACAGGAAGCATGGGATAAGAAGGTTGAAAAGCTAACCAAAGAGATTCAAAAACAAGAAGAAATTATTGCTCAAATTCAAGACAACGCAAAATATAAAAACGCCTTCGAATGGCGATTTGAATTTCCTGAAGTTTTAAACGAACAGGGTGATTTTGAAGGATTTGATGTGATGATAGGCAATCCGCCCTATGTTCAACTTCAAGCCAATGGTGGTGAGCTGGCTCAATTATATGAAAATCAGAATTATAAAACTTTTGCACGTACCGGCGATATTTATTGTTTATTTTATGAAAAGGGTTTTCACTTATTGCGTCCCAACGGTTTATTGATGTTTATTACAAGTAACAAATGGATGCGTGCCGGATATGGAGAGAATACTCGTAAGTTTTTAGCAGAAAATACCAATCCACTATTATTGATCGATTTTGCCGGACAAAAAATATTTGATGCCGCAACCGTCGATGTCAACATCCTCCTTTTTTCTAGACAAAAAAATCGCGGTAAAACTGAAGCTTGTGTGGTCAAAGAAAAGTGTACAGATAATTTGAGCGATTATATTGTACGGAATCGCACTTTTAGTACCTTCAACCATAGCGATAGTTGGGTCATATTAAGTGCTATAGAACAGCGTATTAAGGAAAAAATTGAGCGTGTTGGCATACCGTTAAA
>Ga0116141_10001523_pt1 | contig 19864 bp, 21 predicted proteins | sample AD_UKC097_MetaG_FD_89744 | JGI IMG/M metagenome (GOLD analysis project Ga0116141, IMG submission 89744) | Active sludge microbial communities of municipal wastewater-treating anaerobic digesters from USA - AD_UKC097_MetaG | ecosystem: Engineered > Bioreactor > Anaerobic > Digestate | place: USA...
CAACGCCATCCTGATCAAGGTGAACCAGATCGGCACGCTCACCGAGACGCTGGAAGCCATCGCCATGGCCGACGCCAACCGCTACGCCGCGATCGTCTCGCACCGCTCGGGCGAGACCGAGGACACCACCATCGCCGACATCGCGGTGGCGACCACGGCCAGCCAGATCAAGACCGGCTCGCTGTGCCGCTCCGACCGCGTGGCCAAGTACAACCAGCTCCTGCGCATCGAGGAGGCGCTGGGTGCGAAGGCGCGCTACTTCGGCCGCAATGCCTTCGTGAGCCTGAAGCGAGGCTGATGCCCCGTCCATGTGGCGCGTGACCGTCGTCCTGCTGGCGCTCCTGATCGCCGCACTGCAGCTCAAGTACTGGGCCGGCAGCGGCGGCGTGCGCGAGGTCGAGGCGCTGCGCGTGCTGGTGGAAGCACAGGCGCGCGAGAACGCCACACTCGAGCAGCGCAACGCGGCGCTGCAAGCCGAGGTGGAAGACTTGCGCCGCGGCAATGCGGCACTGGAAGAGCGAGCGCGCACCGAGCTGGGCCTGATCCGGCCCGGAGAGACTTTTTTCCGCGTCATCGAGGCGCCGCTGCCGCCCGAATCGGAGCCGCAGCAGTGAGCGGCGGCGAAGCCACCGAGCGGCTCTGGGCCATCGTCCCGGCTGCCGGGCGCGGCACGCGCGCGGGCGGCGATCTCCCCAAGCAATACCAGCCTCTGCACGGTCTGACGATGATCGAACACAGCCTGCGCGCGCTGGCCTCGCACCCGCGCATCGCGGGGCTGGTGGTGGTGCTGGCGCGGGACGATGCGCACTGGCCCGGCTGGAGCGCGCTGGAAGGCAAGCCGGTGCGCACCGCGACCGGCGGTGCCGAGCGCGCCGATTCGGTGCTGGCCGGGCTGGAGGCGCTGCCGGACGAAGTGGGAGAGTTGCAGTCCGTGCTGGTGCACGACGCCGCGCGGCCCTGCCTTTCGCACCGCGATCTCGACGCCCTCATCGATTGCAATGCGCCGCAGGGCGCGCTTCTGGCCGTGCCGCTGGCCGACACCCTCAAGCGCGCAGGCGACGACGGATGCGTCGATGCCACGGTGCCGCGCCAGAGGCTGTGGCGCGCGCTGACGCCGCAGCGCTTTGCGCGCGGCGCGCTGGCGCGGGCGCTGCACGATGCCGCGCGGGCCGGCGTCACGGTGACCGACGAGGCCATGGCGATGGAGCGCATCGGCCTGCGTCCGGCCCTGGTCGAAGGCTCGGCCGACAACCTCAAAGTCACCACGCCGCGGGATTTTTCGCTGGCCGAATTCCTCTTGGTACAGCGCGCCATGGAGCCTTGCGCATGACTGTTCCCTTCCGCACCGGCCTGGGTTTCGACGTGCACGCCTTCGGTCCAGGCGATCGCGTCGTCCTTGGTGGCGTTGCCATTCCCCACACCCACGGGCTGGTCGCCCATTCCGACGGCGATGTGCTGATCCACGCCATCTGCGATGCGCTGCTGGGCGCGTTGGCGCTGGGCGACATCGGTCGGCACTTTCCGCCCGGTGATCCGCGTTGGGCGGGCGTGGACAGCCGCGAGCTGCTGCGCGCCGTGGTGGCGATGGTGCGCGAACGCGGCTGGCGCGCGGGCAATGTCGATGCGGTGGTGGTCTGCGAACGGCCCAAGCTGCTGGCGTACATCGACACCATGCGCGAGCGGCTCGCGGCCGATCTTTGCGTTGCAGCCGATGCCGTGGGCATCCAGGCCACCACCTCGGAGAAGCTCGGCTTCACCGGGCGCGGAGAAGGCATCGCGGCGCAGGCCGTGGTGCTGCTGGCGCGGGAGGATGCAGGCGCATGAGCGCGCAAGCCATCCCGCAGGAGTCCGCTGCGGACGCGCGGCCGCAGGCCTTCGGGCCGGATGTGCTCAGCGCGGCCATCCGCACCGTGCCGGAAGATTTCGTGGTGGAGGAGGTGCTCGGGTTCGAGCCGACGGGGCAGGGCGAGCACCTGTTTCTTTCCATCGAAAAACGCGGTGCCAACACCGTCTGGGTGGCGCAGCAGCTCGCGCGCTGGGCCGGCGTTGCCGAACACGCGGTGGGCTACGCCGGACTGAAGGACCGCCACGCGCTCACCCGCCAGGCCTTCACCGTGCACCTGCCCGGGCGCGAGCCGCCGGCACTGGAGACGCTGCAACTCGAAGGCGTGCGCGTGCTGGACTGCAACCGCCACGCGCGCAAGCTGCCGCGCGGGGCGCTGCGCGGCAACCGCTTCCGCCTGACGCTGCGTGAGGTGCGCGGAGAGGCGGAAGCCATCGCGCGGCGCCTGGCCGACATCGCCGCGCGCGGGGTGCCGAACCGCTACGGCGAGCAGCGCTTCGGGCGCGACGGCGGCAACCTCGGCGCGGCGCGCGAGCTGTTTGCAGGGCGGCGTTTCCCGCGCGAGAAGCGATCCATCCTGATTTCCTCCGCGCGCTCGGTCCTGTTCAACCGCATCCTCGGCGAGCGCATCCGGCAGAACGCCTGGGACCGCGCCCTGCCGGGCGAGGTGTTCATGCTAGACGGCAGCCACAGCGTGTTCGGCCCGCAGGCGCTCGATGAAACGCTGGCCGCGCGCATGGCGGCCTCCGACATCCATCCCACCGGCGCGCTCTGGGGCGCAGGGGAGCCGCGCAGCGGCGAGGCCGTGCGTGCGATCGAAGAGGGCGTGGCTGCCGCGGATCCGGCACTGGCGCAGGGCCTGGCCGCGGCCGGGCTCAAGCAGGAGCGGCGCGCGCTGCGCCTGCCGGTGCGCGCGCTGGAATGGTCGATGGATGGCGAGGTGCTCAACCTCGGCTTCGAACTTGCGGCCGGCAGCTACGCCACCGCCGTGCTCGACGTGCTGGGCGAAACGCGCGACGCTTCGCGCGGTGGTTGAAGCCGGGCGGGCAGCGTGCCCGCCCCGGCCGTTTGCAAGGCTCAGCGCAGGTAGGCCTGTCCGTTGCGGATCAGGATGTAGGCGCCTTCGCGCACGCCGTGGAGATCGCGCTGGCTGACCACGATGCGGCGGCCGTCGTCCATGCGCAGGTAGAGCTCGTACCAGGGCGCGGAGTTGGCGTTGCGTTCTGCGCTGTTGCCGACCGCGCCACCGGCGATGGCACCCGCCACGGTGGCTGCCGCCCGGCCACTGCCGCTGCCGATCTGGTTGCCGACGATGGCGCCGATGATTCCGCCCAGAACCGCGCCGCCACCCGAAGAATTGCGTTCGCCGTAGACCCGGTCGATTTTTTCCACCACGCCACAGTTGGCGCAGCGCGCGTAGCCGTCCTGCGGCGGGGCGTAGCCGCCGCCGTGGCCGGAATAGTAGCCGCCCGGCGTCGCGCAGGCGGCCAGCAACAGGGCCGGGAGGAGTGCGGAAAGAAAGCGCAGGCGCATGGTCTGTCTCCGTTCGGTTCGGCACGATCGGTGCCGCAGTGCGATGACAGTACGAGGCAACGGCTGAACGCGGGACCGCACGCGAAAAGCCCGTTCAGCGTGCCGCAGGTCAGCGGAACACGTCGTGGCAGCCCTTGCAGGTCGCACCGATGTCCGGCATCACCTGGCCCAGGGTTTCGCAGCTCGCGCTGGCGGTGGCCACCTGTTCGGAAACCGCCGCGCCGGCCTTGGAAACCGCGTTGTTCAGATCGCGCGAAAGCTGGCTGAACCTGGCGTCGTCGCCCACCGGCAGGAAGGCCGCATCGACTTCGCCGGCCACCGCGCCCATCAGCGCGAGACGGCGCGAAACGTCGGCCATGTCGCACTTGCCGCCCTCGCTCATGGCCTTGAAGGCACCCATCTGCTGGCCGAGGACGGTCATCACCGCGTCGTTGTAAGGCGTGCCTTGATTCAGCGCGCTCATGCCCGCAACGGCGGCAAACGCGCCCACGAAAAGGCCGACGACGAGCAGGACGATCGATTTCATGCGGAAGGCTCCAGGCTGGGGAGGCTGCATTGTCCGCACAAGGGCGCGCAATTGCCAGCCGCGGGCCGTTTCGATGCGGTTTGCGCGCATCGGGCCGTATCATGCGCGCGTTTCCCGCATTCCCCGGCGCCATGTCCGAAACTTCCGCACGCTTTTCCGGCATCGACCGGCTCTACGGCGCAGGCACGCTGGCGCGGCTGGCGCGGGCGCGCGTGGCCGTGGTCGGCGTCGGCGGCGTCGGCTCCTGGGCGGCCGAAGCCCTGGCGCGCAGCGGCGTGGGGCACCTGCGCCTGATCGACGCCGATGACCTGTGCCTGTCCAACACCAATCGCCAGCTCCCGGCGCTCGATGGCCAGTACGGACGGCTCAAGGTCGAGGCGATGGCCGAGCGCCTGCGCGCGATCAATCCGGGAATATCCCTGGAGCCGGTGGCGCGCTTCCTGGTCATGGACAATCTGGAAACGCTGCTGGGCGAAGGCGTGGACATCGCGCTGGATGCCTGCGACAGCTTCCGCACCAAGGTCGAAACCATCGCCTTCTGCCGTCGTCGCAGGATTCCGCTGGTCACGGTCGGTTCCGCCGGTGGCCGCATCGATCCCACGAAGATCCTGATCCGCGACCTGTCCCGCACCGAACACGACGCCATGCTCGCGCTGATCCGCCGCAAGCTGCGCACCGAGTTCCGATTCCCTTCCAATCCCAAGCGCAGCTTCGGCATTCCCGCCGTGTTTTCGCTGGAAAACGTGCGCTACCCGCAGCCCGACGGCAGCGTCTGCGGCCTGCGCCCTCAGGGCGACGCCGAAGCCTCCATGAAGCTCGACTGCGGCGGCGGGCTGGGTGCCGCCACGCATGTCACCGGCGCGTTCGCCTTCGCCGCCGTGGGCAAGGTGATCGAGCGGCTGCTGCGCGATCCGCGCCAGGCAGTCGACGGGCAGGGCTGATTCAGGAACCTGCTTCTGCCGCGCAGGATGCGGTTCGGCTGCCCGCGGTATCGGGGCACGGCGTTCGCCTTTTCAGCGCGGCGGCCCGAACAGCGCCACCGCGTTGGCGGCGGTGCGTTCGGCGAGGTTTTCAAGACTCACCCCGCGCAGCTCGGCGATCGTTTGCGCGATCGCGGGCAGCCTCGAAGGTTCGTTGCGCTGGCCGCGGATCGCAGCGTCAGGCTGATCGGGCGCGTCGGTTTCCAGCAGCAGGCGCTCGATCGGAATCGATGCGACGATGCCGCGCAGGCGGTTGGCGCGCGCGTGGGTGACGGGGCCGCCGAAGCCGAGCAGGAAGCCCATCTCGCACAGGATTCCGGCCTGCTGGAGGCTCCCCGAAAAGCTGTGCACCACCCCGCGCAGGCCGCCGATGCGGCGCAGCAGCGCGGTGACCTCGTCCACCGCGCGGCGCGCGTGCAGGATCACGGGCAGATCGAATTCGCGCGCCAGCCGCAGCTGGCCGATGAGGAATTCGCGCTGGAGGTCGGGGTCGAGACCTCCGACGAAGAAGTCCAGCCCGCACTCGCCGATGGCCGCGGGGCGTTCGCGCTCGATCCATTCGCGCAGCTGCGAAAGATGCCCGGGGCGGTGTTCGTCCAGATACATCGGATGCAGTCCGTAGGCCGCTTCGACCTGCGCGTATGCGCGCGAAACCTCGCGCAGCTTCGGCCAGCCGCCGGCACTGACGGCTGGCGCGATGAGGCGGGTGACGCCGGCCGCCGCGGCGCGCGCCACGATTTCGCCGCGGTCGGCGTCGAACTCGGGCGCGTCGATGTGGCAGTGGCTGTCGGTGAGGCTCACGAAGGGCGCGCGGGCGTTTCTTTCGCGGCTTCCGCCGTGCGCCGGATCCTGCGCCGGCTGCCGATCCAAAGCGTCAGGGTGGCGAGCAGGATCTCATCCAGGAACGGAACGACGTCCGGAATGACCAGATCGACCAGAAACAGCAGGCCGGTGACGAGAAAGAGCTGCGGGTGGCGCAGGCGTCCAAGCCAGCCAAGAACGGGAGCGAGCAGCGGATTGGCCATCGGTGCATCCGGAAACGGGCGATGTCGTCCACAGTGGGGAAGGGCGCGCGTCGATGCAAGTGCGCGCTGCGGGATGCGGGTTTTTTCGTTCATGCGCGACGGACAGGACGCACCGAGGCGCTGGTAGAATAGGCGGCTTTCCACGGCCCGCATCGGGCCGCAATCCCACTCCACCTCCGACGAGTTGAACACCATGGCCCTGGACCGCACCGATCTTTTCGACATCCGTTCCCTGCTCAGCGAGGAGGAGCGCGCCGTCAAGGACAGCGTCGCCCGTTTCACCGACGAGAAGGTGCTGCCGATCATCGGTGCGTGCTTCGACGAGGGCCGCTTCCCGAAAGAGCTGATTCCCGAGATCGCGGGGCTGGGCCTCTTGGGCGCGACCCTGCCGGAGGAATACGGCGGCGCCGGCCTCAATGCGGTGAGCTACGGCCTCATCTGCCAGGAGCTGGAGCGCGGCGATTCGGGCCTGCGCAGCTTCGCCTCGGTGCAAAGCTCGCTGTGCATGTATCCGATCTACGCCTACGGCAGCGAGGAGCAGAAGCGCCAGTGGCTGCCGCGCATGGCGGCGGGCGAGGTGATCGGCTGCTTCGGCCTGACCGAGCCGCACGGCGGATCCGACCCGGCCAACATGAAGACCCACGCGAAGAAGGACGGCGGCGACTGGGTGATCAACGGCTCCAAGATGTGGATCACCAACGGCAACCTGGCCCATATCGCCATCGTCTGGGCGCAGACCGATGACGGCATCCAGGGATTCATCGTGCCCACCGATACTGCCGGCTTCACCGCGCAGGAGATCAAGCACAAGATGAGCCTGCGCGCCTCGGTGACTTCGGCGTTGTACTTCGACAACGTGCGCATTCCCGACGCCAACCGCCTGCCCAACGTGAAGGGCCTGAAGGGTCCGCTCGGCTGCCTGACGCAGGCGCGCTACGGCATCACCTGGGGACCGATCGGCGCGGCCATCGCCTGCCTCACCGAAGCCACCGATTACACCAGGGAGCGCGTGCTGTTCGACCGCCCGATCGCCGGCACCCAGGCGGTGCAGCTGCGTCTGGCCGACATGGCGCGACGCATCACCACCGCGCAGCTCCTGAGCCTGCAGCTGGGTCGGCTCAAGGATGCAGGCACGATGCAGCCGCAGCAGGTGTCGCTGGCCAAGTGGAACAACGTGCGCATGGCCATCGACATCGCGCGCGATGCGCGTGACCTTCTGGGCGGCGCCGGCATCACCACCGAACACAGCCCGATCCGCCACGCGCTGAACCTGGAATCGGTCATCACCTACGAGGGCACCGAGACCGTGCACCAGCTGGTGATCGGCCGCGAGTTGACCGGCATCAGCGCATTCTGATCGGGACAGGGTCGTGATCGCGGCGGATATTCGACTGGAAACCGGGCGGCTGCTGCTGCGTCCGCCGCGGATCGAGGATTTCGACGGTTACGCCGAGCTTCTCGCGGACGTGGAGGCCGCGCGCTTCATCGGCGGCGATGCGCCGCGCGCCGGAGCCTGGCGGCGCTTCCTGCAGCAGCCGGGGGCCTGGTTCGTGCAGGGCTTCGGGATGTTCTCGGTACTGGATCGTGCCACCGGCGAGTGGCTCGGGCAGACCGGACCGTGGCGTCCGGAGGGATGGCCCGGCAACGAGATCGGCTGGGCCTTCCGACGCGCGGCCTGGGGGCAGGGCTACGCCACCGAAGCCACGCGCGCGGCGATCGACTGGGCGCTGGACAACCTCGGCTGGGACGAGTTCGTGCACTGCATCGCGCCGGACAATCTCGCCTCGCAGCGCCTCGCTCAGCGGCTGGGATCGACCTGCCTGCGCGAGCAGAACCTGCCGGCGCCGTTCGAGGCGCATCGCGTCGGCGTCTGGGGCCAGAGCCGCGCCCAGTGGCGGGCGCGGCGGGCCTGATCGAACGCGAGGTGCCGCTTCAGCGGCACTCCTGCGCGCGCTGCTTGAACACCACCGGTTCCCAGTAGGCATTGGCGCGCATGTCGTCGTTGTCCATGGCGTCGCGCAGCAGCCTTGCGCCGACCGAGTAGCGCACGCCCGGTTCCACCGTGACCACGATGGCCTTGTAGGCGCGTGCCAGGGTTCGCTGCTTCATCTGTTCGCGCAGCTGGTTCTGACGACCGCTGAAGTGGTGTCCGGCGATCTGCTCGCTGACCACCAGCACGTGCTCTCCGGCGGAAAGACGATATCGATTCTGTGGATCAAGCGGCGTGCTGTCGCCGTCGATGGAAGTGATTTCCACCGCGTGGATACCGTCGGAAACCACCGGCGTGGGGTCATCGTCGCTGACGTAGCCGCAGCCGGAGGAGGCGGGAACGGCAGCCTGCATCGGGCCGGAGAGTTCGAGGCGTTCGCCTGCGCGCAGCACTTCGAGGCGGACGCTGCCGCCTCCGGCTTCGAGCGCGCGTTCGAGTCGCGTGGCGATGTTGTCCTGGCTGCGCAGCGGGGCGCCGTTGACCGACAGCAGGCGGTCGCCGGCCCGGAGTCCGAGCGTCTGCGCCGTGCCGCCCGGCGTGATGGCCAGCACCGCAGGACCGTCGGCGTGCGGGAAACGGGTGTCGACGACGGCACCGAGACTGGTGTCGGTGCTGGATTGCGCCGCCGCAGTTCCGGGCGACAGGGCAAGCAGGCCACACAGGGCGAGGGGTAGAAGTCGGAGCGTGTTCACGGGAGTTCTCCTTGTGCGGGGGAGGGGAGTTCGACGGAAGCTAGCTGTTGGCGGATGTCCCACAGCGGCGCCAGTTCATCATCCGATGCGCCGCGCGCGTAGGCCGCCTGCAGGGCGTGGTCCACCGCCTGCAGACGCGTAGCGGGCGTGGTCCGGGCGAGTGCAGGGACAGGCTGTTGCGACAGGTCGGCGTGCGGAATAGCAAAGAACAGGACGCCGGCAAATGCCGCCGCTGCGGCCAGGACGGTGCCGGCCTGCTGCCGCTGCCGGATGCGGCGCTGGCGCTGCGCCAGCCTGGGCCAGAGCGAATCGGGTGGCGGCAGGTCGGGCAGCGACTGGAGCTGTTCGTGGATCGGATCAGGATTCATGGCGATCACCTGGATGGGCGATGTCCCGCAGCTGCGCGAGGGCGCGCGAGACGATGGACTTGGACCAGCTTTCGCTGCGCCCGAATTTCCGGCCCAGCGCCTGGTGCGACCAGCCTTCCACCTGGTTGAGCCAGACCAGTGTGCGGGCGATGGGCGCAAGCTGGCCCAGCAGGCCGGAGGCTTCGCTGCAGTCGGCAGGTTCCGGGGCGATTGCGCCGGGTTCGGGCAGCGCGATGTCGGAGGTTTCGCGCAGGGTGCGGCGCAGGTGGTCGATGGCGAGGTTGGAGGCTACCTGGTTGAGCCAGGGCCGCAGCGGGCGGTCCGGATCGGCGCCGCCGATGCGCCGCAGCAGGCGCAGGAAGGCTTCCTGGGTGATGTCCTCGGCCAGCGCGCGATCGGCGGTGAGCCGCCAGGCGAGCCCGTGCACCGCTGCCGAGTGGCGGCGGTAGATGCGTTCGAAGGCGGCCTGGTCGCCGCGACGCGCGCAACGCAGCCATTGGCCCTCGTCTTCCTCGCGGGACATCGGTTCCGCCTGCATCGCGATGGTCGGGTGGTGGAGGTTCATGTCCATGGGTACGCGCGGGGGCGGAAAATCGTCGCAGTGCGAATCGATTTTTCCCGTTTCAGGGAGGCTGCATCCCGAGGCCGCTAGACTGTACGCATGATCCTTGCACACAAACTCTTCCGGGTCGCGCTCGCGTGGCTGGTGCTTGCCGGCGCGGCCGCGGCGCAGGGCGGTGCGGCCGATGCGCTTTTTTCCGACGGTTTCGAGCGCGCGCTGCCGGTGGCTGCGGGTGGCGGAGGCGTGAACTACCTCTGGTTCGGCGACGACGGGCAGTGCCGGGACGATTCACGCGACCGCTACGGCCTGCTCAAGCGCTATCACGAAACCGACGCGCAGCTCGGCCCGGTGCGCGCCATCGCGCAGCAGCAGCTGACGACGATGCGCGCACGAGGCATGCGGCGACTGAGCCTGGGCGTCTACTTCATGCACCAGCCGGCCGCCGGCGGCACGCTGGTCGATTCCAGCGATCCGGCGGCGGTGGCGCAGGCGGCGTCCAACCTGGCCCTGCTGCTGGCCGATGCGAAGGCGGCGGGTTTCGCGAGCGTGCTGTTCCGTTTCTTTCCCACCAACAACATCAACCCTTCCCAGCCCGAATTCCCCGGCACCGGCAGCGCCGACCATGGCCTGCGCGTGGATGAATACTGGCGCCTGATCCAGGCGCTGCGCCCGGTGCTGGCGGCTTCCGGAGTCAACTACCGCATCGACCTGATGGTGGAAGGCGCGCCGCGCGACAGCAACAGCACGCTCCATCCCGAAAACCAGCGCTACAAGTACCCGGCCAGCACCAAGTGGAGCCGCGCCGTGCGCACGCTCTGGCAGCGCTACGTGGCGGCCTTCGGGCGCGCCGACACGGTGGGTTTTTCCTTTCTTGTCGACCAGGACAACAACCGGCTGCGCTCGCGCGTGCGCCACATGCGCTACGTGTACGAGGACGTGTACCCGCAGGTTTTCGCGATGGATTTCTATGCCGGCAGCGCCTGGGACGAATACGACAAGTTCCTGAAGATGGACGAGCACATGCGCGGCCAGAATCCGGACGGGGCGAACTGGGATCGGGCCGGCTGGATCATCGCCGAGGCCTACTACGAGGATCCGCTCTCCGCCGACGCGCTGGCGCGCGCGATCCGCGCCACCGGTCGCAGCGTGTTCTACCTGACCCAGTGGCCGCTGGATCGGGCGGGGCAATGCGGCAGTCCGCACGTCAACGTGGCGCCGCCCTACGAATGGATGGTCTGGTCCGGCCACGGCTTCTGAACGCGCGCCATCGCCGTTCGCTCCCGCGTTTTTTCATCCTTGGGGCGTCTGGCGCGAGCCGGTAGAATTGACGATTTCACGCGGCCGTTCGATCCGCCGCGCTGCCCAAACCTGACCACGGAATCCCCATGTCCACCATTCCCGCCCGCCAGCGCGGCCTCAACCGCGCGGAAATCTGCGACCGCAACTTCATCGAATTCGTCGAGAACTGGGACGGCGCGATCCGTCCGGCCGGCGGCCCGCAGGCGCCGGTGCTGCCCGGCAGCGCCTGCACCGTGGCGGATTTCCTCGACCTGTTCGAGTCGCAGCTGGTGTCGCGCCATCTGGACCTCATGGCGCGCGTGCTGCGGGTCAAGAACAAGGTCTTCTACACCATCGGTTCCAGCGGCCACGAAGGCAATGCGATGGTGGCGCGCGCTACCCGCCACACCGATCCGGCCTTCCTGCACTATCGCTCCGGCGGCTTCATGGCCGAGCGCTTCCGCAAGCTGCCGGGCATGGACCCGGTGATGGATTCGGCGCTGAGCTTCGCCGCCAGCGCGGAAGACCCGGCTTCGGGCGGCCGCCACAAGGTCTGGGGCAGCAAGCCGCTGTGGGTGATTCCGCAGACCTCGACGATCGCCTCGCACCTGCCCAAGGCGCTGGGCACGGCGGTGGCGATCGAGCAGGCGCGCCGCATCGGCCACACGCTGCCGGTGCCGGCCGATTCCATCGCGATCTGCTCCTTCGGCGATGCCAGCTCCAACCACGCCACCGCGCAGACGGCTTTCAACGCGGCCGGCTGGACGGCCTACCAGAAGCTGCCCGCGCCGGTGCTGTTCGTGTGCGAGGACAACGGCATCGGCATCTCGGTGAAGACGCCGAGCGGCTGGATCGGCGAGAACTTCTCGCGCCGTGCGGACCTGGACTATTTCTGCGCCGATGGCCTGGACCTGGCCGCAGGCTACGCCGACGTCCTGCGCGCGGTGGAACACTGCCGCAGCACGCGTCGGCCGACCTTCCTGCACCTGCGCACCACCCGGATCATGGGCCACGCCGGTACCGACTTCGAGATCGAATGGCGCCCGCTGGAGGAGCTGGTCGCGGTCGAGGCCACCGACCCCCTGCTGCGCTCGGCCGCGATCGCGCTGGAAGCGGGGCTGTTCACCAGGGAGTCGCTGCTGGCCGCCTATGAAGCCATGCGCGCGCGCTGCTTCGAGGCCGCCGAAACGGCCGATACCCGACCGCGCATCGAGACACTCGAACAGGTGATGGCGCCGCTGGCCCCGTACACGCCCGGGGCGGTGCAGGCCGAGGCCGAACGCGCCGATTACGCCGGAGCGCGCCTGAAGGTGTTCGGTTCCGAAGAAAACCTTCCGGAAAACCAGCCGCCGCGGCACCTGTCCATCCAGATCAATCAGGCCCTGCACGACCTGATGGCCAAGTACCCGCACACCCTCCTGTTCGGCGAGGACGTGGCGCAGAAGGGCGGCGTCTACACCGTCACCAAGGGCCTCTACAAGACCTTCAAGGGCACCCGCGTGTTCAACACGCTGCTCGACGAGACCATGATCCTCGGTCTCGCGCAGGGCTACGCCAACATGGGCATGCTGCCCATCCCGGAAATCCAGTACCTGGCCTATTTCCACAACGCCTGCGACCAGATCCGCGGCGAGGCGGCGAGCCTGCAGTTCTTCTCCAACGGCCAGTACCGCAATCCGATGCTGGTGCGCATGGCGGGGCTGGGATACCAGCGCGGCTTCGGCGGACACTTCCACAACGACAATTCGATCACCGCGCTGCGCGACATCCCGGGCCTCGTGGTCGGTTGCCCCAGCCGTGGCGACGATGCCGCCACCATGCTGCGCACGCTCGCGGCGCTTTCCCAGGTGGACGGCCGGGTTTCGATCTTCCTGGAACCGATCGCGCTCTACATGACCAAGGATTTGTACGCCGCAGGCGATGGCCAGTGGCTGTTTCCGTATCCGGCGCCGGGCGAGGCGATGGCGCTGGGCGAAGGCCGCGTGTATGCGCCCGAGGCCGAGGATCTGGTCGTCTTCACCTACGGCAACGGCGTGCCGATGGCGCTGCGCGCGGCGCGCACGATCGAGGCCGAACTGGGCTGGAAGACCCGCGTGGTGGATCTGCGCTGGCTGGTTCCGCTGAACGATGCGTTCATCGTCGATCACGCGCGAGGGGCCAGGCGCATCCTCGTGCTCGACGAGGGCCGCCGCAGCGCCGGGGTGGGCGAGGGGATCATCACCGCGCTGACCGAGGCGGGCCTGGGCGGTGTGCCGATGCGCCGCGTGGTGGGTGCGGACACCTACACTCCGCTGGCCGGCGCGGCTTTCCTGGTGCTTCCCGGCGATGCCGAAGTGGTGGAGGCCGCACGCGCGCTGGCGGGGTGATTTCCTGTGGAGCCGATGCGTCGATTGGCCTATGATTCGGGCAATGACGCAGACCCAGCCACTTGCCATAGTCTTTGCCGACGTCAGCGGCAGCACGAGGCTGTTCGAGCAGCTGGGCGACGTGGAGGCGCGCCGCATCATCGCGGCCGTTCTGGACGCCCTGACGGTGGTGGTGCATCGCAACGGCGGTGCGGTCATCAAGACCATCGGCGACGAGATCATGTGCACCTTCCCCTCGGCGCTGGACGGCATCCGCGCGGCCTGTGAAATGCAGCGCAAGGTCACCGGCGACCCGGTGTTCGCGCGCGATTCCATCGGCATCCGCATCGGCATGCACCACGGCGAGGTGCTGGCCGAGGCCGATGGCGACGTCTACGGCGACGCGGTGAACACCGCCGCGCGGATGGCGTCGCTGGCCAAGCGCGACCAGATCGTGACGACCGCGGCCACCTTCCACGGTGCCACCAGCATCGGTGGCTTCCGCTCGCGCAGCCTGGGCCGGGCGCGCGTGTCGGGGAAGCTGCTGCCGATCGAGATCATCGACGTGATTTGGCAGGAAGACACCTCCAACATCACCATGGTGCAGCGCGCCATCCGGGTGGATGATGGTGCCGATCGCGCGCAGAAACTCACCCTGCGCTTCCGTGGCCAGGTGATCGAACTGTCGCCGAACTCGCCGCCCTTTGCCATGGGGCGCGACCAGGCCAACGCGCTGGTGGTCGATTCGGAATGGGTGAGCCGCATCCACGCATCGATCGAGTTCAAGAACGGCCACTATGTGATTGCCGACCGCAGCACCAATGCCACCTTCGTCCGGTTCGGCGACGACGAGGAGCTGCGCATCCACCGCGACGAGATTCCCCTGCGCAAGGCCGGGGCGGTGAGCCTGGGCCAATCCCTGGCGGTGGCCCAGGTCGATGTCCTTTATTTCCAGTGCGGGTGATCCGCGCCAATCCACCTGTCGCGGGGAACCGATGCGCGCCGTTCGCCACCTTCTGCTGATCCTGTTGCTGCTGCCGCTGGCCGCGTGGGCCGACACGACGGCGCGCGGCCGGGTGTTCGTCGATGCCAACGGCAACGGTCGTCGCGATGCCGGCGAGGCCGGCGCCGAAGGGGTGAAGATTTCCAACGGGCGCGAAATCGTCCTCACCGATGCGCGCGGGCGCTACCGGATCGCGCTGCGCGAGGGCGATACCCTGTTCGTGGTCAAGCCGCCCGGCTACCGTTTTCCCACCGGCACCGCCGGCCTGCCGGTGTTCTGGAAACACCATTTTCCGAAGGGCTCCGGGGAACTGCGCTACGGCCGCATCGCCCCCTCCGACGCACGACGCGCGCAGTTTGCCCTGCTGCCGGATGCGAGCGAGGACGGCTCGCCGTTCACCGTGCTGGTGATCACCGACCCGCAGATGAAGAACGAGCGCGAGCTGGACTACTACGCGCGCTCCATCGTGGCGCCGGCGGCGCGGCACGAGGGCATCGCCATGGGCATGACGCTCGGCGACCTGGTGGACAATGCGCTGGACCTGCACGCCGGCTTCAACGAGGCCAACAAGGCGCTCGGCCTGCCCTGGCTGCACGCGCCGGGCAACCACGACATCGACTTCGATGTCCTGGAAGATGCCGATTCGCTCATCAACTACCGCCGCAGCTTCGGCCCGGACACCGTGGCCTGGGAGCGCCCCGGCCACGCCTTCATCGCGCTGGACGACGTGGTCTACCGCCCCGACAGGAAGCCCGCCTACGTCGGAGGCCTGCGCGAGGACCAGTTCGCCTTTCTGGAGCATTACCTGGCGACGCTGCCGGTCGAAACGCGCGTCGTGCTGAGCCTGCACATTCCCCTGTTCGACGATCCGGGCGAGACGTTCCGCCACGCCGACCGCACCCGCCTGTTCGCCCTGCTGGAGCGTTTTCCCGAGCCCCTGATCCTGAGCGGCCACACCCACACCCAGCAGCACCATTTCCACGGCCCGGAGGCGGGCTGGAACGGCCAGGTGCCGCTGCACGAGTACAACGTCGGCGCGGCCTGCGGAGGCTACTGGAGCGGTCTGTCCGATTCCGAGGGCCTGCCCGACGCGCGGATGCAGGACGGCGCGCCCAACGGCTATGCGCTGGTGCGTTTCGGGCGCAGGATCACGACCCGCTACCACGCCTCGCGCGGGCGCTATGCAGAGCGCATCGGCCTGACTTCGCCCGGCGCGCTGCGGCGCGGAGCCTATCCGGCCTTTCCCGTGCTGGCCAATGTGTATGCCGCCGAATCCGACGCCGTGGTGGAAATGCGGGTGGATGAAGGTCCCTGGCAGCGCATGGAGCGCGTGGATGCCCTTGATCCGCAGCTGGCGATGATCAACGTGGACGATGCGCGCGCCGAAGGGCTGCGCTCCTTCGACCGCGCCGTGCTGGCGCAGCCGGTGATGCACCTGTGGGCCGCCAACGTGCCGACGGATCTGGCTGCGGGCGAGCATCGGGTCGAAGTGCGCGCGCGCAGCCGCTTCGAAGGCGAAATGACGGCCGCGACGAGCTATCGCCTGATCGACTGGACCGACTGAATGGACTGGCCGACGCTCGACGGCGCACCGCCCCGGATCATCGCGCACCGCGGCGCCAGCGGCCTCTTGCCCGAACACACCCTGGAAGGCTATGCGCTGGCGCTGGAGCAGGGCGCCGACGTGGTCGAGCCGGACCTGGTTTCCACGCGCGATGCGCAGCTGGTCATCCGCCACGACCGCGACCTCACCCGCAGCACCGACATCGCCACGCGCCCGGAGTTTGCCGCGCGCCGTCGCGGAGGCGACTGGTGGGTCGAGGACTTCGATCTCGCCGAGATCGCGCAGCTTCGCGCGGTGCAGCCCTTTCCTTCGCGCGACCACGCGCACGACGGCCGCTTCCGCATACCGACCTTCGCGGCGGCGCTGCTGTGGGCGGAAACCGCGGCGCGGCGCAGGGGACGGCCCGTCACGCTCTATCCGGAACTGAAATCCCCCGGATTCTTCACCGCACAGGGCAAGGATCCCTGCGGCCGATTCCTGTCGCTGGTGCGCCAGCGCAATCCGGCGCGCGTGGCGATCTGGTTGCAGTGCTTCGAGCTGGATCCGCTGCTGGCCCTGCGCGAAAGCGCCGAGGTGCCGGTGTTCCTGCTGATCGGTCGCAATGCGCCGTGGCGGCGCCTGATCGCGCGGCACGCCGCTCAAGTGGATGGCTTCGGCGTGCACAAGAGCCTGTTGCAGGACGTGGACGGCTCCAGCAGCGGTCTGGTCGATCTGGCGCACGAGCGCGGCTGCGCGGTACACGCCTGGACGTACCGGGACGACGACCTTTCTCCCGGCTACGCCAGCCCGGCCGAAGAGCTGGAAGTGGCCTTCGCGATGGGCGTGGATGCCTTGTTCTGCGACTTCCCGCAGACCGCCGTTCGCCTGCGGGATGGCTTCACCGAGCGCGTCTGAGCCTGCGCCGCGCGCGGGCGCTCAGCCCGTGTTGAACACGTTGGGCACGCCTGCGCCGCTGGCATGGCTGAAGCCGGGAAACACCTGCCCGATCTGGCCTGCGGGAAGGCCCATGCGGTCGATCAACGCCTCGGAAAGGATCTGGCGGTAGTCGGTGGTCACGGCCACGTCCTCGCCTTCGTACAGGCTGTTGTCGTCCAGCCCGGGGAAGGAGCCGTGCAGCTGCCCGCCGTGGACCCGGTTGCCGATCGCCAGCATCACGTTGCCGTAGCCGTGGTCGCTGCCGCCCGAGGCATTGGGCAGCACGCGCCGCCCGAACTCGCTCTGCACGATCACCGTCACCTGGTCCATCAGGGTGCGGCCGCCGCCGATCGAAGTGGCGTTGAGGTCGCTGTAGAAGGCTTCCAGCGCGCTGCCGAGTTCTTCCACCAGGTTGCCGAACACGTCCCAGTGGTTGGCCACGCCCGGGTTGGGCATGCCCTGGCTTTCGTGGGTGTCCCAGAAGCCGTGGTCCACGGCGGCGGCGATGAGGCCGGTCTTGAGCGGGGACTTGAGCATCTGCGCCAGATTGCGCAGCTGGGTGCCGAAATCGTCCGAAGGATAGGTCGCACCGCCGCCGGGCTGGTAGCCGCCCGGGTTGTCGGTCGGGTGGTACGGATCGAAGTTGAAGGTGCGCATGTATTCCAGCGCGTCGGCGGCGTCGCGGCCGGCGCGCTCCAGCGAGGAGTTTCCGCTCCACAGCGGGTACAGGTGGGTATGGGCGGGCTGGTAGCCGGTGATGCCGGAATCGTCGTCGTCCCAGCCCCAGTGGAAACCGTCGATGCGAAACTGCGAGGCATCGCTGAAACCCACCGCTTCGTCCAGACCCACCAGGCTGGTTTGCAGGTTGCTGCCGAAACCATAGGCCGGCGCGATGACCGGCGTGGGCAAGCCGGTGGCCGCTTCCAGATAGCGCGCCAGCCAGCCGCTGCTGCCGCCGGTCAGCCCGGGCGTACCCAGCTCCATCATCGCCTGGGCCTCGAAGTGGCTGCGGTTGGGTGTGGGCATGCCGGCGGCGTGGACGATGCCGAGCCGGTTCGCGTTGTAGAGCTTCTGCAGCCACTTGGCCGGCGTGGTCACGGCGTCGCCGGTACCGCCGCCGGCACGCGGATGCCAGGCCCAGTTGGTGCTGCCGATGCGGCGCAGCCGGCTGGTGGGAATCACCAGACTGGTGCCGGCAATGATGCGCTTGGCTTCATAGGCGACCCGGTCGGGGCCGGCCCAGGGCACCACCAGGTGCAGGCCGTCCATCGCGCCGCGCAGGAAGACATAGACCAGCACGTCGCCCGTGGCGGCGCTTTTTCCGCCGCTCAGTCCGGCGGGATCGAAGAAAGCCATGGCGCGGCCTGCGCCCGCACCGATGGCGGCGGCGCAGCAGCCCTTGAGGAAGTCGCGGCGGTTGCTTGGCATGGTCGTTCCTGCTCCCTCAGCGCTGATAGAACTCGGGACACATCGCCACGAGCGCCACGGCGGCGCGCAGGCGGGCCAGGGTGTAGTGCCCGGAAAGGGCACCGGAATTCCAGGCGTTGTTCCAGGTCAATTGCACTGCGGCAGCCTGTGCGGGGTCGGTCTTCTGCCCGAGAAAACAGACGATCTCGTCGCGCCGTGCCGGCAGGATCGGATAGCCGTGCAGTCGGGAAATCCAGAAGTCCACCACCGCGCCGGCGGTGGCGAGGGCGGGCGTCGGGAACTGCGCCCGGCTCACTTCCTCGATGCGCAGGAAATAGGCCGAGGGCGAATTTTCGTCGCCGCCGGGGATGCGGAGTTCCGGAAGGCGCGAGAGCACCCGCCAGGTCTGCGACAGCGGGCTGACCGCCTGCCACTTGCGGCTGTGGTCGGGGTAGCCGTCGGGCGTGGGCCAGCGGAAGGGGCCGTGGCCGGTCTGCTGGAACAGGCTGGTCAGTTCGCTGTAGCTGTTCCAGGTGCCGGTGCGCGGCTTGGGCGTGATGTCCGCGGACGTGGCGCGGAACGCCTGCATCAGCGCTTCCCACGGGCGCTTGGTTTTTTCGCCCCAGGTGGTCTTGAAGGCGCTGGAGTTGAGGATGTGGCGCATCACCTGGGCGATCTGGTCCGGTGCCTGCCACTGCGCCTTCCAGATCTGCGCGGCCGATTCGACCAGATCCTCGGGCGGACTGTCGGAGATGAAGCGCCGGCACAGCTTGCGGCAGAGGTTGCGCGCGGTGCCGATGTGCTGGCACAGGCAGTCGAACACCGTGCGCCCGTCGGCCATCGCCGGCCGGTTGGCGAGGATGTAGTAGCCCATGAAGTACTTGCCGGCCTTGTCGTGCCAGGGCGCGTGATAGAGGAATTCGCCGGTGTCGTACTCGGGCAGGTCGGGAAACTCCCAATGGTCGTCGCGCATGGTCCAGCCGGTCAGCGCACGCGCCGCTTCGTACACGTCGTTGTCGCAGTAGCCCAGCGGCGCGCCGCTGCCGTCGCGCGGTACTTCGTTGGGATCGATGGTGGGGTAGTAGTGCGCCGCGCCCAGGGTGTGCAGCTCGCACAGTTCGCGCGCGAAGTTCTCGTTGTAGCTGGCACCGCGGCTGGACTTGTTGTCCAGAAACATCAGCATCGCCGGCGCCTTGGCCACTTCCTCCAGCAGGGCGCGGAAATTGCCCAGTGCGTATCGCTTGCCGCTGCCGGGGTGGGTTCCGCGCATCACGTCGCGGTCGTAGTGCATGAACACCGGCGCGATGGAGAAGTCCCAGCCGGTCACGTTGAAATGGTTGTGCCAGAAATCGATCATCACCTCGTAGAGCTGGCGCTCGCTGTATACCGCCCGCAGCAGCTTCAGGCAGGCCGCTTCGTCGCAGGGCCAGTAGCGCTCCACGCCGCCGGACTGGGCGCCGCGGACATAGCCGGACCACAATTGCGCCAGCGTCAGTCCGTCGGTGGCGTAATTGGCGGCCGCGATGCGGCTGTCGCAGGCGGCATCGGCAAGCGTGTCGGGATCGAGCTGGAGATCGACCCAGGCCGCAAGGCGCGCATCGTCATTCGCGCCCAGCGCGTTGAATGCGGCCACGCCGCCCGGGCGCGGCCCATAGGCGCATTTGTTGAAAACACGCACCGCAAAGGGAGGGAGCTGTACCGCCGGCGGCGGAGACTCGAATCCATACGAGAAGATCGATTCCCCCGGCGTTCCGGCCGGACCGCGGGTTTCCAGGGTCTCCATCGCCTTGCCTCGCGCTTTGGCATGCCACAATTTGTAACACTACCCGGGCA
>Ga0116141_10001524_pt1 | contig 19859 bp, 14 predicted proteins | sample AD_UKC097_MetaG_FD_89744 | JGI IMG/M metagenome (GOLD analysis project Ga0116141, IMG submission 89744) | Active sludge microbial communities of municipal wastewater-treating anaerobic digesters from USA - AD_UKC097_MetaG | ecosystem: Engineered > Bioreactor > Anaerobic > Digestate | place: USA...
ACCAAACCCTTACAGGCGAGATTGATGATGTCCCGGTGTTCGATGATGTTCGGAAAGTATTTGAATACCAGAACCGCCGGATCATCTTTACAAACCTCCGGGATCCGGGATGTTGCATATATATGAGGACATTGGCTGTTGGCGGAAAAGTCGCTTCTGGCCGCCGCGCATTGCGACTTTGTAATTTTACATGGTTGGAGAGGACCGTTTAAAAATATCCGGGCGTCTTTCGTTTTTTTCGAATCGTTCGGTATCACGGCCACGGGTTTTTCCAGAAAGTGGCATGTCGACGGTCCAATGACGTTAAAACGGTTTTCAATCTCCTGCATATCTTCAAACGAATAAAGCTTCCGCCCGATAAAAGCCGCCTTCCACTGCCTGTTGGCGTCGGGTTCCGGGGCGTGGTAAATCTTTGCGGATATCAAGGGATTGACGATGGGATGCTTGCTGCCGTTTACGATCTCGAGATAAATCCGAATCCCTCGCGTTTTGATCGGATCCAGAATGGTCGAAGGCAGATGCCCTCCGAGCTCGAATCCGCTCTGCAATACCACATAATGTTCGTGGAGGTACATGGAACAAGTGGTTACGACGCCCTGGCCGGGCGGAATGGTCATGGCGGTCACCCGTTCCTGAATCTGGTAACGATTGAGAAGGTCGCGTCCGTCCTCCCGGAGCAGAATTCTGCCAAGGGTATTCTTGTCCAACACTTCCCTGAGCCTGCAGACGACCTTGTGCGGAGCGATGAGAATGCTGCCGTCGCTTGAAATGGTCGTTGACGCCGGCAACTTCAGCTTGGCCCTCTCGATCGATTCAAGAACTTCGTCGGAGGTAAGGAGCGCTTCCGGGTCGCAAAATACCAGTCTTCCGACCGGAAGCCCGATGGCGAAAAAATCTTTCAGGTCATCCAGGCCCGGATAACCCGGAATCACGGGCGAAGCAACAAGTGTCAGATGGATGTTGTTACCGACCAGTTGGTCGGCGCGCGGAGGTTCGCAATTGATCTGAATCCCGAGGCGTGCGATTCTTGAACGCTCGCTGAAGACGAGATGTTCGGGCTGGTGCTTCAGCCGTTCGACAAGCGGTTCGGAAAGACCAAAAGCGGTTCGAAAGGTTATGGTTTGCCGGTTCGACTCAAGCACCTTGCTGATCACGCCGTCATGTGACTGCAAAAAACCGCGAAACAAGTGGTTGTCCCAGGTCCTTTTCGCCATTGAAAACCTCCGTCCTTCCTCAGGCATCCGCGATGCCGAAACCGATGCATTTCTGATTTTTTAAGCGTTCTCTGATTTCGACCCTATTCCATGGTGAGTCAAAAAACAATCCCACAGAAACCATGGGTTCGCAAACCGGGTTTCAGAGGATGAAGTGAACCTCCCCGCCTGAAAAGGCGGGGTATTCTGCGGGAGTTTCATAAAAAGGATATCGGTCGGAACGTGATCGGAAAGTATAAGAATGTTCGAAAGTTGTGTCAAGCGATAACGGGTTTGAACCGCAACGGCAAACCGATTTTTTCATGGAACCGATCGCGCACTCCGAGACTTCGCGATCCGGTAAGCCTCATGGGGTGCACCGGGCGGGTTCAGCCTGGAAAATCGCCTTCCTTTTTTGAACTTGACACACCCCGGCCTTGTTTTTATATTTTCAAATTATCTCCAAGTTTGATACATGCATGTAAAAAGCCACCGGGCGGATCGCCGCGTTTTTGAAAAATCGTTTGGATGCATGATCCGGGCGATCCATAAATTCTCCTGTTTTTCTGAAAACACAGGTTCTTTTTTGCATCCCGGCCGAACCGCCTTCGCTTTTAAAAGCCTGCGGTTCTCCACACCATGCATCCCGGCATTTCCCATTGAAGCGGGACCGGGTATTCCGGCAAAGACGAATAAAGGCACTTAGCCAAGAGGAAAAATCAGATGGTTGGTAAGATGAGGGCATTAGGTCTATGTCTCGGCGCGTCCACCGTATCGATCGTCCAGGTTGAAGCGGGAACCGGCACGCGAAACCGGGAAAAAACCGATACTTCCTTAAAACCACATGTGATCGAATATCAGCTCCATTCTCATGAAGGAGACCCCAAACAAACACTGATTTCCGCTCTCAAACAACTGAACCTTGATTCGTTCGACCGGATCGCCGCAACCGGTCGAAGGTTCCGCAGATTCGTGAATTTGACCTCCATACCGGAGCCCGAAGCGGTGGAATATGCCTACCGGTTTACAAAACCTTCGGGGGTCCTTTGCCCCGCCGTTGTGTCCGCGGGAGGTGAAACCTTCATGGTATATGTTTTAAATCGCTTCGGACAGATATCCAACGTATTGACGGGTAACAAATGCGCTTCCGGAACCGGCGAATTCTTTCTTCAGCAGCTTCGCCGGATGAACGTATCGCTTGAGGATGCGGCGCAGTGGGCCGCAGCGGAAAAACCTTATCACGTTTCCGGGCGCTGCTCGGTTTTCTGCAAATCGGACTGCACCCATGCGACCAATAAGGGCGTTCCCAAATCGCAGGTGACCGCCGGCCTGTGCAAGATGATGGCGGACAAGATCCTGGAACTGCTGACAAATATCGATAAACGCGACATTATGATTACCGGCGGCACGGCCCTCAATCGAATGATGATTGAGTATCTTAACCGGAAAATTTCCGGAATTATCGTTCCCAGGGAAGCACCTTATTTCGAAGCGCTCGGTGCCGCCCTCTGGGCCCTGGAGCATGACACCCTCCCGTTCCCGGGGCTATCCGGCCTTCTGAGATCCGAACTCACATCTTTTGACACCCTTGCACCCCTGCGAAATTTCGAAGATATGGTGGATTTCAAAACCACCGCCATCGGTGAGATCCGGGCCGGAGATACCTGCATACTCGGTCTGGACGTAGGTTCAACCACAACCAAGGCGGTGCTCCTCCGAAAGGACGACAACGCAATGGTCGCCTCCGTCTATTTACGCACGGACGGCGACCCGGTGGGAGCTTCCCGGAATTGTTATCGCAGCATTCTCGACCAGGTTAAAAAAAAGATCGATCCTTCCACCCTTTTGATAGAAGGACTGGGAGTCTGCGGATCCGGACGGCAGATCGCCGGTCTCCATGCCTTGACGGACGGCGTGATCAACGAAATCATTGCGCATGCTACCGCTGCCGTCCACTTTGACCCTCAGGTGGATACGATCTTCGAGATCGGAGGTCAGGACGCCAAGTACACGTACATCACAAACGGCGTGCCATCCGATTACGCAATGAATGAAGCATGCTCGGCCGGGACCGGATCGTTTCTGGAAGAATCCGCGTATGAAACGCTGGGAGTTCAAATGGAAGACATCGCGGACATCGCGCTTACCGGCGAATATCCTCCGAATTTCAACGATCAGTGCGCCGCCTTCATCTCCTCCGACATCAAAAACGCCATTCACGAAGGGGTCGATCATGAAGATATCGTCGCCGGTTTGGTCTATTCCATCTGCATGAACTATTCAAACCGGGTCAAGGGCAACCGCCCGGTCGGAGAAAAGGTGTTCATGCAGGGCGGAGTCTGTTACAACCGGGCGGTTCCTCTTGCCATGGCCTCGCTGGTGGGCAAGCCGATCATCGTACCGCCGGAACCCGGACTGATGGGAGCTTTCGGTGTTGCACTGGCGGTTAAAAAACGAATCGAAACGGGATTGATGCTGAAAAACCGCTTTGACCTGGAGATTCTGGCGAAACGGGAAGTGAAATACGGGAATCCGTTTGTTTGCGGAGGCGGGAAAGAGAAGTGCGATCGGCGATGCGAAATAGCGGTCATCGAAATCGAAGGAAAAAAATACCCCTTTGGAGGAGCCTGCAACCGTTACTATAATCTGCGCCGCAGGATAAAATGCGATGTGAAAGCCCTGGATTTCGTCCGGGTCCGGCAGCAGCTGATATTTGAAAAATACGGCGCCAAGCCGCGGGAAAGAAAGGAAAAAAAACGCGGAGAAAGAATCGGTATGAACCGGAGCTTCCTTGTCAACACTTACTATCCGCTTTATTCCACGTTTTTCTCCGAGCTGGGATTTGAAATCGTTGTGCCGGATTCTCCTTCTCAGGAAGGAATCGATCGAAGGGGAGCTGCTTTCTGTTACCCGATGGAATTGGCCCATGGATTTTTTTATTCGCTCCTTCGGATGGAGCATCCCCCGGAAATCCTGTTTCTTCCCCACTTCAAAGCGGTACCCGCTTCCAACGGATTCACCCGTTCGGAGGTTTGCCCGCTGGTCCAGGGCGAAACATATACCCTCCAAACCACATTCCGGCCGGAGCTCAACGAACTGCGGAAAAAAGGAATAAAAATTCTTGCGCCCCTGATCGATCTCAAGGACGGGCTGCCGTCTGCAAAGGGGCCGCTGGTCCGAACCGCCATGGATCTGGGAATCTCCAGGCGGGAAGCAGAGTCGGCTTTTCGCAACGCATTGTCCCGGCAGACGAACTGCCTCGCCGAAATGAAAGAGATCGGAAAAAAGGCGCTGAAAGTCCTGGAAGAGAATCCGGATCAAACCGCGGTGATCCTGTTTGCCCGCCCGTATAACGGATTCGTTGAAGAAGCGCACATGGGAATTCCCCACAAGCTCGCATCCCGGGGGATTCCGGTGATACCGCTGGATTTTCTCGAACTCGATGCGGAAAAAGCAAAACGCCACATGTACTGGGGGATGGGGCAGATGATGATGAAGGCCGGGCGAGTCGTCCGGAGACATCCCCAGTTGTTCGGGACATACATCACCAATTTTTCCTGCGGGCCGGATTCTTTTATTCTCGGATATTTCAGGGATCTCATGGGTCGGAAACCATCCCTTACCCTGGAACTGGACAGCCATACGGCGGATGCCGGCCTGGAAACCCGCATCGAGGCTTTTCTGGATATCGTCGCGGCATACCGGCAGTTGGTTGCGGACAAAAAAATCGCGCAAAAGCGGGCGGATTTTCTTCCCGCCCGCACGATTATGGAATCCGGATCTCTTCAGGTGATTACTTCATCGGGAAAAACCCTGCCGATGAAGGATTCACGCGTCACGCTTCTTTTGCCGTCGATGGGCCGGATCGCCTCCGAATCGCTGGCCGCCATTTTTCGCGGAAAAGGATTTCACGCGGTGGCTTATCCTCCCTCGGACGAAGCGGTCCTCAAATTGGGACGTGCAAACACCTCCTGCAAGGAGTGCCTTCCGCTGATACTGACCACCGGAACGCTGCTCAGCTACATCCGCGATCGAAAGCGCGAGGAGGAAATCCTCGTTTATTTCATGCCGACCACTTCGGGGCCGTGCCGCTTCGGCCAGTATTCGGTTTTCATGGAAGATCTCATGAAAAGGCTCGAAATACCCAACGTGGCCTTTTTATCGTTGACATCGGAAAACGGCTACGGGGGATTGGGAGGGGATTTCAAGTCCAGGGCATGGTGGGGTGTGATCGTATCCGATGCATTGGAAGATATTCGATCCATGATACTGGCCAATGCCGTGAACACGGAGGATGCAATGCACCTTTTCAATGAGGAATTGAAGCGGATCCTCCGGGAACTGGAAAAAGGGGATTACGCCGGTCTGGAAAAACAAATTGCCCGGACCGCCGAACGATTTCGCGGGATTCCAATGAAAATTCCACCCGGCCGGGTGCCGACCATCTGCCTTGCGGGCGAAATTTTCGTTCGCCGGGATTCCCTGTCCCGCCAGTATCTGACCGAGCGGCTGGCGAAAGACGGATTCGCCGCGCTTTGTTCGCCGGTTGCCGAATGGATCCTGTATTCCGACTATATGTATGCCGCGGGGCTCAATGATGAGAAAATGTCACCGATGGAAAGGCTGAAGTTTATAATCAAAAAAAATATCATGAAGCGTTATGAAAAACGCCTCAAATCCCTATTTTCCCGCTCCGGGCTGCTTCACGCGGAACCGCTTCGCATCCGATCGATCATTGAAACGGCCGGGCCTTTTATTTCACCGAATCTGGGAGGGGAAGCCATCCTGACGGTCGGAAGCTCTCTCGGCGAAGTGGCCTCGCATGCCTGCGGGGTGATTGCCATCGGCCCGTTCGGATGCATGCCGAACCGCCTGTCGGAAGCGATTCTCAAGCAAACCATGAACCGGGAAGACAAGCTGGCAACGGATCCGAACAGCAGACGACTTCGAGCCACGCTTGCCGATATGGAAGATCTGCCGTTTCTCGCCATTGAAAGCGACGGTTCGCCCTTTCCCCAGCTGATCAATGCCAAGCTGGAAGCTTTCTGCCTTCGGGCGCAGCGGCTGCATGAAAAAATGCTCGGGGTGAACGGATCGCTCGGTTGAGGACGCTTTCGATTCTCCATAAGCGATTCCCGTGCCGTATCGCCGGGATGAAAGGAAGGTATAGAAGAACTTCGCCGGCACCGCGTTTCCGAATCATGCTCCCGGCGGCGGCAGGAATTGTATTGACGCGCATACTGAATTCCGTCATATTTCTTTTTGTTGAAGCTCTTTTATTCGGGTATCGGGGGATTTTCGATTCAAGAACTTTTGATCGGTTTTTTTGGATTCACCCATCAACTCCGCGGCAGGCCGCGTGCAATGAACTCGCCTCCGCCATTCAATCCATTATCCTCTCATCGGCTCCAACCGGCATTTCAGAAGCGACCGGGATTTTATAAACCCCGGGGCAAGACATGCGGAATGCCGGATCGTTCCGGAGAGGTCAGAAAGGCTCGATACATGAAAAATGAATACCTTTTCGAGTTAAAAGACTTTCATGTCTGGGTCGGGGAAAAAGAAATTCTGAAGGGATTAAATCTTCGGATCAAACAGGGAAGTGTCCATGTTATTTTCGGGCCCAACGGCAGCGGCAAAACCACGCTGTTAAATGCGGTCATGGGCTTTTCCGGATACCGGGTCACCGGTCAGATCCTTTTTCACGGGAAAGACATTACCCGGTTGCCGGTCAACGAACGGGCCAGGCTGGGGATCGGAATCTCCTTCCAGCGCCCCCCGGCCATACACGGCGTGAAACTCCGGCATCTGATCGCCACCAGCGCAAAAACAAACGGGCGCCTGCTGGATGAGTATGCCCGCAAACTGAATCTCGTTGATTTCCTCGAGCGGGATGTAAACGTGGGCTTCTCCGGAGGAGAGATCAAAAGAGCCGAGTTGCTGCAGCTGCTCCTGCAAGATCCGGATCTTATTTTTCTGGACGAACCCGAGTCCGGCGTCGATCTGGAGAATATCGCGCTGATCGGAGAGTATACCAACCATCTTCTGGGTAAAAAACTCCGCCCGCAGGAAGACAAGACAATGAAAGAACTCCGTCGGGAAGTTTCCAAGTCGGGCCTTCTCATCACGCACACCGGCCACATTCTCAACTACGTCAACGCCGATGTCGGCCATATCCTCATGGGCGGGAGGATTGCCTGTGAAGCCAATCCCCAGGAGATGCTCAATACGTTGCAGGAGTGCGGATTCCAGGAATGTTACCGATGCTTCCGAAAGGAGGAAGATCATGTCAAACGATAAGAAAACGCTTGCGGATGATCTGGACCTGAGCGGATATCGCGAGGATGCCCCCGAACATGCGGAAATCGAAGACCTGTCCCGGCTTTCGCCCGAAGACCAGCAGGTGTTGCTGATGACCGGGATTGACCCGACCGGTAAAGAACGCTACGGAAGCTTTTTCCAGAAGGACCATACCGTCGTTCATTGCCGGACCGACTTTGAAGGAGCGGAGATCATGTCCGTCACCGCGGCCAGGAAAAAGTATGATGGCCTGAAAGAATACTGGGGAAAACTGGTACCGGCGGATAAAGACGTTTATACCCGGAGGGCCGAAGAGCACATGGAACATGGCTATTACATCCGATCCCTCCCGGGCGCTCAGGTTCGGTATCCTTTGCAGGCCTGCCTGTACCTGACCGAAGACAAGCTCGCGCAGGACGTTCACAACATTGTCATTGCGGAGGAGGCCTCGAATCTGAATATCATTACCGGTTGCGCGACCGCACCTCATGTGCGTTCCGGGCTTCATGTCGGCGTGTCGGAATTTTATGTAAAAAAGGGAGCAACCCTGTCGTTTACAATGATTCACAACTGGGCGGAAGACATGGCCGTCAGGCCCCGATCCGCCGTGATCCTCGAAGAGGGCGCAACCTATATTTCCAATTATATCTGTCTGGTTCCCGCCCGGGATCTTCAGATGTATCCGACGGCCATACTGAAAGGGAAAGGATCGGTAGCGACTTTTCATACGGTACTGCTCGCAAGACCCGGTTCGCTCATGGATGTCGGATCCAGGGTGATCCTTCAGGCCGCTGAATGCCGGGCCGAAATTATTTCCCGAGCCGTGTCCACCGGAGGAAAAATTATCGCAAGAGGATACATATCCGGAGAATATCCAGGGGTCAAAGCGCATCTCGAATGCAAAGGACTCCTTCTTTCGAAAAAAGGAAACATTCATGCCATTCCCGAACTGGAAGGCAAAACGCTCGATCTGGATATGTCCCACGAAGCGGCGGTCGGGAAGATCGCTCAGGAGGAAATCGAGTATTTAATGGCTCGGGGACTTTCCGAACAGGAAGCCACCTCGCTGATCATCAAGGGTTTTCTTTCCCTTGATATCGTCGGTCTTCCGGAAAACCTGCAGAAAGAACTGCAACAAATGATCGATCAAACGGACACGGACGCCATGTAAGAGATAAAAATAAATAATATATTCCGGTTTCGCATCTCCGATTTCTCGGTCGTACCGATCGGACCGCGGGAAATCGACCCATGGATTCTATGGAAAGGAAACTCTCATGCTTGCTCATACGGTCATATTCTGGCTGAAGGACAGTCTGTCCCACGACCAGCGAAACAGTTTTCGTGAAGGTCTGGAATCACTGAAAGGGATTCCGCATGCCAAAACTATCTGTACGGGGGCACCTGCGGGAACCGGGGATCGTCCCATTATCGATAAAACTTACAGCTTCGGCCTTACCGTGCTGTTTGATTCAATGGAGGATCATGACAAATATCAGGTCCATCCTTTACATCAGGCCTTTTTGAAGAAATTCGTTTCCCTGTGCTCAAAAATCACCGTATTTGATTTCGAGGGGGCCGGTTCGTAAAATCCGCCCCATGGAAACCTTGTCGTGAAAACGGCAATCGCTCTTTTTTTATGCGGAGGGCCGGAACTCGCATATCTCCACCGTGTCCTCTTCAAGGGAAGGGTCCGGAAAGATTACCAGCGAGCGGATTTGAAATTTTCTTTTGAGCGTTTCGATGTTCCGGTTTTTCATCCCCCTCATTCTGGAAATATTTCGAGGGTGAACCTTGATGGTAACCGTTTGGAGGGGGGGTTTCTTCGACGCCAGGAGGGATACGGCCCTGTCGAGAAAAATCTCTGAAAAAACGAGGTGCCCAAAGGCCGGATGATAGGGCCCGGCCAGGTATTCGGCCTCTTTTTCAAGATCCTCGGAAGCCTGAAGCCCCATTCGAACCACCGGGATCCTTCGTTCACGAAATAAAAGATAAAGATCTTTCACAAGGGTAACACAGCGTTCCATCGAAAGAGGAGAATAGGTTCCGTTCCGGTACCATTTTCCCAGGACGCTGCCGGGAAGAACCACGGTGGGATAAATCCTGACAAAGTCGGGCGACAGGTCTGCGATTCGTTGCCCGGTCCGCAGGCAATTTTCATCATCGTCTCCCGGGAGTCCGACCATCATCTGAAGCCCGATCTCGTAAGATCGTTTCTTTAAAAGACCCGCCGCTTTCCCGATGTCCGAAGCCGTGTGGCCCCGGTTTGACAGAGCCAGCACCCGGTCGTCCATGGACTGAACCCCGAGTTCGATCGTCTGAACCGGAAAATCCTTTATGATATCCAGGCGTTCATCGCTTATGGAATCCGGCCGGGTGGAAAACCGTAGGCTGTCAACGCTTCCTTCCGCAACGAATTTCGAAGCGGCATCCAGCAGCAACCGGATTTCCGATGCTTCGAGGCCGAGAAAATTGCCCCCGTAAAAGGAAATCTGGGCCGTCGTCCTCCGACTGCCTCGATATTTTAAATACGCTTGTATTCCTCGGCAAACCTGTTCCGGGGACGGCATTTTATGACTTACACCGGTTACCGTCGTCTGGTTACAGAATACGCAACGGTGCGGGCACCCGATATGAGGCAAAAAAACCGGAACGATAAATGGTTTTTCAGCGTTTGCCATCTGTTTCCGCTCCAAAGTTCCCCGGGTCGTCGCGCCGCTTCTTGATATCTTCCGGCATCCGCCCATCGAATGAAACACGGGTGCATCCCTGGTCCAAAACGGTTCCGCGGATTCACTCTTTTTTCAAAATTTCCAGGGCCTCCCTGGCCGCATCCTGTTCCGCCTTTTTCTTGCTTTTTCCGCTGCCTTCGACCTGAAGATCCCGGATATTCAAACATACCCGGAAGGTCTTGTCGTGGTCCGGTCCGCTTTCCTGGAGGACGCTGTAGACCGGCGTGACATTGAGGGTTCCCTGAAGCAGCTCCTGAAGCCGGCTCTTGAAATCAATGCTCGAGGTATCCAGCAAATCCGAAAAATGCGTCTCAACGAGATGAAGGGCCGCATCAAAACCACCGTCCAGATAAACCGCGGCGATCAGTGCTTCAACCGCATCTCCTAAAATCGATTTTTTTGTATGCCCGCTGGTCTGAAGTTCCCCTTTGCCGAGCCGGAGAAAGGGTCCCAGATCCAAGGCTCGGGCAATGGAGGCAAGTGTTGATTCATTGACGAGATTGGCGCGCATTCTGGACAGCTCCCCTTCTTTTAAATCCGGATAACGCTGCATAAGAATATGACCGATCGCAAGATTTAAAACGGCGTCCCCCAGGAATTCCAGGCGTTCGTTATCCCTTAGGTCCCTGTCTCCCTGTTCGTTTACAAACGAGCTGTGACGAAGCGACTCTTCAAGGAGACCTTTTTTCTTGAATTCATAAGAAATTCTATGTTCCAGCACGGAGAGATCTGTCTGTTCCATGATTTTATTTTTTAAAGAATCCCCGAAAGCGGATTTGATTCGCTCCGGTTGGGTACCCCTGATTCGTGCGGCCTGCCGATGGAACCGGCATGAAATATAATTTCGTGGGAAAGTAATAACCGGTGTAAGCGGCCTGTTCATGGTCCGATCATTCGATCTGAAGGGCCTTTGCCAGTTCCTCGTACACCGAATAAGGCACAAAAAACTCCCCCTTCCCCGACCCCATCCGGATATCCGGCTTTATGGAACCGTGAAAGTCCGTACCGCCGGTAATCAGCATACCCAAACGCTTTGCCATTTGGGAGTATTGGATGATCTGCTTCGAGGAATGACCGGGATAGTAAGCTTCCAGTCCCATTAAACCGATTTCTTTCAAATCGAGGATCAGCTTTTCGAGCGGCTGATCGCCAACGGCCTTAATAAGGCATGGGTGGGCCAGAACCGGAATTCCCCCGGCCCCCCGGATCATTTCAATCGCCTTGGCCGAATCCAAACGGTATTTGTCCACATAGGCCGGTTTGCCTCTTCCCAGGTATTTATCGAAAGCTTCATCAATCGATTGAACCCATCCTTTTTTCAACATGTACCGGGCGATGTGAGGTCTCCCAAGCTGGCAATCTCCGGCATCGAGAGCGACCTCAGTCAGGGACACATTGATTCCGAGGCTGTTCAGCCGCTCGATAATCCGGGGGTTTCTACGTTCTCTGGCGTGCTGGAGCATTTCAAGCGCATGATTCAACTCGAAATCATCCAGCCGTATCCCGTAGGCCAGTATATGCAGACTGCCGAAGCATGGGAAGTTAGAGGGGGCCGATGTACTGACTTCAACACCGGTCAAGAATTTTATGGCAGGCGGTATGCCCGTAAGAAGGGCCTCTTTGGCGCCGTCCATGGTATCGTGATCCGTTATGGAAATGGCGCCAAGGTTAAGCTTCACGGCCAAACGGATAATTTCAGGCGGTGAAAGCGTTCCATCCGAGGCGGTTGAGTGAATATGAAGGTCAACCCTTCCGTTTTCTTTATAAGCCAAGGGCTTTTTCTAAAGCCTCCTCTTTGGTTTTGCATTCGATGCAGTGAGTCGTTACGGGCCTTGCCTTCAATCGTTCCATTGAAATTTCTTCACCGCAGGATTCACAAATTCCAAACGTGCCGTTTTCAATCCTCTCCAGAGCTTTCTTGATCTTTTTTATCAGCTTGCTCTCCCGGTCCCTTATCCGCAGCATAAAATTCCTGTCTGCTTCAAGAGAGGCGCGGTCTGTCGGATCCGGAAAATTTTCTTTCTGGATGGTCATATCCGAAACGGTTCCGTCCGCCAGATTCAACAGATCTTCCAGCTGATTCGTAAGAAGTTCTTTGAAAAATTGGATATCTTTCTCTTTCATAATTTACCCTTCAACAATTATTTTATTTTTTAAATCAATGCGAGTTATCACAATTATATTTTCATGTAAAGAGCAAAAATGCTATCGCCAGGTTTTCAAAAGAGAAAAACCGTGAACAGGATATCCCTCCGGAATGACTCAGGAAAGTTCCTTGAGAAATTGTTCCAGGGTTTTCATATCGCCGACATTGTATATTTTACAGGGATAATCCCTTGGGAAAATCTTTTTCAGCAGGCCCGTCAGAACCTTTCCCGGACCGATTTCGGCAAATGTTTCCGCTTGTTCCCCTTGCAGTTTCCGCATCGAGTCGTACCATAATACGGGGCTGACGAGCTGTCGGACCATGATCGACTTGATTTCTTCCGGATCAAAGGAAAAATCGGCCGTGACATTATGAACAACGGGTTTTTCGGGGGCGCGAAAGGTAATTGAATCTATAAAATCCGTGAATTCGGCCTCGGCTCCTTTCATCAATTCGCTGTGCCAGGCCCCGCTGACTTTCAGGGGTATGGCTCTGGCTCCCCTGCTTCGAGCCAGCGATGAAACTTTCTGAACCGCATCCGGTGCACCCGTTATGACGATCTGCTCCTCGGCATTGTGGTTTGCCACGGATACAATCCCGTCCTTTTGAGCCTCTGATACCATTTCCTGAACGGCATCAATGGGAAGACCGATAATCGCATGCATCGTGCCCTGATGCTTCGTTGCTTCCCGGTGCATGAGTTCTCCTCTTTTAAACGCAAGCCGCAGAATATCTTCCGTCGAGACGATTCCCGCCGCGCGAATCGCGCTGTATTCGCCCAGGCTGTGTCCCGCCGCGATGTCCGGCCGGATCCCCTCGTTCTCGATTGCGGTTAAAAATCCGAGGCTTATCACCGTAAGAGCCGGTTGAAGATGGATTGTCCGGGTCAACTCTTCCATGGGCCCTTCAAAGCAGAGTTTGGACAAATTCGTATGGGTGATTTCATTGGCCATTTCAAAAAGGTCTCTTATCGATTCAAATTCCCGATAAAGATCGAGCCCCATCCCGACCACCTGCGAACCCTGGCCGGGAAAAAGAAAAACCGTCTTTTTCAATGTCATCCTCCTTAATATTATGGTCTGAAAAAATATACCCCGTCCACCGCCGAAGCGGTTCGAGAGGAAAGACGCCTCACGGTACCGCTCGATAACCGCATCCTTCTTCCGGATCGTTCGGCGTTTAAAGAAAAAAAATCCATCCGCGGGGCAGGCATGCGGCGTTCCTGAATGGATTCCGCATCGGAAGCATGTAATGCCCCTCTCCGCAGAGGGATTTTTTACCGGACGGAAATTTTCTATTCCGCCGATTCTACATTTCCATCAATTTTCATCATCCAGTTTGAAAAGTTTTCGGGTGATGTCAAGATAAATTGAGGCATTCCCGTGGTGCCCGTTGCTTTTTAAAAAAATGGTCGGGTCATGCAAGATCTTGTTTATCATCGCGTTCGTCATTCTGCAAATCGCCTGATAGTCATCCTCCGACAAGTGGTTTAACGAGTGAAGGGTTTTTTTGATCTCCGATCGGGCGATCATTTCCATTTTACTCCTCAGCGCAACAATGGTCGGCACCACGTCCAGGCTCTCGTACCAGCTTCGAAAACGAATGACGGCTTCGTCAACAATCCGTTCCCCCCGAAGGGATTCCTTTTTGCGATCCTCGATGTTTTCCTCAATCACGCTTTTCAGATCGTCGATATCATAAACATATGAATTGGCAACCCGGTTTATTTCCGGATCAATGTTGCGCGGTACGGCGATATCGATAAAAAAAAGCGGCCGATTCTTCCTTCGGCGCATAATCCCTTTCACCTGTTTGCCTTTGACAATATAATCGATCGCCCCGGTTGAACTGATCACGATATCGGCGTACTGAAGACCGTTTTCAATCTCCTCGAATCGAATCGCTTTCCCATGGAATCGATTGGCAATCTCAAGACCGCGTTCAAAGGTTCGGTTTGCGACGAAGATATCGCCGGCCCGGTTCCGAATGAGATGTTCCACGGCGAGCTCGGCCATTTCACCGGCGCCGATGAGGAGCGTCTTTTTTCCTTCAAGGGTCCCGAAAATTTTCCGGCCCAGTTCAATCGCCGCGTAGCTGATGGATACCGCATGATCTCCGATACCGGTTTCGCTCCGAACCCGTTTGGCCACGAAAAACGTCCGGTGCAGCAGCCGATTCAGAATAACCCCGGATGTCTTTTTTAAGGTCGCCGTCCGGTACGCATCTTTTATCTGCCCCAGGATCTGGGGTTCTCCCAGCACCATTGAATCCAGGCTGGATGCAACCCGGAAAATATGACGAACCGCTTCATCGCCGTCATGGATGTAAAGGGCTTTTTCGAATTCGTTTTTCGGGACCTTCTTGACCCTGGAAAGAAATTCCTTGGCGGCTTCCACCGCCTCCGCCCGGTTTTCAGCGGTCATCAGGATTTCCACCCGGTTACACGTCGAAAACAGAATCACCTCGCGAACAGCCGGACACCCCTTAAAGGCCTCCAGCGCGTCGGCGATTTCATCCTTGGAAAAGGCGAGGCACTCCCTCAGCTCAACCGGCGCGGTGTTATGATTCAATCCCATTAATACGATATCGAGCATGGTGGAATATTTAGCGCATGGAAAAACAATGAGTTGTCTATTTTTCACTTCGTCAGAGACCGATTTTATTGTCATAATAAAGCCCCGAAGCCGATGAGAATCGCAACTGCTTTTTCAACCCGTGACCGCAGAGGCTTTCGCCCCGGGGAAATTGGATCGAAAAACCCGTTCGATCGGCAAAAACGGCATGCATGGACAAGAACGGGTTACCACCTGGTAAACTCACCATGATGTCCTTTCAAAAAGAAATTCACCCCGAAAAAAGTGAATAAAAGAACGGCGAATCCGATAATGGACAGGATCGCGGATCTCCTTCCTCGCCATCCAACGGTAAGACGTTCGTGGAGCAAGGCGGCATAAATCAGCCAGGTGATTCCCGACCAGACTTCTTTGGGATCCCAGTCCCAGAAACGGCCCCAGACGGATTTCGCGTAAACGAAACCGGTAATCAGGCCCACGGTCAGCATCGTAAAACCCACAACGATACTGGCGTAACCGGTGGTATCGAGCAGTTCCAGCGAAGGGAGCCGCCGGTAAAAAAAACCATGATTTTTTGCCTTTATCGCATGCTCCTGGATAAGGTACAAAACCCCCAGCCCGCAGGCAAGCGCAAAGGAGGCTTCACCGATAAAAATCGTAACAATATGAGAAATCAACCAGAAATTGTTGAAGAGATTCTGGTCCAGCACCGGTTCCCCGGGCATCTGATAGGCAATGAACAGAACAAGGGCCGAAAGCGGCGCGGCATATATGCCCAGAATTTTAAGCCGGTATTTATATTGGAAAACAAGAAAAACGCAGACAATCGCCCATCCCGCCATGATCAGGGTTTCATGAAGATTACGGACCGGGATGTGCCCGGATTGAACGAAACCGTAACCGATGATCAGCGAATGCAATAAAAATCCGACGGTCAGCATACAGCGCCCTGCCTGCTGCATATAATTTTTCTGGACAAAAAGGTAGGCGACATAGGCTGCCGTACTCAGCAGGTAAAAAAGGAGAATTATTATCATCACAATCTTCATCGATCACACCGCCGGAAATTGCATTTGCGGGGTTTATTCCCTTGTTTTCATCAATTCATCATACCTGTATTGCTCCCCGAAAATTTCCCGTAGAAGACGGTTGGCCGCTTTCCTGTCCCCTTTCCGGATCCTTTCGAGAAGACCTTCGTTGATCAACCTTTCAAACAGGTGCCGGTGCGCTTCGGGCTCGTGGCCCTCGCTGAGAAGTTTTTTACGTATCGCTCCCATCAGCCGGAGAAATTCGGCGTATTCCTCCCCGAACCGATTTTCGAGATCCTTTCGAAGATGTTTTGCAAAAGCAGGGCTTTTCCCCGAGGTGGAGACGGCAATGACCAGGTCCCCCCTCCTTACCACCGACGGCAGAATAAAATTACAGTCCTCCGGACGATCGGCGATATTGCACAGCTTGTTCAGCGGTTCGGAATCCGCAAATATCCGATGGTTTACCTCTTTTTGATCGGTGGCGCCGATGACCAGAAACATGCCGTCGAGGTCGGAAGACCGGTATGTCCGTTTTTCCCATCGGATGAAACCCGCTTCGGCCAGTTCAAGCAGTTCCGGGCCGACAACGGGACTGACGACGGTCACGACCGCCCCGCACTCCAGCAGCGTCATGACTTTCCGCGTACTCACGGAACCGCCGCCGACCACCAGACATTTTCGATTCATAATATCCAGATAAACCGGATAATAGCGCATTTTACGTGACACCCGTCCGCCCGATTCACTCCCTTCGGCCCGTTTCCGGCGATTGAATCCGGTGATATCGCCCGCTTCATCCGGTATCATCCGGGCTCCAGTTCCAGCTTCATGAGATCCTCTCCCAGCGCAAGAGGGCCAGTATACGTTTTTCTGCATTCTTTTTCAATATCCACTCCGTCACATTCCGGATAAAAATGCGTAAGAACCAACTTTCGAACATTGGCACGCGCGGCGATCTCCCCGGCTAGGGACGGAGTCAAATGGCCCTTCACCTTCCATCCATCCGGAAGGGCCGATTCGCAGATGAAAAGATCGGCATCGCGGGCCAGTGAAATCAGGTTTTCACTGAAATCCGTATCGCCCGAATAGACGATCGAAACTCCGCCGAAACCGGTAATCCGGTATGCGATGCTCTCTTCACTGTGTTCCACCGGAATGGATTCGACCGTAAATCCATCCATCTTTCGGAAATCATAGCTCTTGTTATCGAACTCGACGATCGCCAACCGGTCTCGGAGATCGATCCAGTGACCGTAAACGCTTCGCAGGCCGTTATAAAAGGCGGAAAATCCCTTTCCGCCCGCCAGGGTCAGCGGAACCCGCCTCCGAACCAAGCCCGGATACTTCGTCGCGAACAGGAAAGGAACCAGCTCGCCGGTATGATCCGGGTGAAAATGGCTGTAAAAAATAAACGAAATGTCGAAAATCCGGGTCCCGGTTTCGAGGAGTCTTCTCATGGTGCCGGGGCCGGAATCGAGGAGCATCTTCGTGCCGCCGGTTTCAATCAGAACGGAACCGGCGCTTCTCCGGAGCGATGGAACACATGTGCCCGATCCAAGAATCGTGACCGATGTTTGAATCCGTTCAGGAATCATGGGTCGGTTGACCGGCATTTTTTTCGGCCCTTTTTTCGATTCTCAAAATGATCCACCGGAGCAGCTTCTTATGATCCCTGGGATCCAGGATTTGCTCCAGATCGGAAAGGAGGATTTCCGCGCGGGCCGCGCTTTTATGTCCTCCGGCGGACCCGATGGGAGCGAAACTTTCCTCCGCCACTTTTCCGGCATTTTTCCGAAGGCCGTCGTTTCGGAGAACAATCACCAGTTTTTTATCGTGCAACCCGGAAATGATACTCCACCGGATGTTTGCGACCCTCATGAAAAAATCCGCGATCAGGACGCAAATATCCGGACTCTTCACCGGTCCCAGGTATACGAACACCCTTCCTTTCCGGATTCGCCGGGTCCGAAGCGCGCGCTCGAAGTATTCCAGGAAATCGAGCCGGAGATCGGACTCCTCGATTTTCCGGGCCAGGTAAATATTCGCGTGTCGAAAAAGAAACTGAAACGCCCGGATGTCCTCAATAACGGCCTTCCGCTCGAAATCCCGGGTGTCGGTCTTTATGGCGTGAAACAGCCCGGTGGCCAGTTTGACGGACGGCTTGATCCCGGCGGCCCTCAGATATTCGGTCATGATGGTGGCGGTTGCGCCGTATTTCGGGCGGATATCCAGAAAAGGGGCCTTGGCTCCGGTTTCCGGATGATGGTCGATAATGACGTCGAATTTGAATCCGGAAAAGGCCTCGTGATGGGACGGCTGGGAGTCGACGGTGACAAACCGGCTGTACCGTTTTTCTTCGATGCTTTCCACGGGAACGAGCTGGACTCCGAGAAGTCGGCACATGGCGATATTGTCCGGCCGCTCGATGACGTTGATGCTGCACAGGGTGACACCCGCCGCCTTTCGCCAGAGCAGCCGCTTCACAGCCAAGGCGCTGGCGATGGCGTCCGGATCCGCGTTAATCACGATCAGAACCTGGTCATCGCCTGAAAACCGGCTGTAGAATCGCCGCAGTCTTTCCGATGCGGAAATCGTCATCGAACCCCCCACCTTTCCTTTTTAATAATATTTACAATGCGTAAAACGAGAATACAAACCTTTTTTTCATTTTCGCGCCGATCCCCCGGGCCCGCTCGGCTCCCGGGCCGTCCCGTCCTCAAACCGCCCTTTCGGCATTTTTTGCTTGACACGATAGCCTCATCTTTATATATGGGCCTTTCAGGCTCGGCATGGATAATTGTATCAATTCCCGTGTGAATCTGGATCATTATCCACCGTGCGGAAAGCGGCGAAGCGGCGTCGGATCGAAAGGCGCTTGACATCCGGATTGCCAACATCGACAAGAATTCAGGAGGAACAATTAGGAGGAACGATTGTTATGCAAAGTACTATGAAACCTTTTCTAACGATTATGATGGTTTTACTCGTGGCGGCATTCTTCACCACCCCAGCGCTGGCCGGCCACGGCGCCAAAAGCGCTTCGCATGCCGCCGTGATTGAAGGCGGAGACACCATCAACATTTCCGGCATCGTCAGCGACAGTCACGGAGAGCCGGTCAATGAAGCGCGGGTGCTGATATCGGTCAACGGCAAGGAGCTCGACGAACAGCATACGGCGCATTCCGGCAAATACGTATCGACTTTCATGATGGAAAAAGACCAGGTCCAGACCGCCAAAATCCACATCGAAGGCCGAAAGGCCAGTTTCAAAACGGAGGTTCTTGAATTCACCGGCTCCGATCTGGCGCAAAGGGGAAATCACTATTACATGCAGGAAAACCTGACCCTGCAGCGGGTTCTGGGACCGGCCTTCTGGATCTCCACCCTGGTCTTTGTCATCGCCTACGCCCTCATCTCCTTTGAACTGCTGCACCGGACCATCGCGGCCATGCTGGGCGCCGCGCTGATGATGGCCATTTCCTACACCATCGGAACCCTCAACCCGGAATACCGCATCATGTCCTTTGAATCCGCCATCTTCTCCATCGACATGAACGTGATCTTTCTGCTCATGGGGATGATGATCATTGTCGGGATCCTGAAAAACACCGGCGTATTCCAGTGGTGCGCCTATATTTCCTACAAGCTGGCCAAGGGAAAGGTCTTCGTTCTGGCCACCATTCTCATGATCTTTACGGCGGTAGCCTCCGCCTTCCTGGACAACGTGACCACCATGCTCCTTCTGACCGGCGTGGCCATCGAGATCTGCATCTCTCTTTCCATCAACCCGCTGTACCTGCTGATCCCGCTTGTCCTGGCCTCCAACATCGGCGGCACGGCGACGCTGATCGGCGATCCGCCCAATATCATGATCGGCTCCTACG
>Ga0116141_10001533_pt1 | contig 19820 bp, 8 predicted proteins | sample AD_UKC097_MetaG_FD_89744 | JGI IMG/M metagenome (GOLD analysis project Ga0116141, IMG submission 89744) | Active sludge microbial communities of municipal wastewater-treating anaerobic digesters from USA - AD_UKC097_MetaG | ecosystem: Engineered > Bioreactor > Anaerobic > Digestate | place: USA...
GCCACGGCGGTCTCGGTGTCGGATTGGACGCAGTGGAAGATCCCAATGACGGACTTCGCCGGAGTGAACTTCGCCAAGGTCCAGAAGATCGTGATCACCATCGGTGACAAGACGGCCACGGCGGCCGGCGGGACCGGCATCGTCTTCATCGACGATATTGGCTTTGGGCGCGCGGCCGAGTAGCACCGGGATCTGTGGTGTGCGATAGAACCCAGGCGGGGTCTGCGTCTGTCTGATGGAGGCCCCGCTTCTATAACTTCGTCCATGACCTTTTCGGAAAGGAGGTGCCCCTGTACACATCTGGCCTCTTGAGAACCTGCAATGTGTTATATCAAACGGCGACAACACAATCTCGTAGGATGAATCAAAAGGAGGAACGAAGATGTTCGACAAGAAATGGCTCTGCATGGCAACGCTCATTTCACTGGGCCTGAGCACGGCGTTTGCCGGTCCACCGGCGGTACACCCGACGACGGGAGAGCCGCTGGTGCTGACGTGTCTGAGAGGTACCCCCAGCGCGATCGATGGAGACTTGAGCGACTGGAATCTCGCGGCGATGACCCCAGCAGTCGTGGATGCGGCGGCGCAGGTGTACACCGGACAGGCCAGTTGGGCCGGCCCCGCGGACTGCAGTGGGGAGTTCTATTTGCTGTGGGATGATCAGAAGATCTACATGGCGGTCGTCGTGAAAGACGAAAAGCTGTCCATGACCAAAACGAGCGGCGATATTTGGAATGCGGACTGTGTGGAAGTATTCTTCGGCACGACGAACGCCGTGTCGGAGCATGAGGAACACTACCAGTACGGGTTCAACGCCAACAACCAGACGTGGAACTGGTGCAACATGGATAGTGCCGGCCAAAGCCAGATCGACTACCTCCAGGTAGCCTCCACCCGGACGGGCGACGGATACATCTGCGAAGCGGCCATCGAGTACGGGCGAATACTGGACCTGGATTTCTCCGCGGGCAATGCCATCGGGTTCCATCCCTGCCTCGATGATACGGACGACACCGACCGGGAGGTCCAGATTACCTGGACCGGCCGGGAGGCTCACGACCAGAGTCTCGGGTTTGGGCAGATCATTCTCTCGCCGGATCCCGCGATTTCGCCGGGGCTCAGCCGTTCTCCGCGCCCCGCCCACGACGCCGTTGACGTGCCGGTAGACGCCACCCTCTCCTGGAGCCCCGGTATCTATGCGGCGAGCCACGACGTCTATTTCAGTACGGCGTCCGCCGATGTCAACGATGCCGACAGAGGAAGCCCTCTCGGGGTCTTGGTCAGCCAGGGCCAGACGACCCTCGAATACGACCCGGCCGGCCTGCTCGAATACGGAACGACCTACTACTGGCGAGTCGACGAGGTCAATGGGACCCCCGACCACACCATCTACAACGGGGAGGTCTGGAGCTTCACCACGGAGCCGTATGGCTATCCGATCACCGGCCCGATAACGGTCAAGGCCTCCAGCCAACAACCGTCCTCTCCCGCGAGCCGGCTCGTCGATGGCTCCGGACTCGACGATTTCGATCAACACTCCTACAACGTCGCCCACATGTGGGTCACCGGCGGCGGCCTGCCGGCATGGGTCCAATTCACGTTCGACACAGAGTACAAGCTGCACGAGCTGAGGGTATGGAACGCCAACTCGGAGCTGGAGATGTTCATGGGCTTCGGCGCCAAGGAGGTCACGGTCGAGTACTCGACCGACGGTGAGACCTGGACGGCGGTCGAGAATGTGCCCGAGTTCGCGCAGGGGACCGGCACGGAGACCTACACGGCGAACACCGTCGTCAGCCTCGGTGGGGTCACGGCGAAGCACGTGAAGCTGACCATCAACACGACCTATGGGGCCACCGGAATTGCCAGCCTCAGTGAACTCCAGTTCCTCTATGTCCCGGTACAGGCCTTCGAGCCCAATCCGGCGGACGGAATGACGGAAGTCGGCGTGGGGAGCACCTTGAGCTGGCGATCCGGGCGCGAGGCGACCTCGCACGAGGTCTACTTTGGCACCGACGCGGCCGCCGTGGCCGAGGGGACCGTGGCTGCGAAGACCGTGACGACTCATAGCTACACGCCCGGCCCGATGGACTTCGGGAGCATGTACTACTGGAAAGTGGACGAGGTCGGCGATACCGGCACCTACAACGGCGACGTGTGGAGTTTCACCGCTCAGGAGTACGCCGCGATCGACGATTTCGAGAGCTACGACGACGTGATTGAGACGGAGACGACGATCTGGCACGCCTGGACCGACGGCCTAACCACCGAAGCCAGCGGTTCGCAGGTGGGGTACACCGATGCCCCGTTCGCCGAGAAGATCATCGTGCACGGCGGCAAGCAGTCGATGCCGCTGTCGTACGACAACGCCACGAGGTTCTTCTTCAGCGAGGCGGAGCGCGAGTTCGACCCGGTGCAGAACTGGACCGGCAACGGCGCGACGGAGGTGAGCCTCTGGACCCGGGGCTATCCGGCGATTGCCACGGTGGATGTCACCGAGACCGGGGGCAAGATGACCCTCACCGGCGCCGGCGCGGATATCTGGGGCACGTCCGATGAGTTCACCTACGCGTACAAGACCCTGACCGGCGACGGCACCTTGATCGCCCGCGTGGTGAGCAACGGCACTGGGAGCCAGGCATGGGCCAAAGGCGGCGTGATGATTCGCGATAGCGTCCACGGCGGCTCGACGCACGCCATGATGGTCATCACCGCCCACACCGCCGCCGCGGCGGCCGGCAACGGCGCCAGCTTCCAGTACCGCGCCGCCGCCGATGGCGACTCGGCCAACGCGGACAGCGCCGTGGTCGTGGCGCCTCCGTACTGGGTCAGAGTCCAGCGGTTTGCGGATACCCTGACGGGCTCCATATCTGCCGACGGCAAGACCTGGAGCCAGATCGGCACGACGGCCATTACGATGGCGGATCCCGTCTGCATCGGTCTGTGCGTCACCTCGCACGCGGCCGGCGAGAATCGGACCTACCAGTTCGATAGCATCTCCGTGACGGGCAGCGTCGCCGGCTCCTGGCAGGGCGTAGTGATCGACAGCCCGCAGTACAACGGGGCGGCCGACATGCATCTGACCATCCAGGACAGCGGCAGCAAGAGCGCCACGGTGACCAGCGTCACGGCGGTGACCGTGCCGGACTGGGCGCAGTGGAAGATCCCGATGACCGACTTCGCCGGGGTGAACTTCGCCAAGGTCAAGAAGATGGTGATCACGATCGGCGACAAGGCGGCCACCACGGCCGGCGGGACCGGTATCGTCTTCATCGACGACATCGGATTCGGGCACGCGGCCGAGTAGCCGAACTGATTTGCAGCGCAAGATGACGCCGGAGCGAGGCCTTCGTCATATGGACGCAGGCCTCGCTCATCTTTCATACCCTTTCACTTTTTCTTGTGGACGGGCCCGTGGCTCGGTATCCTGTAGTGTGAGACGTCCGTGGCGTGCTCGTAGTGAGACCCGTGCGTTTGCCGCCTGTCGGGAGGCGACGGGGTTCGGCGCGGCGTCAGAAGCAGAGCGGTTGGAGTGAGGGCAGACCGCGAGAAAGGAGGTGTGGAGGAACGACGGCATCTCTGAGATCAATGGGTTTTGCGATCCCACGCGGGTGATTTCCACAAGGGTTACCGACACGAAATACGTCCTGCCACAGTCAGGCGTGCATTGGGGAAGGAGGTAGGTCATGGGTAAGAGGGCAATCTGTTTGATAGGTCTGTTCCTGGTCCTGGGATCAGCCGGAAGCGCCTGGGCGAAGCTGGTTGCGCACTGGAAGCTGGACGAAACGACGGGCACGGCCGTAAAGGACTCCAGCGGCAACGGCTACAACGGCACGCTGCTCGGCAATGGGACATGGATCGAGGGCATGGTCAAGGGCGGTCTCGAAGTGACGGGGAACGGGCGCGTCGACTTCGGCAATCCCACCGGCTGGCCGGCCGGCAAGTCCCTGCGGTCTCTCTGCGGATGGGGCAGGACCAATTCCGTCGCGTCCGGATACCGGTGGATGGCGGCCTATGGCACGGCCGGCACGAGCCAGGCGATGTTCATCGGCATGAATGGCAGTTCCTTGATTGGGGGAGGCTACAACGGCGACGATGTCACGGTGACCGGCGTCTGGCAGGTGGGGGAGTGGCTGCATGTCGCTCTGACCTACGACGGCGCCACCGCCAGGGTCTATGCCAACGGCGTCGAGGTCGGTTCGGCCGCGAAGAACTGGACTCTGGTGCTCAATCGCGCGTTCCTGGGCGAGCAGGTCAACGCCGCGGGCGAGTACTGGAACGGTGCCTTCGACGACGTGCGCATCTACGACCATGTGCTCGAACCGGCGGAACTCCCGGGAATCATGGCCGGAGGAGGCGTCGAGCTCGCGAAGGACCCGATTCCGGCGGACCAGACGACGGATGTGATCCGCGATGTGGTGCTGGGCTGGACGGCGGGCAAGTACGCCGCCACGCACGATGTGTACTTCGGGACCGTCTTCGAGGATGTCAACGAGGCCAGTGTGTCCGATCCGAGAGGCGTCCTCGCAAGCCAGGGGCAGGCGGATGCCGCGTTCGACCCGGAAGGTCTGCTCGAGTACGGCCAGACCTACTACTGGAGAGTCGACGAGGTCAACGGCGCGCCCGACCACACCGTGTTCAAAGGCGATGTCTGGAGCCTCACGAGCGAGACCTATGCCTACCCAATCACCGCTGTGACGGCTACGGCCTCCGCCTCGCAGGTAACGTCGCCGGCGATTCGGACCATCGACGGCTCCGGGCTCGATGAACTCGACCAGCATGGCACCGATCTGAAGACCATGTGGGTCACTCCCGGCGGGCTGCCGGCCTGGATCGAGTACACGTTCGACAAAGCCTACAAGCTGCACGAGCTGTGGGTCTGGAACAGCAACTCCGATCTCGAGGTGTTCATGGGCTTCGGCGCCAAGGACGTTGCCATCGAGTATTCCGCCGACGGCGAGACCTGGACCTGGTTGGAGAACGTGCCCGAGTTCACGCAGGGGACGGGCAAGCCGACCTATACGGCGGGCACGATCGTTGATTTCGGCGAGGTCATGGCCAAGTACGTCAGGCTGACCGTCAACGCGACGTGGGGCGCCACGGGGATCGCCGGCCTCAGCGAGGTGCGGTTCTTCTATGTCCCCGCGCAGGCCTTCGGACCCGACCCGGCGGACGGCGCCACAGGAGTGGACGTCGAAACCGTCCTGGATTGGCGACCCGGCCGCGAGGCCACCTCGCACATGGTCTACTTCAGTACCGACGCCAACGCCGTGGCCGAGGGCACTGTGGCCCCCACGACCGCGGCCGACCACGGCTACACCCCGGCCGCCATGGATCTCGCGACGGCGTACTACTGGAGGGTCGACGAGGTCGGCGACAGCGGCACCTATGCAGGCGATGTGTGGACCTACACGTCTCAGGAGTTCCTCGTGGTGGACGATTTCGAGGCGTACAACGATGATATCGAGGCCGAGACCACGATTTGGCACGCCTGGATCGACGGCGTCACCGACAAGGCCAGCGGCTCGCAGGTCGGATACACCGACGCGCCGTTCGCCGAGAAGGTGATTATCCACGGCGGCAGGCAGTCCATGCCCCTGCAGTACGACAATACGCTCCATGCCTTCTCCGAGGCCACGCGGAGTCTTGACCCGGCCCAGAACTGGGCCGCACGCGGCGTCAAGAGCCTCGCGGTCTATTTCTATGGCGCCTCCGGCAACGGCGGGCAACTGTACCTGAAGATCAACAACACCAAGCTCGTCTACGATGGCGACCAGGGGGACTTGGCGCGAATAGGCTGGCAGGCGTGGAATATCGATTTGTCCACGGTCGGCAACGTCAGTAGTGTCCGCTCGCTGACGATTGGCATCGAGGGCTCCGGCGCTGCAGGCATCCTGTACATTGACGACATCCGGCTCTACCCCAAGGCCCCCGAGTACATCGTTCCAGCCCAGCCGGAATCCACGAATCTGGTGGGTCACTATACCTTCGACGAGGGCTCCGGCACGAAGGCCAACGACTCCTCCCCAAAGGGTCACAACGGGACCATCGTCGGGACCGTGCAATGGACCACGGGAAAGGTCAACGGCGCTATCGTGCTCGGTGGGGATGGAGACTGGGTCGATCTCGGGAATCCGCCGGATTGGCCCGCAGGACTGGAGCCGCGCAGCATGTGTGCCTGGGCCAGGACCGACGACGTTCTCGCCACGTGGCACTGGATCGTCGCCTATGGGAGCCCGGTCACGAGTCAGGCGATGTTCATCGGTCTCAACGGCACCGCCCTCTACGGCGGAGGCTATGGAAACGACCTGTCGATTGACGGGCTGTGGGAAGTTGGTGTCTGGCACCACATCGCGCTGACCTACGATGGTGTGACCGCCCGGCTGTATGCGGACGGCGTGGAAGTGGTCTCGGCCGCCAAGACCTGGAACCTGGTCCGCAACCAGGCCCGCATCGGCCAGCAGGTGAATACCGCGGATGAATTCTGGAACGGCGCGGTCGACGACGTGCGGATCTACAGTCAGACGCTGTCGCCGGGGGAAGTCGCCAGTCTCGCCGGACAGACCAAGCCAAGGCACAAGCCGTTCTAATCACAACGATGGTAGTAGAGACGCGCAACGCGCATCGACGACAATCGAGCGGGGCCTGCGTTCACAAGACGAAGGCCCCGCCTTCGTTTTGGGTGGATCTGGGACATCCGGCATCTGCTCACAGCACGAGTACCGCGATCAGCCACAGCACGGCGGCGGCGGTGCAGCCTTCTATGAGTGTGCCGAGAGTCTGGAGCCGGTAGCCCTCTTTGATCCCCATCTTCGAGAAACCCGTGACGACCCAGAAGTAGCTGTCGTTGACGTGGCTGACGACCATGGAGCCGGCCCCGATCGTGACGACGGCCAGAGCCCGGCCCATCGGGGTGGCCAGGTGCAGCGATTCGAGCAGGGGGGCCATGATCCCGGCCGTCGTGGTGATGGCGACCGTGGAGGAGCCCTGGGCGGTCTTGATGGCTGCGGCCACGACAAAGGGCAGCAGGATGCTCAGGCTCGCGCTCTCGCCCAGATGGGTCGTGATGAAATCGGAGATTCCCGAATCTCGCAGGACCTTGCCGAAGGCACCGCCGCTGCCTGTGATGATAATGATCGTGGCCGCCGCGAGCACCGCCTCGCCCACCCATCCGGAGGCCGAGAGCATGTCCCGCGTGAGCCGCTTGGGCAGCAGGAAGGCCAGGGATAGACCCAGCAGCAGGGCGACCACCGGCTGACCGACGAAACCCGCGCACTTCGCAAGCTGGCCCTCTCCCAGTGGACGACTCGGGAGATCTGCTACTGACCTCAGGACGATCAGGACGATGGGAAGCAGGATCGGCAGGATGGATTTGAGTGCCGACGGGCGGTGCGGGTCGCCGGCGGCCTGGGCCGCAATTTCGTCCTGCGTGTTCAGGTCGACCGGAGCACGCCGTGTTGCGAGGAGGGCGAACAGCCAGCCCGTCGCGAGCGCCGCCAGGCTCACCGGCAGGCCCCAGAGGATGACGAGCCCCAAGTCCGCCTCCAACAAGCCGGCGGCGGCGATGGGGCCCGGCGTCGGCGGCACCATCGTGTGTGTTGCGTACAGGCCCAGGCTCAGCGCGATGGCGCTGGCCGCCAGGGGCACACCGGCCCGGCGAGACATGGCCTTCGCCAGCGGGGCCAGGACGACGAATCCGGAATCGCAGAAGACCGGGATGCTCACGATGTACCCGATCAGGCCCATGGCCAGTGGGACGTTCTTCTGTCCGACCACGCGGATGGTGCGCTCCGCGAGCGCGAAGGCGCCCCCGGACTTTTCGAGGAAGGTGCCGATGATGGCCCCGGCCAAGATCACGATCCCAATCGCCCCGATCGTGTCGCCGAAGCCTGCGTTCACGGCCGTCACCACCTCAGCCAGCGACATCGTGCCGCAGAAGACGCCGTATCCCAGGGCCGCCAGCAGCAGTGCGAGGAACGGGTGCAGCTTCAAGCGGGTGGTCGTTACGATGATGAACACGATCGAGATGGCCAGCAGTATCGGCAGTCGCATAGGCTCCACCTGTTCCTTTCCAAAAGACCTCGCCATTCTACAATCGCTCGCTCCGGCGACAACCAGATTCTGGCCTGGGGCGGTCTTGCCGGAAGCGCCGGTGGATGAACCGGCTTTTGCCATCAGTCCTGAACCGGGGCGCATTTGTCCGCGTAGGCACAGGGGTATCCTGTCGCGGGTCGGCCGGCCTTGGTTGTCCAGCCGGGCCGCGGGACTCTCGCCGTTGAGGCAAGGAGAAGGAGAAGACGTATGGCGAAAATCGGTGTATTCTACGGAAGCACGACCGGCAACACCGTGAAAGTGGCCGAGTTGATACAGGACGCGTTCGAGCCCGGCACAGTGGACCTGTGTGACGTGGGTTCGGCATCCGCTCAGGACATGGCGAAATATGACACGCTCATCCTCGGCACCTCCACCTGGCATTGGGGCGGTTTGCAGGATGAATGGGCCCTGTTCGAGGATTCCCTGACGAGCGAGATCCTCCGAGGCAAGACGGTCGCGTTCTTTGGATTGGGCGACCAGAAGCGGTACGCGGATCACTTCGCCGACGGCATGGGGTTGTTGTACCAGAAGGTCAAGCCGCTGGGAGTGAAGGTCGTCGGACTATGGCCCCGAGAGGGCTACGAGTTCGATTCCTCGGCCGCCGAACTCGGCGACCGCCTGGTTGGGCTGGCGGTGGACGAAGACAATGAGCCCGAGAAGACCAGCGACCGTGTTACCAAATGGGTGCGGAAGCTCAAAGAGGAGCTGGCGGCTGCATAGAGTTCGTTGTTCGCCGTACTTCATCCGACCGGCCGCAAGAGCCTGGGTGCATGACCGTAGCGGTGTCCTTCCGGCGCGTGGCGAGATTCTGCGCGGACTCTGTCATTCCTGCGCCAAGCAGGAATCCAGAGACCGTGGTATGCGACATATCTCTGGAACTGGATTCCCGCTTCCGCCGGAATGACAATCCAGGGTCTCCGTGGACCCCCATCGCACGCGCGCAACTGCGGTCATGCGCCCCAAGAGTCGGCGTTTCAATAATGAGGGTTGTACTTCGGCGGGCTCGCGGATATGATGGAATTGCGGACCGGCCGCGAGGCCGAGTCAACATTCATGCAACGACTTGTCCATAACTGGATGGTGATGACATGCGAAACTCCTGCTGGACTCTTGCTCACGTCTGTATTGCGTATCTGATCCTCGTTGCGGGCACGGGCCTGGCCCGGGCCGACATCGTGCAGGAGGCGGTCGACAAGGTCTCGCTCGATCAGTACCAGGTCTACCAGGTGGACATTCAGGACATGGGCCTGGGTCGGTACGGCGGGCCGGACTACGATCAGGGATACCGCAACCGGGACGGCTGGGCCTGTGGAATCGCCCGCATCCAACCCGATTGGACCCAAGGGGGCACACTCGGGAACCTGGAGGCCCGCCTGTATCTGGCCGATCAGTTCGGGGCCATGGGTCTCGATGTCTCCGTCCAGGGTCTGTATCAGAACGTCGTGGCGGAGTTGCGCGGGAGGCAGAGGCCCCAGGATATCTACATCATCAGCGCCCATTACGATACGACCACCAGTACCTCGAGTGAGCGTCCCGGCGGCGACGACAACGCCTCCGGCACGGCCGGCGTGCTCGAAGCGGCCCGAGTGCTGAGCCAGTACGATCCGAATGCCACCCTGCGGTTCATTGCGTTCAACGCGGAAGAGGATTGGATGCTTGGCAGCCAGGAGTACGTCGATACGGTCGTCGTGGCGCAGAACGAGAACGTCATCGGGGTGCTCAATCTCGACATGATCCTTCGCCCCGGGTGGGACAGCAATCCGTTGGCGCCCGTTGATCTGGATATCGAAACGGGCGCGACGCCGGCGTGTATCGCCTGGGCATATACCTTCATGGATGCGATTACGAAGTACGCTCCATCGCTCCCGATCGACCCGGCGGCCCCGGACTCGGCGTACTGGGACGCCGGCGATCAGGGTCCTTTCATCGCCGCCGGACATCCCGCCCTGATGATTGCGGAGAACACGGCGGTCGAGATTTGGTACGCCGGCTGCAATGCCTACTACCACAAGTCGGGCGATGCCAGCGATGGGGCCGCGAACGATCCGCTCAGCAAGAGCGGGATCACGTACGACTACGCCTTCGCGACGGATGTGGTCCGGGCGTCGGTCGCGACACTGGCGCAGGAGGCGGGAATCGTCGCCAGGCCGGCTCCCGATTTCGCCCGGTTCCAGTTGCTCCCGACGACGGGGGCAATGGACATCGAGCCCTTCACCATCGGCGACGACTCCTACATCGCCGTGGCGAACGGCCGAGACGATCTGACCTATGATGTGAACAGCACCATATACAAGTGGAATGGGGAAGCCTTCGTTCGTGTGCAGTCCATTCCCAGCCATGGGGCGGCCGACTGCACGTTCTTCACCCTGGGCGGTCAGTCGTATCTGGCGATTGCGAACCTGCGGAACGACGCCACGTACGCGGTGGACTCGAAGTTGTATCGTTGGGATGGGACCGCCTTTACGGAGTCCCAGTCCCTTCCGACAACCGGGGCGGCCGACTGCGAGTTCTTCACAATCGGCGAGGCTTCCTATCTCGCCATCGCCAGCAGCCAAACCGATGCGACGGCGGACGTGAACTCCGTGGTCTATCGCTGGGACGGGGGGGCGTTCGCCCCGTTCCAGGCCCTCTCAACACAGGGCGCCCAGGACTGCGAGTTCTTTGCCGTTGGTGGCGACTTCTTCCTCGCAATTGCCAACGCGCACAGCGACGCGACGCACAACGTAGATTCGCAAATCTACCGCTGGGACGGGACGCGGTTTGTGGAGTTCCAGGCCATCGCTACGCACGGCGCCGCGGATTGGGCGTCCTTCACCATCGGGGAGGATGCCTATCTGGCTGTGGCCAATGGGTGCGACGACGCGTCGCATAACGTGGACTCCCGCCTGTACAAGTGGGACGGGACCAGCTTCGTCTCGCTTCAGTTCATGCCCACGCACGGGGCGGCCGATTGGGAGTTCTTTACCGTCGGTGACGACTCTTTCCTCGCGATGGCCCATGGCTACGACGGCGTCACACGCGATATCGACTCGACCGTCTACAAGTGGAACGGCACGCGCTTCGTGGAACTGTGGTCGATAGCGACTCATGGGGCGGCTGATCTGGCGTTCTTCACCGTCGGAGAGACCCCCTTCCTGGCGGCGGCCAACCGCCGAAATGACATCACGAACGGTGTCCCGTCGGCGGTCTACGAGTACATCACGCCGCCTGCCGACGATCCGGGCCAGTAGCCGGACCGGATTGTCGTCCCTTGCTTTGTCTGCCCCGGGGGCCCCAGGCTGGGGATTCACGTGCGAAATGGCCGGTTGGAACCCTGCGGGCATAGTTGCCAAGCCCGTCGTATGGCCGCGGGTGCATGACTGCTCATGCGCCCTCCCATAGGGCGATGACACATCGGCGCAGCGCTGTCATTCCTGCGTCAAGCAGGAATCCACAAGCCGTGGCAGGCGACGTGTCTCAGGAACTGGATTCCCGCGCTCCCCCCGATCAGGTCGAGGGCAAGTCTGGCGGAATGACAATACAGGGTCTCCGTGGACCCCCATTGTATGCGCGCAGCTACGGCCGTGCACCCCAGGGCCACTTTTGCCTTGACCTTTGCGTTCCAGACGCTATGATGATTTGTATGTGGTCTGATATTGCAGAGGATGGGTGCACTGCTGGTATCGTTTTCAGCGGAGGTAGCATCATCTCTTGAACTCTGCCTTTTGGGAGGAGATTCCATAATGGGAACGAGAAAGCTCACGGTCTTGATAGCGGCTGCTGTGCTGGCGGGTGCGTGCTCGCTCGCATCGGCCCAGGTATTCAGTGAGAACTTCGACTCGTACGCTTCGGGCAGCCCCCTGCACGGCCAGGGAGGATGGAAGGGCTGGGAGAACAACGAGAGCGCCGGCGCGCCGACATCGAGTGCCTACGCGTACAGCGGGAAGAACTCGGTCGAGGTCATCGGCTCGGCCGATCTGGTTCACGAGTTCGCGCTCTCCGGGGGCCGCTGGGAGTTGGCGGCCATGCAGTACATCCCGAAGGGGACCACCGGAAACACGATGTTCATCGTACTGAATCAGTACGACGATGCCGCCACCGCGAACGACTGGTCCATTCAGTTGAACTATGACCTGGCTGCCGGGAGCATCACGGCCGAGTCCCAGGGCGGCAACGCCACGGCGAGCATCGTCTATGACCGCTGGGTCGAGTTGAAGTTCCGCGTCGATCTGGATAACAACACCTGCGAGTGGCACTACAACGGCAAACTGATCAAGACCCACCAGTGGGACGACAACGGCCACAAGACGCTCCAGGCCATCGATCTGTACGGCAACAGCGCGTCGTCCGTCTACTACGATGACATCACGATCACCCAGTACTATCAGTACGAGGCCAACACGCCGTCGCCGGCCGACGGGGCCGTGGGCGTGCAGACGGCGCTGGTGAAGTGGGTGAAGGGCGACCACGCCGCCTACCACAATGTCTATTTCGGCACCAGTCCGGAACTGACGGAAGACAATCGCGTCACCACGCTGGGCACCAGCCTGATGTACTACCACATGCCGGGACTTCAGCCCGGCGTCACCTACTACTGGCGCGTCGATGAGGTCGAAGCCGACAAGACCACGGTCCACACCGGCGACGTCTGGAGCTTCACCGCGATGCCGTTGACGGCCTTTTCACCGAATCCGGCCGACGGCAGCGACGAGACGGCACAGGTCATGACGCTGAGCTGGCAGGCTGCAAAAGGGGTGAAGAAGCACCACGTGTACTTCGGGGACGACCTCGACGCCGTCCAGGCCGGAGAGGCGGCGGTGGATATGGGGATTCTGGAGGCGACATCGTTCAGCACCGGATTGCTTCGCGCCGGGACCACGTACTGCTGGCGCGTGGACGAAGTCGAGGCCGGCGGCGACGTTCAGATCGGCGAGATCTGGAGCTTCACCACGTTCCAGCCGACCATCGGCGGAATCGTTCGCGAGTGGTGGCTGGATATGACGGGTACCGCCGTGACGGTCCTGACCAACGATGCGAGGTATCCGAACAACCCGACGGGTCGCGAACTGGTGGATCTGTTCGAGGGCCCGACCGACTGGACGGACTACTACGGCAGCCGGCTCTACGGCTGGCTGAAACCCGCGAAGTCCGGCCAGTATACATTCTGGATCGCCAGTGACGATCTGAGCGAGTTGTGGCTGAGCACGGATGACGACCCGGCCAACGTGGCGATGATCGCCAGTGTGACCGGCTGGTCCAATTCCCGTGACTTCGACAATGCCTCGACCTATGCCGGCACCAAGCAGAAATCCGCGGCCATCTCACTCACGGCCGGCCGGAAGTACTATATCGAGGCACGCATGAAGGAGGGCGGCGGCGGCGACAATATCGCGGTCGCCTGGCAACCTCCGAGCGAGTCGCGAGTTGTCATTCCCGGGGCGTTCGTCGATACCTTCGCCCTGATGCCGCTGAAGGCCGCGACTCCTTCGCCGGAGAACGGGGCCCCCAGCGCGGACCAGTCGCCGATTCTGAGCTGGTTTGCGGGCGAAAAGGCCGTCCAGCACGATGTCTACTTCGGCGAGGATGCCGCAGCAGTCGCGGCGGCCGATCCGGCCAGCGACCTGTACCTGGGCCGCCAGAGCGGAACGACCTTCGATGCCGGCAATCTGGAATGGGGCACGACCTATTACTGGCGCGTGGACGAGATCGATGAGAGTAACCCGGACAGTCCGTGGAAGGGCACCGTATGGAGCTTCACGACGGCCGACTTCATCTCCATCGATGACTTCGAGAGCTACAACGACAACATCGACGCGGAAGAGACGATCTGGCACGTCTGGGCTGACGGCGTGACGAACGGGACCGGCTCCTACGTCGGCTATGAAACGGCTGCCAACGGCACGTTCGCCGAGACCTCCATTGTTCACGGCGGCGGCCAGTCCATGCCGATGTCCTACGACAATACGGATTCCCCGTACCACTCGGAGGTCGAGCGGACTTGGGGCTCGGCCCAGAATTGGACGGCCGACGGCGTGACCACGCTGTCGCTCTTCGTCCGAGGCCGCACCTCCGGTGCCGAGGCCGCGCTCTACGTCGCTCTGGAGGACAGCAACAGCAAGACCGCCGTCGTCTCCCATCCCGACGATATGGTTGTGGTCTCGCCGGACTGGATCGAGTGGCAGATCCCGTTGAGCAGCTTCACCGGCGTCAACGCGTCGAAGATCAGGACGATGTACATCGGCGTCGGCAGCCGCACCAATCCGGCGCAAGGCGGCACCGGTGTGGTCTTCATTGACGACATCCGATTGATCAAATGACCTGTGATGGGTCCTGGGTGATCTCATCACCGCCGACCCGGCGACGACTCGCATAACATAGGGCTGCCATCATGCCATCATGGTTGCAGCCCTTTCTTCGTGTGCGGGAGATGCACAACCGCTCACACCAATCCGCCGCAACTCATTCAATCGTGCGTCCCGGGGGTTCCGCCGGGTTGTGTGCTTGGCCGCCAGACGCCTGGATCGCCGAATTCGCTCGGGTCGGTGACCGCCGGATCGACGACCGTGAGCGAGAAACCGGCCCCGTCGGTCGCCTTGTACCAATCGTCATCGTAGCGGAAGCTGTGGATGATCTTGCCGACGGCGTCCTGCAATTCGATCCGTTCGCCCGCGTTGCTGAGGCTCCCGCTGTACTGGCCGGCAACCGGCAGGCCGGGACCATACCTGGCCTCGAACGCCGTGAGATCCTTGACCACCAGGCAGTAGCCGCCCGGGGCCAGGGTCAGGCTCGGGAAGGTGAAATCGATACCCCTGGTGAATCGCACCCTGTTCAGATTGATGGTTTGGCTTGCGATGTTGGTCAACTCGATGAACTCGGCGTTGGGATCATCTGTGTCAGCGGGATGATACATAATCTCGCTGATCCGCAGACTCTCGGCAACGGGGCCGACCGCGAAGACCACGTCGTGCAGTGCGCTCCAGGTCGTGCCGTTGAGTACCCGGGCCTTGACCCGAACGCTCGCGTCCAGGGTCAGAGGATCGGAGTATCGCACGGCGGTCGCGGATGTCCCGCCCGGCATGCCGCCGCCGGCGCCTCCGATGCCGGCTGTCAGTTCCGCCGAGATGAGGAAATCCGAGCTGGTTGTCGATTCATTCAGTCCCTGGATGGCCAGGATATTGCGGCCGGCCTTCAGCTTGTCCACGTGCTCGGAGAGGGGGAATGCCTGAAGGTTGATCGCGTCGATATCGGAGTTGGAAACGGCGGCTCGCGAATTCCACGCGGGCTCGCCCGTGAAGTTCGCGCGGGCCACCTCCGAGCCATTCAGATAGGCCACGAAGCCGTCATCGTATCGTACGTTCAGGGTCAGGCTCGACAATTCATCCAGGTCGTCAGCGGAGAGGTCGAAGGGGATTCGGATGCAGCAACTGGCGTTCTGGCCATACATCGCGGCCTGGACGTTGATCGTGAAGAACTGCTCGTACCCAGTGCTGCGCTCGTAGCCGACGCCGCCACCGGCGCCGCTGAGCCAGCTTGAGTCGTCGAAGTCGGCCCCGCCTCGCCAGGCGTCGTCCACATCGGCGGTGGGGACCAACGCTCGTTTTGCCGTGCGCTCAGTCACGAGCATCCAGTCGCTCGCATCGCCTGCGGCACCGGGAACCCGCGGGTCGGACCCGTCGAGGGTATACCAGATCGCGCCGCTGGAGGTGGATTTCACCATGCTCAGCGAGTCGCCGGTCGAAACATACCCGCCGTGCAGATCCGCGCCGCGGATCTGGAAGGTCGGAGGCTCGACCGACGGATACCATCCTCTGGATTTCAACTGGTTCAGGACGGTCTGCGTCCGGCCCGAGAAGTACTGGTTGACCAGCCGGCCCACCTCGTTTTCCCAGTCCTTGCGGGTGTATGGCCGCGACGGTCAGGGCTCGTCGCCCCAGCGGGCCGATTCCCCGACGATGGCCCCGCGGATCTCGTCGGCCAGGGCCGTGTAGCGATTCGTCGTCTGCTCCCGCGTCAGGGTCCCGTCATTGTAGAACTGCTCGTAGATGCGGTCTGCCAGCAGCATGCGGAAATCGGCATTCGACGCGAGGCGATCCATCAGGACGTGGGGATTCACCACGCCGCCGACGTTCACTCGATTGATCGTCGGCTCCTCCAGGGCCCACTCCGTATCCCAGGGCACGAGGATGAAGGGACTGGCGGGCTCCCGCCGGCGGATCGCATAGAAGTTCCGGGGCGTGTAGGAATCGCCCAGGAAGACGGGCGCATCGCGACTGCCCGTGTAGTAGATCATCAGCATGTAGTCGATCATCGTGGGGACGTCGATCTGCGCCTGGATGGCCTCATAGGCATGGGTCGAGCTGAGGTTCTCCTTGGCGGCCTCAAAGAGGGCGTTCCAGGCCTGGCGGCCCTGTTCGTCTCCGGCGACGATATCCATGATCGTGCTGGCCCCGTAGCCGCTTGGGGCCTCCAGGATGTCATAATCGTCCTCATCTGCCCCCAGGTGATCGGCCGCAAAGCTCTCGTTGGGTCTCTCCGTCATGATGTACAGACCCCAGTACAGGCCGTTGAGGTACACCTGGACGCCTCGGCCGTGGGGGGCGAGACGCCCCATGTCCCGCACGGTGTCCCGGGCGAAGGCGTCGCGGAGGTAATCGGCATTTGCCGGGCCGCTCATTCCGCAGTGACCGGACCATGAGTAGTTCCAGATCGACCGCAGCGCGAGGCTGTTGAAGGACTCGACCTCGGTGTCCGGGAAGAGTGGGAACCTGAGCCTGGACGCGCCGTACTGGGCCCGGAAATTGAGCCGAAGGGCGTTCTTGGGGTTTTGGCTCCTGCTGTAGGGCCCGCCGTGGATACGCACCCCGGCGTTGATACAGAAGCTCTCGCCCGTGGCGGGATCGATCCACTCCATCGAGGCCGCTCGCTCCGACAGGTCTCCCGTGGCTGTGGGATTGGCGTAGATGCCGCCGCTGTCGAAGAGGTCGGCGTTGGACATCGCGATCGAAACCGTCGGAGTCGACTTGAGGTCGTCCGCGATCTCGTCGCGATACGATGGGTCCTCGACCACGCGCGGATCCATGGCGTAATCCGCCGCCCGTCCGCCCCATGAAGTGGGGAATCCGGCCGGGGCGCCGTTTTGGTAGATTACCTGGTTGAGGAAGATGTAGCTGTGGGTCACTGTCGTCGAGGACAGCCAGCCGCTCTTCATGGCGGCGGCGCGGACGCACGTCGTGCCGGTGATCCGGATGGGGTCGGTGTATTTCGTCCCGGCCATGCCGCGTGTGGACGCTTCGAGAGGCGCTTTGCCGTCGAGGGTGTAGTAGATCGTCGCGTCCTCGGTCGAAGTCGTGAGTTCCAGTGTGAACGCTCCTTCGTAGAATCCCCGCTGATAGGAGAACTGCGGCTCGCCGACGATATCGGCGGAGAGGCCGATGTTGGTTTCGCCGGGGGTGGGTACGATCATGAGCTTCAGATCGTCGCCGCCGTCCGGATCGCGGCCGTACGAGAAATCGGGGAGTTGCGGGCCGAAGGAGAGACTGTCCAGCAGGGTGGCGCCGTCCGCGTCGAACAGAGCGACCTCGTCGCCGTCAGCGCTGAGGCCGAAACCCGCATGCAGTCCCGGGTCCGACGTGTCGCCATCCGCCCAGATCAGCAGGAATCCCTGGGCCGGGATCGTCGTCATCGCGGGATTGTCGATGGGGAGTCGCCACTTGCGGGGCTCCGATTCGTCGTCGGTCAGGTACAGTCCCCCGACGTCGATGGATGCGGTTCCCATGTTGTACAGCTCGATCCAGTCGTCGAATTCGCCCTGGGGGTCCGCGAGGAACGTGACGTTCGACGCCATGATTTCATTGACGACCACGGGGCCCTCCGCTCCGGCCGGCCCCGCGATGCCAAGCAGGCAGACCCAAGCCAGAAGACATGTGCACGAGAATGCCGGACCTCTTCGCCATCCGAACTTCATTGCTTTTCCTCACTCCAGGTTGAGGTAGAATGGAGCCGTCGCGACAGCGACGACAGTATGCCTTCAATCCATCCATTTTAGCACAAGGCAACCTCGCAACCAACGGCATTGGCACATCGCCGAGGCATCTCCTCCCGGATTTGTTGGCGGGGAGCCGCAAAGGGGCGGTTTTGTATCCCATTTACGGTGTCGGCGCCGATATGTGGTTTGCCACAATCACCTGGAGTTGAAGTTTTCGTGCGACGATGCGTCTATCCAGGAAAAGGCGCTGCGGTGTGGAATGTCCCAGTAGGGCTTGAGATACGTCGTTGCGAGGGGATCCAGACGCATGTTCATCCTGACGCCATGGAAAGTCGATGTGCCGCAGGATCGGTGGCCCGTCGTGAACTGGCTCATCGTCATGGCCTTGATCGGTGTCTTCACGATTCAGGTTCGCGATGCGGTTGAGGCCAGGACCGGCGCCAGGGGCGTCCTGCGCGATGTTCGGCGCCCTGCTCGCCACCCCGTGGTCCCTTCGCCAGGACGGCCTGTCGATCTGGATCGGTCGGAGGATCGGGAGCCCCCCGGCATTACGGGACGACTGTTGTTGCGGGGTTGGGACCTCAAGGGTCTGTTTGGCTATATGTGGATTCACGCCGGCATCGGGCACCTTCTCGGCAACCTCGTATTCCTCTGGATCTTCGGCAATGCCCTCTGCGCGAAGCTTGGAAACCTGAGATACCTCGTCTTGTACGTTCTGTGTGGGGTCGCCGCCGGCGCAGTTCATTTGTGCTTCTCCTCGCAGCCCGCGCTGGGCGCCAGCGGGGCCATCAACGGTGTCGTCGGAATGTACCTCGTGCTGTTCTACGAGAACGAGGTCACGTGCTTGCTCTTCTTCTGGTTCATTCCCGTCATCCGCCCGTATGTGTATTGGTTCGATGTCAGCAGCATCTGGATGATTCTCTTCTGGCTGTTCTGGGACATTGTCGGCGCGCTGTGGGGCGGTCACGGGGTGGCGTATTTTGCACACCTTGGCGGCTTCGCGACGGGTTTCGCGATTGTCATGTTCATGTGCTGGAAGGGTTGTATCACGATGGAACGCTACGAAGGCTCGCTTCTCGACGCGTGGCGTCAGCGCAGGAAGCCGCCGGAGTATGACCGTTCCGAGGTGAACCGGGCCCGCTTGGGGCTGCCCACGATGGACGAGATGTGGCCGGAGCGATTGCACGCTCGCGCCGTGAAGGCGCAGACCTCGCGACGCCCTGCAAAGTCAAGGCTGTCGGACGATGACTCCATCCGCTTCGTATGCACGTGCGGCAAGAGGATTAAGGCTCCGAAGGAGCACGCCGGGCGCTTCGGTACTTGCCCTCAGTGCGGCTTGCGACTGAGGGTCCCGCCGGCTTCCATCTGAGTCCACATGGGGATTCGACGGAGTATTATTGGCTCTCACGGTGCCGGCTGAGCCATTCGTTCACCCACTGTTCCGCCTGCTCTGTCGTTGTGACATCGCCTTCGAGCTGCGCGACGTAGAGTTCCTCCGCCAATTGGCCGAGGGCCGGGCCTTGCGTCGCTCCAAGACGTATCAGATCGTGGCCGTTCAGCAAGGGCTTGGGCTGGACATCTACGTCGCCCAGCGCCCGGATACGCTTGCGCAGCGCGGCCAGATGCGCAAGACCCGCCTCCGACGGCGCGGCTTTCTGAATGGCCCGTTCCAGGTCGTAGAGGTCCCGGAAGCAAGGAGCCGCCAGGAGCTTCTTGAGCCGCGCGAGGGGCATCGTCGAATCCAGCAACGCGCCGCGATGAA
>Ga0116141_10001535_pt1 | contig 19810 bp, 19 predicted proteins | sample AD_UKC097_MetaG_FD_89744 | JGI IMG/M metagenome (GOLD analysis project Ga0116141, IMG submission 89744) | Active sludge microbial communities of municipal wastewater-treating anaerobic digesters from USA - AD_UKC097_MetaG | ecosystem: Engineered > Bioreactor > Anaerobic > Digestate | place: USA...
GAAAATCGCGGCGGGCGTCCACTATCCGAACAGCTACGCCTGTCGGGGGGTGGCCTGGTGGCGGGACCCAACGGCGCCCGCGGGAGCCCCCTGCGCCGAGCGGATCTTCACCGCGACCAACGACCGGCGTCTGTTCGCCCTGGACGCCCTGACGGGCAAGCCCTGCCGCGGTTTCGGCGCCGCCGGCTTCGTGGACGCCATACCGGGCGTCAGCCTCTCCCGGCCCGGCAGCGCCCAGATCACCTCACCCCCGGTGGTGGTCGCGGGTGTTGTGATCACAGGCTCCTCCATCGACGACAACCAGCGCCAGGTGGAGACCTCCGGCGCGGTTCACGCCTTTGATCCGGTCAGCGGCAGGTTGAAGTGGCGCTTCGATCCCCTGGCGGGGCCCGGCCCGCCGTCCGGTCCGGCGCCGCCAATGTCTGGGCGCCCATGAGCGTCGATGAGGCGCGGGGCCTGGTCTTCCTGCCGACCTCAAGCCCCAGCCGGACTTCTACGGCGCGGCCCGGCCCGGAAACGCCGGCCACGCCAACTCGGTCGTGGCCCTGAGGGCGGCCACCGGCGAGGTGGTCTGGGCGTTCCAGACCACGCATCACGACGTCTGGGACTATGACCTCCCAGCCCAGCCAACCCTGGCCACCGTCACCTGGAAGGGCGTGACCGCACCCGCCGTGATTCAGCCCACCAAGCAGGGTCTGCTTTTCACCCTCAACCGCGAGACCGGCCAGCCCCTGATCCCGGTCGTGGAGCGCCCGGTTCCGCGGAGCGGCGCGATCGGGGACCAGCTTTCGCCGACCCAACCCTTTCCCGTCGCCCCGCCGCCCCTTGCGCCCCAACGGATCACTACCGCCGAGGCCTTCGGGATCACGCCTTGGGAGAGAAAGGCCTGCGCAGCCTTGATGCGGGGCGCCCGCAACGACGGGATCTACACCCCGCCGTCGACCCAAGGGACGATTGTCTATCCCTTTACGGGCGGCGGTTCGAACTGGGGCGGGATCGCCTTCGATCCCGGCCTGGGCTTGGCCATCGTCAACACCTCCAGCGCCCTGCACAAGGTGACCCTGATCCCACGCAGGGCCTACGCCGCCGAAAAGGCGGCCCGGCCCGACCTGGAGATCAGCCCCAATGCGGGTGCGGCCTACGGGATGAAGCGCGAGCTGCTGCGGTCCCCCCTGGGCCTGCCCTGCAATCCACCGCCCTGGGGCCAGTTGGCCGCCGTCGATCTGCATGATGGCAGGATCCTGTGGCAGGTTCCGCTCGGGACCACCCACGACCTTGTTCCCGGTTCACAATTCCTCCTGCGCCGCACCGGCACCCCCAACTTCGGCGGCCCCATCGTCACCGCCGGCGGACTGGTCTTCATCGGCGCCGCCATGGACAATTACCTGCGCGCCTTCGAGACCCGCACGGGCAAGGAAGTCTGGAAGGGCCGCCTGCCGGCCGGGGGCCAGGCGACGCCCATGACCTATGTCTGGCAAGGCCGCCAATACGTGGTCATCGCCGCCGGCGGGCACGCCAAGTCCCGCACCAAGGCCGGCGACCAGCTCATCGCCTTCGCCCTGCCGAAGTAACCGCCTGCGCGGGAATGAGCGGACGCGGGAAAGAAATTCTCTCTAGTCAGCAGCTTCCGCGCCCGTAAGTCTGGGGTCATGAATTCGCTGACCCTTCGCATTCTCGCTGGCCTGGTGCTGGGCCTGGCCCTCGGCGCCACCCTGGCGGCCCTGCATTCGCCGCTCCAGGACCAGCTGGTCACCTATGCGAGCGCCCTGGGCGGGGTCTGGCTGGACAGCCTGAGGATGACGATCATCCCGCTGGTCTTCTCCCTCCTGGTGGTGGGCGCGGCCCAGGCCGCCGGGACGGTGGCGGGCGGCGGGGTCGCCGGCCGGGCGCTGCTGACCTTCGGGGTCATGCTGCTGATCGCCACCACCGCGACCGCGATCCTGACGCCAGCCCTGCTGGCCGTCTGGCCGCCGCCGGCCGAAGCCGCCGCGGGCCTGCGCAAGGCCGCCGAGGGTCAGGCTGCGGGTATTCCGCCCGTGCCGCCCCTGGGCGAATGGCTGAAGTCCTTTGTCCCCGCCAACCCGATCAAGGCCGCCGCCGACGGCGCCGTCGCCTCCATCTGCCTGTTCGCCCTGGTGTTCGGCATGGCCGCCAACCGCCTGTCGGAGGATCGCCGCGGCCACCTGTTCGCCCTGTTCGACGCCGTCCAGGCGACCATGATGGTCATTGTCGACTGGGTCCTGAAGCTTGCGCCCTTCGGGGTCTTCTTCCTGGCCCTGGTGGTCGGCGCCCAGACCGGCTTCGGCGCCGTGGGCGTGCTCGGCCAGTATGTGATCGTGGTCTCGATCATGTGCCTGATGGCCGGGGGCCTGGGCCTGCTGATGGCCATCTTCGGCGGCAAGATCGCACCTGGCCGCCTGTTCCAGGCCCTGATCCCGGTGGAGGCCATGGCGATCTCCACCCAGTCGTCCCTGGCCTGCCTGCCCCTGATGCTGGAGACCACCGAGCGCCTGGGGGTCAAGGCCACCGTGCGCGGGGTGGTCATGCCCTTGGCGGTCTCGGTCTTCCGCCTGACCAGCCCGCCCGGCAACCTGGCCGTCGCCATCTATGTGGCCCACATCTACGGCGTCCACCTCGACCCCGCCCGCCTGGCCATCGGGGTGGTGGTGGCCTGCCTGGTCAGCCTGGCGACGGTTGGGGTGGCGAGTTCGGTCACCTTCTTCACCACCCTGGTGCCTATCTCCATGGCCATGGGCCTGCCCCTGGATCTGCTGCCGCTCCTGCTGGCGGTCGAGACCCTGCCCGACTTCTCGCGCACGGTGGGCAATGTGACCGCCCATGTGGGGGTGACCTGCTGGGCGGATCGGTGGGGCAAGCCTTCGGAGCCCGCGCAGACCTGAGAGTCCACGAACCACACGAACCACACGAACATTCCAAGTTCCGCCCACCCCGGCGAATGCCGGGCCCAGGTCTCCAGGCTCCCCATTCGTCATCTGGTTCCCGGCGTTCGCCGGGATGAGCGGGTTTGCCTGGTTCGTGGGGTTCGTGTGGTTCGTGGACCTAAACCTGAGGCCGCGGCTTCCTTTTGAGGGCCACGTACAGCGCCCCCGCCCCCCCATGATGCCGGTGCGCCTCGCTCACCCCGGCGACCATGTCGCGCAGGGCCGGGGCCGCCAGCCATTCGGGGGTCAGCCGCCGCAGGACGCCGTCGCCACGCAGGCCCTTGCCGGTGATCACCAGCACCGCCCGGTGCCCTTCGTCGAAGTTTCGCCGGACAAAGCCTTCCAGGGCGGCGCGGGCCTGGTCCTGGCCATAGCCGTGCAGGTCGATGCGGGCGCCGATCTCCTCGCGCTCCCGGGCGATCCGGTGGCGGCGGCCGGGCTCGATAGGATCCAGGCTCGCCTGCCGCAAAGGCTTGTGCACCGGGCGATCCGGCGCCGGCAGGCGCGCGGCCGGAGCGTCCGGGTCGTGCGGCGCGGGCGCATGGTCCGGGTCCATCTTCGGGACCGCCCGCCCGGGCAGGGGCCGCACGGTGCCGGCCACCATGGACCAGAGCTTCAGCTCGTCCGGTCGAATGGGCCGCTTGACCACCGCCGCCTCAGGGCTTGGGGCGCAGCAGGTGCATGCGCAGGGTGTGACGCACCCGGCCGGCCTCGGCGCCCGCGGCCTGGCCCTGGCCCAGATAGAGGTCCGCGCGGACATCGCCCTTGATCGCCCCGCCCACATCCAGGGCGGTGACCAGCCGGCGATAGGCCGGGAAGGCGCCGTTGAGGATCGGGGCGGTTCCGTCGATCCACAACAGCTCGCCCATGGCGTGGCGCGTCGGATCCACGGCGATGGCCCGGCCAGCCGGCAGGGGGATCCCCGCCGCCCCGGCCGGCGGCTTTCCGTCATCGGGCGCCAGGCTGAAATAGGCGAAGCGCGGATTGAGCCGCATCACCGCATCAGCGTCCGGGCCGCGGTGATCGGCCAGCCAGGCGCGGATCGCCTCACCGGAGATGTTGTCCGGGGCGAGCAGGCCCTTGTCGCGCATCTGGTTGGCGATGCCGATGAAGGGCTTGCCGTTGTTTGCGGCGTAGAGCGCCTTCATCCGCGTCCCGTCCTCCAGGGTCAGAACCCCGGAGCCCTGAATCTGCAGGAAGAACAGGTCCTCGGGCCGCATCCAGGCCAGGGCGTCCTTGGGGCCTTGCGTCTCGATCCAGGTCCGATCCGGATAGGGCAGAAGGGTCCCATCCGGCTGGCGCTGCATCGCCTCCTTACCGGAGGTCCCGGCCAAGACCATGTCGGCGGGCCTGGGCCGCACAGGGGCGGAGAACTCAAGGTCCGGAACCCGGCGGGCGGGATACTCCGGGGCGAAATAGGCGGTCAGCACCCCTTCGCCGGCCACCCGATAGGGGGTGAAGTTGGTCTCGAAGAAGGCCTTGGCCTGGGGCTGGGCCAGCAGCTCCACCGACCGGGCGCGGCGGCAGGCGCCGGCCATCTCCGGCTCACGCGCGGCGCCGCAGACCGAGCGGAAAGCGGTGAAGGCCGCGGCGTGGTCCTCGGCGTCCCAGCCTGGAATATCGGCGAAGGTCTCGGCCTTCAGCCGCTCGGCCGGCGGCGGCTCGGGCGGCTTGGGTTTCGGCTGCGGACCCGGCGTCGGCGTGGGCGCTGGCGTCGTGGCGCAGGCGGCGAGGAAGAGGCCTGCGGCGATCGTGGCCGAGAAACCCCTCATCCGACCTGGCTCCGCCAGGCCACCTTCTCCCGCAAGGGGAGAAGGAACGCACATCGGAAGCTTCACCCTCACGCCTCGGCGGCGTCGACGCGGATCAGGATCCAGTTGGGGTCCTTGCTCTTCAGGTCCCGCTCGAAGGTCCACAGCTCGGCGGTGCGACGGTCGTCGACGGTCTCGCCTTCCGGACCCTTCCCGCGGGTGCGGAACTCAGCCAGGAAGCGGACGGTCAGACGGGCGGTGGTCCCGTCCAGGGCCGCATTGTCCAGGTCGGCGCGCGGCGGCTGGGTGAACTCGGTCTCTTCTGTGCGACCCTCGGCCTCGCGGGCGGCCATGCCGGCCTCGAAGGCGTCATTGACGATCGGCGACAGGAGCGGCTTCAGGGTTTCACGATCACCGCTGGAATAGGCGCGCACGATGGTGGCGTAGGCCGAGCGCGCGCCGTCCAGGAAATGGGCCAGGTCGAAGCCGGGATCGACCCCTTTCACCGCCGCCAGGCCAGACAGGCTGACGCCGCTGGCGAGGTTGTCCTCCGCCGGCCGGTCAGGAACGCCCGGCGCGCCCGGCAGGGGCTTCGGGCCGGTCCCATCCTCCGGTTGGCGGCCCACCCGGCGGCCCAGCACGGAGTAGAGTTGGAACAGGACCACGGCGGCGAGGCCGGCGAAGATGATCAGCTGGAGAATTTGCAAGCGGGTCTCGGGGGCTGCGAACAGGCTGAGGATTATATAGAGCGGAACACCTTTCCCGAAAGAGACCGTAGGTTTGGGGCGAGATTGCATCCGCCTGGGGGCCATGTTAGCAGCCCGGCGATAACAGGCGGCCTGCGCCGGCATACGGAATTTCCTGCAAGATGAGCGATATCGATCCCGCGGCGTCCACCGAAGCCCGCGCCGAGCCCGGCGTCCGCGTCCTGGCCCAGTTCATTCGCGACCTGTCCTTCGAGAACCCGCGCGCCACGGAAGTGCTGCGCGCCGGCGGCGCCCAGCCGCAGATCGAGATGGGCGTCGAGATGAACGCCCGCGGCCGTGACGACGGCTTCTTTGAAGTCGACCTGAAGCTCTCGGCCCGTGCGACCCGCGAGGATGGCCCGGTGTTCCACATCGAGCTGCTCTACGGCGGCGTCTTCGCCATCGAAGGCGTGGGTGCGGAAGACATCGAGCCGGTGCTGCTCATCGAGTGCCCGCGCTTCCTGTTCCCCTTCGCCCGCCGGGTGATCGCCGACGTCACCTCGGACGGCGGCTTCCCGCCCTTCCTGCTCGACCCCATCGACTTCGCCGGCGTCTACGCCGCGCGCAAGGCCCAGGGCGAAGGCCAGGGCGTGGTCATCGGCAACGCCTGATCGAGGCCCTCAGCGCGACAATGGGTGTCATCCCGGAAAGCGCGCAGCGCTTGTCCGGGATGACACCCAAGGTCAGATCCCGAACTTCTTCCACAGCTCATCGTTCTTCATCACCCCGGTGACGAAGGCGGCATGGCGGGCGCGTTCCTCTTGGGTGGAGCGCGGCGCCAGCGGGCGTGGCCGCGCGCCATAGTCGCCGATCCGGCGCACGGTGCTCACCGCCACCGAGGTCCGCTCCGCGGTCAGCTCGAGCCGGCGCTCGCGGCCCCCCTTCAGCTCCAGATAGACCGCCGCCAGCAGGCGGGCGTCGATCAGCGCCCCGTGCTTCTCGCGCTCGGACAGCGAGATCTTGAAGCGTTTGCAGAGCGCGTCCAGGGAGTTGTGCATCCCCGGAAACCGCTTGCGGGCCATGGCCAGCGTATCAATCCAGCGGGTCTCCGGCAGGATCGACAGGCCCACCTTCTCCAGCTCGAAATTGACGAAGCTGCGGTCGAAGTCGGCGTTGTGGGCGATGATCGGGGCGTCGGCCACGAAGTCCAGGAAGGCGTGGCTCACCTCAGCGTCGGCGAACTTCGGCTTGCCCTTCAGGAAGGCGGCCGACAGGCCGTGCACCCGCTCGGCGTCCGGCGGCATGTCGCGTTCGGGGTCGATATAGACGTGGAAGCTCCGCCCCGTGGGGATGAAGTCCTCGATCTCGAGCGCCGCAAGCTCGACCAGCCGGTGGCCGAGATGCGGCTCGAAGCCGGTAGTCTCGGTGTCCAGAACGATCTCGCGAGCCATGGCTCTGTCTTGGCGCGATTGGGCGGCCGCTTCAAGCCGCTGCGGCGACGAGTCCACACCTTCAGGAACAACGGGTGTCATCCCGGTTTTCGCGTCAGCGAAAGACCGGGACTCATAGACACCGATCCATCCTGCAAACCCCTGCGCATATGGGTCCCGGACAAGCCGCTGGCGCGGCTTTCCGGGATGACACCAATTGCTTGCTGGGCCTTACTTCGGCGCGGGTGTCTTCTTCTGCGGTCGCCGCTGGGGATCGCGCAGGGCAGCGATGATCTCCTGCACCTGGGCGCGGGCATGCTCCAGCCCCTGGCCAGTGTCGACGATGAAGTCGGCGCGGGCGCGCTTCTCGGCGTCCGGGGTCTGGCGCTTGAGGATGTCGTCCAGCCGCGCGTCGGTCATCCCCTCACGGGCCAGCACCCGTTCGCGCTGCATCTCGGCCGGGGCGGAGGCGACCACCACGGCGTCCATGTTGGCGTTGCCGCCGGTCTCGAACAGCAGCGGGATATCGAGGATCACCATGTCGGCCTTGGCCGCCTGGGCCTCCGCGAAGAAACCCATCCGGCTCATGCCCACCAGGGGATGGACGATGGAGTTCAGCTTGGCCATGGCCTCGTCATTGCCGAGCACCCGCTGGCGCAGAGCCTCGCGGTCGACGGCGCCGTCCTTGGTCACACCGGGAAAGGCGGCCTCCAGCGGCTCCACCGCCGCCCCGCCCTTCACATAGAGGTCAGCGACGGCGGCGTCGGCGTCATAGACCGGGATCCCGGCCTCGCGGAACATGGCCGCCGTAGTGGACTTGCCCATGCCGATGGAGCCGGTCAGGCCGATGGTCAACATCTGTGGCGTTCTCCCTTTGGCGGTTGTCTTAGAGGCCCAGGGTCTGGATCGCCAGGGTCCGGACATCCACCGAGGCTGGCGGCGTCTGGCCGTAGAAGGCTTCGAAGGACGGGATCGCCTGGCCGATCAGCATGGCCAGGCCATCCACGGTCCGCCGGCCAAGACCTTGGGCCCCGGCCAGGAACGGCGTCGTCAGGGGCTTATAGACCATGTCCATCACCACACAGGCCTCCGGCGTCGCCGCCAGGGGCACGTCGATCGCCCCGCCATTGGCCAGGCCCGCCGAGGTGGCGTTGACCAGCCCATTGGCGCCCTCGAAGGCGGCCGCCGCCTGGTCCAGGCCGTAAGCCCGCACCGTCCCGCCCAGGGCGGTGGCGATCTCTTCGGCCTTGGCCAGGGTGCGGTTGACGATCCGCACTTCAGGGCAACCCGCCTCCACAAACGCCGCCGCGGCGCCGCGAGCCCCGCCGCCGGCGCCCAGGATCACCACCGGTCCGGTCTTGGGATCAAAGCCTGGCGCCTGTTCGGCGAAAGCGGCCAGCAGGCCCAGGCCGTCGGTGTTGTCGGCCAGGATCGAACCATCAGGGCGAAACACCAGGACATTGGCCGCCCCCGCGCCCGCCGCCCGCGAGGTCGCTTCGTCCGCGGCGGCGAGGGCTTCGCCCTTGAACGGCAGGGTGACGTTGAGGCCCGCGACGCTGCCGCCACGCAGTCCCTGCACGAAGGCCGCGAAGCGGCCTTCGGCGATTCCGAAGGGGACATAGACCGCATCCAGTCCGGCCGCGGCGATCCAGGCGTTGTGCAGCACCGGGCTCATGGAATGCGCGATGGGCTGGCCGACCACGCCGGCCACCCGGGTCTTGCCCGACAGGCTCATCGGATCACCAGGCCATGGTTGCGCAGCAGGTCCAACAGGCCCAGCAGCGGCAGGCCGAGGATGGCGAAATAGTCGCCCTCGATCTTCGAGAACAGCTGGGCGCCCAGGCTTTCCAGCCGGTAGCAGCCCACCGAGCCCAGGGCCGCCTCGCCCTCGCGGACCAGATAGTCCTCAAGGAAGTCGTCGGAGAAGTCGCGCATGGTCAGGGTGCAGCTCACCATGTCGCGCCAGATCGGCGCGCCGTCCTTGGCCACAACCACCGCCGAGTGCAGCTGGTGCGGCTGGCCGCGCAGCAGCTTCAGCCGGGCGCGGGCCTCCTCCACGGTCTCGGCCTTGTCATAGAGCCGGCCATCAAACTCCAGGGTCTGGTCGGCGCCGATCACCAGGCCGGGGCGGGACTGGCTGATCTTCTGGGCCTTCAGCACGGCCAGGGCCTCGGCGATGGCCCTGGCCCCCTGGCCCTCCGCCAACAGGGCCGTCTTGACCGCATCCTCGTCGACGCCGGAGACGGCGGTCTCGAAGGCTACGCCCGCGCCCTTCAGCACCGCGGTCCGCGCCGCGCTTTTCGAAGCCAGGATCACGCTCACCCGATCACCTCCACCGTCGCCCCGCCGCCGTGCAGCAGGTTCAGCACCGCCGCGGCGGTTTCCTCCACGCTGCGCCGGGTTACGTCGATCACCGGCCAGCCCATGCGTTCATAGAGCCGGCGCGCCTGGACGATCTCCTCGCGCACCGCCTCGTGATCGATATAGGTCGACTCCCGGTTCTCCTTCAGGCTCAGCAGCCGGTTGCGGCGGATCTGGATCAGCCGGTCCGGCGAGATCGACAGGCCGACGATCAAGGCGTGGCGCAGGCCGAAGAGTTTTTCCGGGATCGGCCGGCCTGGCACCAGGGGCACATTGGCCGCGCGGATGCCCCGGTGGGCCAGATAGATGCAGGTCGGGGTCTTCGAGGTCCGCGACACCCCCACCAGCACCACGTCGGCCTGGTCGAGATCCTGACCGCCCTGGCCGTCATCATGGCCGATGGCGTAGTTCAGGGCGTCCATGCGGTTGAAGTAGTCGTTGTCCAGGGCGTGCTGCACGCCGACCCGCCGGGTCAGGGTCGCGCCCAGATAGCGCGACAGAGACGAGATCAAGGGATCCAGCGCCGCGATGCAGGTCATGTCCAGCTTGCGGCAGCCATCCTCCAGCGCCGCGCGCAGGCCGTCATCGACGATGGTGTGGATCACCACCCCCGGCGCCGCCTCGATATCGGTCAGGGCCCGCTCCAGCTGACGGGGCGAGCGCACCAGGGCGTAGATGTGCTCGATCGGCAGCACGTTCTCGAACCGGGCGCAGACCGCCCGCGCCATGGCGTTCAGGGTCTCGCCGGTGGAGTCCGAGACCAGGTGCACATGGAAGTAGGTGGCGAAGCGGCCCGTCGGCGGGTGCAGGGGGGGATCTGAAATGGCGCGCCTCGCGGAAATTTTCCTGGGGAGGAATGAGTCGAAATCTTCTTAGCGAAGCCGGACGCGATTGGGGATAGGGCGGCGGCCTTCGGCGCCTCTGCGGAACAACGGGGAGGAACGCCCCGGATGACCCTGTCCGTATCCAGACGATCGGGCCGGGGGACCGCGGCTGTGAGAAGGTTAAGAAAGGGTGAACGCGGGGCGGCCCGAGCCGCGCCGACCCGTCCCCCGAAGGGTTAATGAAAGATTAAGCGGTTCAGACGGGTTGCAACCTGTCCCCGTTATCCACGGCCTGTGCATAGGGCCTGGGGGCGGAGAGTCGAAAGCCTGGGGAAGAGCCCGGCGCCGCGCCGGAAATGATCCCGTTTTTCACCATGATCCCCAGGGCCAACCCCTACCCCCTCTAAAAAATCCTTCTTTCTTGAAAGGAAGAAGGCTGGGCGGGGACGAACCGGACAGGACGCGGGCTTGAGCCTTGCAAGCGAAGGCGGTTTAAGGGCTCTCATGTCGGACCAAGTGAAACCCCGCCTGCTTCGCGCCCTCGCTGGCGAGACCCTGGAACGCCCGCCCGTCTGGTTCATGCGCCAGGCCGGCCGTTCGCTTCCCGAGTACCGGGCTCTGCGGGAGAAGGCCGGGGACTTCCTGTCCTTCTGCTACAATCCGGAGATGGCGGCTGAGGCGACGCTTCAGCCCATGCGCCGCTTCCCGCTGGATGCGGCCATTGTCTTCGCCGACATCCTCTTGATCCCCCAGGCGCTGGGCCAGGAGGTCTGGTTCGAGGCGGGAGAGGGTCCGCGTCTAGGCGCCCTGCCCCCCATTGAAGCCCTGACTGACCAGGTGGAGGCTTCCACCGGCCGCCTCGCCAGCATCGGTGAGACCTTGCAGCGGGTCCGGGCCGAGCTTGAGCCCGAACGCGCCCTGATCGGATTCGCCGGCGCGCCCTGGACCGTGGCCACCTACATGATCGAGGGCCGGGGCAATAAGCGCGAGGAGGCCCGGCTGTGGGCCTACAAGCATCCGGACCAGCTCGACGCCCTGCTGGACGTACTGGTGGAGTCCACCGCCCGCTACCTGGTCATGCAGGCCAAGTCGGGCGCCCAGGTCCTCAAGCTGTTCGAAAGCTGGTCGGAGAGCCTGGCCGAGGATGTCTTCGAACGCATCGTCATCGGCCCGCACACCCGGATCATCGAGAAGGTGCGGGCCGCCGGTGTGGATGTCCCCTTCATCGGCCTGCCCCGCGGCGCGGGCGCGCAGGTCGCCAACTACGCCGCCCGGGTTCCGGTCCAGGCCGTGGGGCTCGACACCCAGGCGACCTTCAAGCTCGGCCAGGAGATCCAGGCCGGCGGCAAGGCGATCCAGGGCGCGCTCGATAACCTGTTGCTGCTGGCCGGCACGCCGGCGCTGGAAGCCCGGATCGACGCCCTGATCGAGGCCTGGAACCAGGGCCCCTACATCTTCAACCTCGGCCACGGGGTGATGCCGAGCACGCCGGTCGAACACCTCGAACGCGCCATCCGCCGGGTGACGGGCAAATGAGCAAGAAGATCGCCGTCGTCCTCTTCAACCTGGGCGGACCCGACAGCCTGCAGGCCGTCCGGCCCTTCCTGTTCAACCTGTTCAAGGACCCGGCGATCTTCCAGGTCCCGGCCCTGATCCGCTATCCACTGGCGGCCCTGGTCTCGTCGCGGCGGGAGAAGTCGGCCCAGGCCAACTACGCCATCATGGGCGGCGCCTCGCCCCTGCTGCCGGAAACCGAAGCACAGGGCCGCGCCCTCGAGGCTGAGCTTAAGGCCCGCGGTCACGAAGCCCGGGTCTTCATCGCCATGCGCTACTGGAAGCCCTTCGCCGACCAGACGGCGAAAGAGGTGGCCGCCTATGCGCCGGACGAGATCGTGCTCCTGCCGCTCTATCCGCAGTACTCGACCACAACCACGGGCTCCTCGCTGAAGGACTGGGCGGCCAACTATAAGGGCCCGGGCCGCAGCCGCACGGTCTGCTGCTATCCCACCGCCGAGGGGTTGATCGCCGCCCACGCCGGCAAGATCGCCCAGGCCTGGGCCAAGGCCGGTGAGCCTTCCAATGTCCGCCTGCTGTTCTCGGCCCACGGCCTTCCGCAGCAGGTGGTGGACGGGGGTGACCCCTACCAGGCGCAGATCGAGGCCACCGCCGCCGCGGTCGCCGCCCATCTGCCCCGGCTCACCGACTGGAAGGTCTGCTATCAGTCCCGCGTCGGGCCGCTGAAATGGCTGGGGCCCTCCACCGACGAGGAGATCCGCCGAGCCGGCGCCGAGGGCAAGGGCGTGATCCTGACCCCCATCGCCTTCGTCTCCGAGCACATCGAGACCCTGGTCGAGCTCGACCACGAATATGCCGAGCTGGCCCAGACGGTCGGCTGTGCGCCCTATCTCCGCGCCCCGGCGCTTGGCGGGGACGCCGACTTCATCTCCGGCCTCGCCAAGGCTGTGGAACACGCCCTGCCCCGCGCCGGCGGCTGCGCGCCCGACGGCGCCTGGCTCTGCCCGGCCGGCCACGGCAAATGCCCCAAGCGTCTGGAAGGAACAGCGGCATGAACTGGTACGACCTGGTCCGCGGCCTGCACATCATCGCGGTCATCGCCTGGATGTCCGGCATGATGTACCTGCCCCGGCTCTACGCCTACCACACCGAGACCGCGCCTCCCGGGACGGAGTTCGACGCACACTTCCAGGTCTGGGAAGCCAAGCTGCTGCGGATCATCATCAATCCGTCGATGATCCTGACCTTCATCTTCGGCCTGATCCTCATCTATATCGACGCGACCCAGATCCGCGGCGGCTGGGACTTCCTGTTGAAGCCCTGGATGCTGACCAAGATCGCCGGGATCATCTTCCTGTCGGCCTGGCACGGCTTCCTGGCCGGCGCCCGCAAGAAGCTGGCCCGCGGCGAACGTCCCAAGACGGGCAAGTTCTGGCGCGCCACCAACGAACTGCCCTTCATCGCCGCGGTGATCATGGTGATCGCCGTGACGACGGAGTTCCTGGGGTGACTCAACCGCTACGCTTGAACTAGCGCGTCATCCTCCGGTCGCCCGAAGGGCGATCCGGGGGACCGAAGCTGATGTTCAAGCTGGAATGAGGCCACTTGGGTCCCCCGGATCCCCGCTGGCGCGGGTCCCGGAGGATGACGTCGGGTGGTGGGGGTCGTGGACTATGCCTTGACCACCCACCCCCAAACGTGGTTCCGCTGAACCTACGTGCTTCGCGTCCTTTGCGGCGCACGCCCCGCCTCTTCCCCGAGCCCGCGCGCCAGGCGCTGCTGCGGCCGGGTCCCAAAAGACCATTCCGGCGAGACCTGTTGTCCCGCCCGTAGCGTTTAGACCCAGGCGCGCGCCTCTTCGGGCGCATTGCGCCTTTTGACGAGCAAGTATCATGTCCGAAGAAAACCAAGACGAAACCGCCCACACCCTGGGCGAGGACCTGACCGCCGAGGCCGAAGCCCTCGAGGCCCAGGCCGGCGACGCCGCCGAGGCGGCCGAGGCCGAGGGCGAAGACGATCAGCCCAACGAAGTCGCCCAGGCCATCGCCGCCATGGGCCTGACCCGCATGTCCCTCCAGGAGCTGAAGGACAAGTCGCCCGCCGACCTGCTCTCCTTCGCCGAGACCCTGGAGATCGAAAACGCGAACTCCATGCGCAAGCAGGACATGATGTTCGCGATCCTGAAGGTGCTGGCCGAGGAAGGGGTCGAGATCTCCGGCTCTGGCACCCTCGAGGTGCTGCCCGACGGTTTCGGCTATCTCCGCTCGCCGGAAGCCAACTATCTGCCGGGCCCTGACGACATCTATGTCAGCCCCTCCCAGATCCGGAAGTTCGGCCTGCGCACCGGCGACACCGTCGACGGCGGCATCCGCGCGCCGCGCGAGGGCGAGCGTTACTTCGCCCTGGTCAAGGTCGACCAGACCAATTTCGAGAACCCTGAGAACGTCCGCCACAAGGTCCTGTTCGACAACCTGACCCCGCTCTATCCCGACGAGCGGCTGAAGATGGAGCTGGACGACCCCACCCTGAAGGATCGCTCCGGCCGGGTCATCGACATCGTCGCCCCGCTCGGCAAGGGCCAGCGCTGCCTGATCACCGCCCCGCCGCGGGTCGGTAAGACGGTGATGCTGCAGAACATCGCCAAGTCTATCGAGACCAACCACCCCGAGTGCTACCTGATCGTCCTTCTGATCGACGAGCGCCCGGAAGAAGTCACCGACATGCGCCGCACCGTGCGGGGCGAGGTCGTGTCCTCCACCTTCGACGAGCCGGCGACCCGCCACGTCCAGGTGGCTGAGATGGTCATCGAGAAGGCCAAGCGCCTGGTCGAGCACAAGCGTGACGTCGTCATCCTGCTGGACTCGGTCACCCGCCTCGGCCGCGCCTACAACACCGTGGTGCCGTCCTCGGGCAAGGTGCTGACCGGCGGTGTGGACGCCAACGCCCTGCAGCGCCCGAAGCGCTTCTTCGGCGCCGCGCGGAATATCGAGGAAGGCGGCTCCCTGACCATCATCGCCACCGCGCTGATCGACACCGGCAGCCGGATGGACGAAGTCATCTTTGAAGAGTTCAAGGGCACGGGTAACTCGGAAATCATCCTGGACCGCAAGGTCGCGGACAAGCGCATCTTCCCGGCCATCGACGTGCTCAAGTCCGGCACCCGCAAGGAAGAGCTCATCACCGACAAGGCCCACCTGCAGAAGACCTACATCCTGCGCCGCATCCTCAACCCGATGGGCGCCCAGGATGCGATCGAGTTCCTGCTCGACAAGCTGCGCCAGTCGAAGAACAACGACGACTTCTTCCAGTCGATGAACACGTAAGGTTGCTCCCCCTTTGGGGGGAGCTGCTAATTGTCTGAATCGAAACGTGTTTCACGTGAAACACCCTTCTCCCCTTGTGGGAGAAGGTGGCCTGGCGGAACCAGGTCGGATGAGGGGTCTCTCGGCCTCACCGCGGGGCTGAAATCAGCCAAAAGAAAGGCCGGACAAGGGGTTGCGACCCCTCATCCGGCCCTTCGGGCCACCTTCTCCCACAAGGGGAGAAGGACCCCTCCTACGGAATCAACAAACTCGCCCCCACGGTCGCCCGGCTCTCCAGGGTCTCGTGCGCCCGCCGCGCTTCCGCCAGCGGGAAGGTCTGGCCGATTTCCACCTCGATCTTGCCGGCGGCGATCAGACCGAACAGGGCCTGGGCGCTGTCGTCCAGCTCGGCTTGGGTGGCGACATAGTCGAACAGAGTCGGACGGGTCAGGAACAGCGAGCCCATCCGGGACAGTCGCCCGGGCTCGATGGCCGGGGCCGGACCTGAGGCGTTGCCGTAGGACACCAGCATGCCCCGACGCGCCAGGCTGGCCAGGCTGCCTTCGAAGGTCGCCGCGCCCACCGAGTCATAGACGACCGGCACGCCAACCCCGCCGGTGATCCGACGAACCTCGGCGGCCACGTCCTGGTCTCGGTACAGAATGACGTGGTCCGCGCCGAGGGCCTTCACCCGCTCGGCTTTGTCCTGGGACCCCACCGTGGCGATCACCGTCGCCCCGATGACCTTGGCCCATTGCAGCAGGATCTGGCCCACCCCGCCGGCGGCGGCATGGACCAGGATCGTCTGACCGGCCTGGACCGGGAAGCAGCGGCGGACCAGGAACTCGGCCGTCATGCCCTTCAACAGCACCGCGGCGCCCACCTCCGCGGACACGCCCGCCGGCAGACGGACCGCCCGCTCGGCCGGAGTCGCGGCGTATTCGGCATAGGCGCCGATAGGCCCAGAGGCATAGGCCACCAGGTCTCCTGGGGCGAAGCGGGTCACGCCCTCCCCCACCGCCTCGACCACGCCGGCCGCTTCCATGCCGAGGCCCGAAGGCAGGCGCACGGGGTAGAGGCCCGAGCGGTGATAGGTGTCGATGAAGTTGATGCCGATGGCCTGGTGCTTGACCAGGATCTCGCCGGCCTTGGGCTCCGGCTTCGCCACGTCGGCCAGGGTGAGGACCTCAGGGCCGCCGGTCTTGTCGAAACGAATGGCGCGCATGGTTCAGCCCAGGTGTTCGGCGAAGAAGGTCAGGGTGCGGCCGCCGGCCAGCTTGGCGTCGGCTTCGTCATAGTGCTCCCCGCCCGGCCGGGCGAAGGCGTGGTCGCGGCCGGCATAGGTGTGGATCGTCACCTGGGGATGGTTCTTGAGCGCCTGGACAATGATCTCCTGGGCGGGCTTGGGCACAAACTGATCCTCCTCGGCGATGTGCAGCATCAGGGGCCGCTGGATCTTCTCGGCCTCGCCGGTCAGGCCCTCGATGCCCACGCCATAGTAGGAGACCGAAGCGTCGCAGTCGGTGCGGGCCGCCGTCAGGAAGGCCATCTTGCCGCCCAGGCAGAAGCCGACGCTGCCCACCTTGCCGGTGCACCCCGGATCCGCCCGGATGGCGTCGATGGTGGCGGCGATGTCCTCGGCGCCCTTGTCGGCGTCAAAGGCGTTGAACAGTTCGAACGCCTTCTTCCACTCGGCCTCGGACTTGTCGGTGATGTCGACGCCGGGTTCGATCCGCCAGAACAGGTCGGGGCAGATGGCCAGATAGCCCTGAGCCGCCAGGCCGTCGGTGATCTCGCGCATCACCGCATTGACCCCGAAGATCTCCTGAATGACGACGACCGCCGGGGCCTTGGCCATGGCCGGCCGCGCCACATAGGCGGAGAAGCTTCCGTCGGAGGTGGTGATGGTGGTGGTCTCGCCCATGTGCGGCTCCCGGGGTTTCACGTGAAGGACGCGAGTCCTAACGCGCCACGGCGACAGCTGGATACGGGAAATTCTGAACAGGTCGCCAGTTCGTGCCCTCTGGGGGAGGAACTTGGCGCCCCTTATCCTCCCTCGCGTGCGGGGGAGGGGGACCCCGAAGGGGTGGAGGGGGGCAACCGCATATTCTGAGCCTGATCAAGCCCCCTCCACCGCTCCGCGGTCCCCCTCCCCCATTGCATGGGGGAGGACGTTCCCCTGCGCCACGCGAACCCCCTAGCGTTCCTGGCCCAACGCCCTCCATAAAGGTCGCTTCCATTCCAGGGGTCCGCACCCATGAAGATGACCATTGAGATCGACTGCACCCCGCAGGAGGCCCGAACCTTCCTCGGCCTGCCCGATGTCACCGGCCTCAATGAGAAGCTGGTGGAGGAGATGCAGGCCCGCATGACCTCCAACATGGCCATGCTGTCGCCGGATGAGCTGATGAAGAGCTGGGCGGCCTTCGGGGCGGGGGCCCAGGAGCAGTTCCGCAAGCTGATGGATATCGGCATGGGCGCCGCCCGTCCGAAATGACCGACACGATCTTCGCGCCGGCCACCGCGCCTGGCCGGGCGGCGGTGGCGGTCGTGCGCCTGTCCGGTCCCGGCAGCGGCGACGCTCTAAAGACGCTGGCCGGCAAGCTGCCCCAACCTCGTCTGGCCAGTTTGCGCCGCCTGAAGGCCGCGGATGGGCGGCTGATCGACCAGGCCCTGGTGCTGTGGTTCCCGAGCCCCGCGAGCTACACGGGCGAGGATAGCGCCGAGTTTCACGTGCACGGCGGGGCCGCCGTGGTCGCCGGCCTGTTGGAGGCCCTCGCAGGCCTGGGCCTTCGTCTGGCTGAGCCCGGAGAGTTCACGCGTCGCGCCTTCGAGAACGGCAAGCTGGATCTGGCCCAGGCCGAAGGGGTCGCCGACCTGATTGACGCCGAGACCGAGGCCCAGCGCCGTCAGGCCCTGGACCAGCTGGACGGCGCCCTGGGCCGCGCCCAGTCGGGATGGCGGGACCAACTGATCGAGGCCCTGGCCATGTTCGAGGCCGCGGTGGACTTTCCCGACGAAGAAGTCCCCGCGGACGTGGCGGACCGCGCCCGCCCGGCTCTGGACCTGCTGATCGCCGAGCTGGAGGCCGCCATTGAAGGCGCCGAGCGGGGCGAGCGGGTCCGTGAGGGCTTCCGGATCGCCCTGGTCGGAGCGCCCAACGCCGGTAAGAGCACCTTGCTGAACGCCCTGGCGCGGCGGGAGGCGGCCATCGTCACCGCCATTCCCGGCACCACGCGGGATGTGATTGAGGTCCCCCTGCGCCTGGGCGGCTACAAGGTGCTGCTCGCTGACACGGCCGGTCAACGCGACACCGCGGACGAGGTGGAGGCCGAAGGGGTGCGCCGCGCCCAGGCCTGGTCGGCGTCGGCGGATCTGCGGGTCTGGGTGGTGGATGGTGCGGGCGAGACCCCTGCCCTGCCGCCGCCGGGCCTGAAGGCCGGTGATTTCTGCCTGATCTCCAAGGCGGACCTGCCGCCGGGCGCGGAGACGGGCCGCGCCCAGGTGGAAGCCCGCGCCCTGGAGCTGGAGCTGCACAGGCTCAGCGCACGTGAAACGGAAGGCCTGGCCGCGCTGGAACAGGTGCTGACCGACCGGGTGGTGAGCGAACTGGCAGGCTCTGAGCCGCCGGCCGCGACCCGTCTGCGGCATGCCGCCCTGCTCTCGGAGGCCCTGGAACGTCTGAAGCGGGCGCGGGCCCATGACGAGGATCTTGAGCTGGCCGCTGAGGACGTGCGTCTGGCCGGTCGGGCCCTGGACCGGATCACCGGCCGCATCGGCGCTGAAGACGTGCTCGACCGGGTCTTCTCGAGCTTCTGCATTGGTAAATAAGGTGTTTCACGTGAAACACTCCGGATGGTGCGGAAAATCGGGGTCCGGAACCACTTCACCAAGCGCCTAAATCGCCCCAGGGACGTCCGGGGCGATGTTTCACGTGAAACACCGCCGCCCTTCCGCTATAGACCCAGCCCTCCCATCTAGACGCCAGAGGGACCGGACGTGAGCGCCTGGGACGTGATCATCATCGGCGGCGGCCATGCAGGCTGCGAGGCGGCGGCGGCGTCGGCCCGCTTTGGCGCGCGCACCCTGCTGCTCACCCACAAGCTCGAAACCATCGGCGAGATGAGCTGCAACCCGGCCATCGGCGGTCTGGGTAAGGGGCATCTGGTCCGCGAGATCGACGCCCTCGACGGCGTCATGGGCCGTCTGGCTGACAAGGCTGGCATCCAGTTCCGCCTGCTGAACCGCTCCAAGGGCGCCGCCGTGCGCGGTCCCCGCTCCCAGATCGACCGCAGGCTCTATCGCGAAGCCATGCAGGCCGAACTGGCCGCGACGCCGAACCTGGAGATCCGCGCCGAGGCGGTCGAGGATCTGCTGGTGGTGGAGGACAAGGTCGCCGGCGTGGTTGGCGCCACGGGAAACACCTACGCCGCTGCCTGCGTGGTCCTGACCACGGGCACCTTCCTCAAAGGGATCATCCACCTCGGCGAGACCCGCATTCCCGCGGGCCGCGTCGGCGACGCGCCCGCCATCGGCCTCTCGGACCGCCTCTACAGTCTGGGCCTGTCCATGGGTCGGCTGAAGACCGGCACCCCGGCGCGCCTGGACGGTTCGACCATCGCCTGGGATCGGCTGGAAATGCAGGACGCGGACGCCGAGCCGGTCCCCTTCTCCTTCCTGACCGACAAGATCACGGTCCCGCAGATCGCCTGCGGCGTCACCTACACCACGGAAGAGACGCACCGGATCATCGCCGAACGCCTTTCGGAGTCGGCGGTCTATGGCGGCCGGATCAATGGCCGCGGCCCCCGCTACTGCCCCTCTATCGAGGACAAAGTGGTCCGGTTCGCCGACAAGACCAGCCACCAGATCTTCCTGGAGCCCGAAGGCCTGGACGACAACACCGTCTATCCGAACGGCATCTCGACCTCGGTGTCGGAAGAAACCCAGGCCCTGTTCCTGCGGACCATTCCGGGCCTCGAAGCCGTGCACGTGAAAC
>Ga0116141_10001540_pt1 | contig 19783 bp, 11 predicted proteins | sample AD_UKC097_MetaG_FD_89744 | JGI IMG/M metagenome (GOLD analysis project Ga0116141, IMG submission 89744) | Active sludge microbial communities of municipal wastewater-treating anaerobic digesters from USA - AD_UKC097_MetaG | ecosystem: Engineered > Bioreactor > Anaerobic > Digestate | place: USA...
CTGGTGCCGGAGCTGGAAGCGGCCGGCGGCACCCACTTCACCTTGGCCATCGGCCGCAAGTCGCCGTTCGTGCTGCGCCAGGTGTTCGCGCTGCGGCGGCTGATCGAGCGGCAGCGACCCGACATCGTGCACGCGCGCTCGCGCCTGCCGGCGTGGGTCGCGCGGATCGCCCTCGGCGCCCTGCGCGGGCCGGGGCCGGCCTTCGTCACCACCGTCCACGGGCTCAATTCGGTGAGCCGCTACAGCGCCGTCATGACGCGCGGCGAGCGGGTGATCTGCGTGTCGGAAACCGTGCGCCGCCACGTGCTGGCGAACTACCCCGAAACCGACCCGCAGGCGCTGCGGGTGATCGAGCGCGGCATCGACCCGGATGCCTTCCCGCGCGGCCACCGCGCCTGCGACGGCTGGCGCGCCGCGCTTTTCGCGCAGCATCCGGAACTGGCCGGCCGGCCCTGGTTCGTGCTGCCCGGCCGCGGCACCCGGCTCAAGGGCCACGCCGAAGCCATCGCGCTGATCTCGGACCTGCGCCGGCGCGGCCTCGATGCCGGCCTGCTGCTGCAGGGCGCGGTCGAGCCCGGGCGCGAACGCTACCTTGCCGAACTTCGCGCGCAGTGCGCGCGCCTGGGCGTGGCCGATGCGGTGGCCTTCGCGCCGCCGCGCCGCGACATCCGCGAGGTGATGGCCGAATCCTTCGCCGTGCTGCAGCTTTCCTCCAAGCCCGAGGCCTTCGGCCGCACCGTGACCGAGGCGCTGTCGCTGGGCGTGCCGGTGCTGGGCTGGGACCACGGCGGGGTGGGCGAGCTGCTGGGGCGCGGCTTTGCGCAGGGCGCGGTGGCGCGCGGTGACGCTCGCGCCCTGTGCGAACGCGCCGCCGCGTGGCTGGTCCGGCGCCCGCAGCCGGCACCGTTCGCGGCGTTTTCTCTCGCCGCCATGCAGGACGCAACGCTGGCCGTCTACGCCGAGGTCGCCGATGGCCGCTGAGCGCCCGCGCCTGCCGATGGCGCACGCCTTCCTGCTGGCGGCGCTGGCGATGCTGCCCTTCGGCGCAGGCCCGGAGCTGCCGGTGCTGGCGGGCGCGATCGCGGGCACGGTGCAGCTGCTGCGCGGCCGGATCGACTGGAGCCTGACCACCACGCGCCTGGCGCTGACGCTGGGGCTGGCGTACTGGCTGCCGGAACTGTTCTCCGCCTTCGACAGCGTGGCGGCGCAGAAGAGCTGGACCGAAGCCGCCTTCGACCTGCGCTTCCTGCCCTTCCTGCTGTTCGCGGCCCAGCCCGTGCCGGACGCGCCGCAGGCGGGACGCAGGTTGCGCACGGGCATCGCCGCAATCGTTGCCTTCTGGTGCGCCGACGCCCTGCTGCAGGCCAGCACCGGGTGGAGCCTGGGCGGGGCGGCCACCAGCGACCGGCTCAGCGGCATCTTCGGCGCCGACAACCTCAAGCTCGGCGGCGTGATGGCGGCGCTGGCGCCTTTTCTGCTGTTCGCGGCCCGGGAAAGGCTCCGCGCCCGCGGCATGTCCGCCGCCCTGCTCGCCCTGCTGGTCGTGGTGCTGTTGGCCGGCGCGCGCGCGGCGTGGATCGGGCTGGCGCTGGGCACGGCGCTGGCGCTGTGGCATTTCCTTGGCGCACGACGCGCGGCGATCGCGCTGACCGCCGCGCTGGTGCTGGGCGCGATCGTCGGCGCGCTGGGCTTTGCTGCTTCGGAACGCTTTGCCGAGCGCGTGCATCGCACCGCCGCTGCGCTCGCCGGCGACCACGACGGCGTCGAACACGCGCTGTCGGGACGGCTGGCGATCTGGGAAACCGCCTGGCGCATGGGCGAAGCCCACCCGGTCAACGGCGTGGGCGTGCGCGCCTTCCGCCATGCCTATCCGGAGTTTGCCGAAGCCGGAGACCCCTTCGTGGACGCGCAGACCGGGCAAGGCGCCTTCCACGCCCACCAGATCGTGCTGGAGCTGTGGAGCGAAACCGGCGCGTTCGGCCTTCTGTGCTGGCTGCTGGCGGCGCTGGCAGCCTGGCGCGCCTGGCGTCGCTGCGCGAAACCGGCACGCGCAGCAGCGATGCCCGCAGCCATCGCGCTGTGCGTGGCGCTGTTCCCGTTCAACACCCACTACGCGGCGTATTCGGCCTTCTGGGGGCTGTTCCTGGTCTGGCTGGCGGGCGTCTGGCTGGCGCTTCTGGCCGGCGCGGTACCGCCCGGAAGCGCGCCGGACTGATCGTGCCGCCGGCTGCATCCGCGCCCGTTCGCGGCTATGGTGCCGGCTCGATCCGAACCGACGAGACCCACATGCGCATCCTGCTCCTTTCCTGCCTGCTGGCCGTCGCGGGCGCGGCGTCCGCCACCTCCCCCGCGGACGCGTTCTGGGACCGTTTCGAGCCGCTGTGCGGCAAGGCCTTCGAAGGCCGGCTGGTGCAGGAACCGGCCGGCGACAACGGTTTTGCCGGCAAACGTCTGGTGATGCACGTGCGCGACTGCGCGCAGGATCGCATCCGCATTCCCTTCGCCGTCGGCGAAGACCTTTCGCGCACCTGGGTGCTGACCCGCCGCGGCGACCGCATCGAGCTCAAGCACGACCACCGCCACGCCGACGGCACGCCGGAGGAAGTCACGAGGTACGGCGGCACCGCGGCCAACGCCGGCCGCGCCGACGCGCTGTATTTTCCGGCCGACGAGGAGACCCGGCAGGTGATCGAATACGCCTTCTCCAACGTCTGGTCGATGCGCTTCGAATCGGACGCGAGCTTCAGCTACGGCGTGCAGCGACTGGGTACGGATCGGGTGTTCCGGGTCGATTTCGACCTGTCGCGGGAAGTGGAGGCGCCGCCCGCGCCCTGGGGCTGGAAGAACTGAACCTCGCGGAAGCTCATTCGTAGACCGGCGCCGCGCCTTCCGGGCGGCGCTTGAATCGCTTGTGCAGCCACAGGTACTGCGCCGGCGTCTGGCGCACCATGGCTTCGATGGCCGCCATCACCCGCGCGGTGTCGGCAGCGGCGTCGGTGCCGGGGAAATCCTCGAACGGCGGCTTGACTTCCAGCGTGTAGCTGCCGTCGGCCTCGCGCCGATGGAAGAAGGCCAGCACCGCCGCGCCGGACATGCGCGCAAGCTGGTGGGTGGAGGTGAGGCTGCGCGCCGGCTCGCCGAAGAAGGGCACGAACACGTTGTCGCCGCGCAGGGTGTCCTGGTCGGGCGCGAACCACAGCACGCCGCCCTGCTTGAGGTGCCGCAGCGCCGGGCGCAGCTCGTCGCGCCCGAACATGGCGCAGGCGTATCGCAACCGGCCGCGCTTGACCGCCCATTCCATCACCTCCGTGTCGTGCGGCCGGTACATGCCGGCCACCGGCACCGCGTCGCACAGCAGCCGCCCGCAGATTTCCAGGGTCATGAAGTGGCCGGAAACGAGTATCACCCCGCGCCCTGCGGCCTGCGCGTCGCGCAGGTGCTCGATCCCCGCCAGTCGCATCGTCGGGCGCAGCGTCTCGACCGAGCCCCACCAGGCCCGCGCGAACTCGAACAGGCCCACGCCCAGCGCGCGGAAGTTCTCGCGCGCCAGCGCCGCGCGCCAAGCCGCATCGCGCTCGGGAAAACACAGCGCGAGGTTGGCCTCGACCACGCGCCGGCGCGAGCGCAGCGTCCGATGGAGAAGGCCGCCCAGCGCGCTTCCCAGCGCGCGCTGAATGCTCCAGGGCAGCTGCGCCGCCAGCCACAGCGCGCCCACGCCGATCCAGACCGGCCAGTGGCGCGGAGCCAGCGGCGGAGGGGGCAGCGGGAGCGTCGGCGGCGGCGGGCGAAAAGGCGGAGGCATGCGCGGTGGTGGATCGGCACGCACCCATGGTAGCGGCTATTCTTTCGCCGATGGCTCCTGTCCCGCGAATCTCCCGGTTCGGCAGCGCACTGCGGCGGCTCGTCTACACCGCGGTGCTGTACCTGCTCACTCCGGTGATCTTCTACCGCCTCGTGTTTCGCGGGCTGCGGGCGCGCGGCTATTTCTCGCGCTGGTTCGAGCGTTTCGGTTTCTTCCCCGACCCGCAAATCTCCTCTTCGATCTGGGTACACGCGGTTTCGGTAGGGGAAGTGAACGCCGCCGCCCCGCTGATCGATGCGCTGCGCCAGCGCTACGCCGACGAGCGTCTGGTCATCACCACGGTCACGCCGACCGGTTCGGACCGGGTGCGCCAGCTCTGGGGGGACGACGTGTTCCATGTCTATCTCCCCTACGACCTCCCCGGCGCGGTACGGCGCTTCCTGATGCGAGTGCGGCCACGCATCGCGGTGATCATGGAAACGGAAATCTGGCCCAACCTGTTTCGTCAGTGCGAGCGCCGCGACGTGCCGGTACTCATCGCCAACGGTCGCCTGTCGCGCAAGTCACTCGATGGCTACGGACCGGTGCGCCCGCTGGTGCGCGCCGCGATCCGCAGCGCCACCTTCATCGCCGCCCAGTCGCAGCGTGACGAACAGCGATTCCTGGAGCTGGGCGCGCGGCCCGGGCGGGTACGGGTGGTGGGCAACCTCAAGTACGACATGCACGTATCCGATTCGCTCGCGCCGCAGGCCGCGCGGTGGCGTGAACAGTGGGGCGCGCAGCGCCCGGTCTGGATCGCCGCCAGCACCCACGAGGGCGAGGAGCTGCCGGTGATCGAGGCCCACTCGCACCTGCTGCGGCGGTTTCCCGACGCCCTGCTGCTGGTGGCCCCGCGCCATCCCGAGCGCTTCCGCCCCATGGTGCAACTGTGCCGCAGCTACGGATTCCTCACCGCCTGTCGCAGCGAGGACCGCTTGGCGCGACCGGAGACCCAGTGCTTCGTGGTCGACACCCTGGGCGAGCTGGTGTCCTTCTGCGCCGCCGCCGACGTCGCCTTCGTCGCCGGCAGCCTCGATCCGATCGGCGGCCACAACGTGCTGGAGCCGGCGGCGCTGGGCGTGCCGGTCGTGGTCGGCCCCAACACCTTCAACTTTGCCGAAGTCACCGAGCTGCTGGTGGAACGCGGCGCCTGCGTGCGCATCACCGATGCCGAAAGCCTGGCGAGCACGCTGCAGCGCCTGCTCGGCCAGCCGGAACTGCGCCGGGAAATGGGCTCGACCGCGATGGCCGTGGTGGAAGCCGAGCGCGGCGCGGCGGCGCGCACCCTGGAGATCGTGCACCGCACCCTGGCCGGCAAGACCCCGGTGACGATGCATTGAAGCCGGGATTCGGGAAAACGTACGGGGCGGCAAAAGCCTGTGACACACTGCCGGGCCGCGCCGCAAGGCGAAGCCACGCTTCTTCCTGCCATGAATCCACGCCTCGCCCCACTCTGCCTCGCCCTGCTGCTGGCCCTGCCCGGCGCGCGCGCGGCCAAGATCGATGCCGCCGTCGAAACCGCGCTTGCCGAGCGCGGCGCGGCCGACGTGCTGATCCTGCTCGCCGACCAGGCCCGCCCGACGCTGGCACCACTGGCACCGCGGGCCGACTACCGCCTGCGCCGGCGCGCGCTGGTGGATGCCCTGCGCGATCGCGCGGCCTTCCGGCAGGCCGGGCTGCGCGACTGGCTCGACGCCCGCGCCATCGACTACCGCCCGTTCTGGCTGGTGAACGCGGTCCAGGCCACGCTCGGCCCGGGCGATGTCATCGCGCTGTCCGCGCGCGATGACATCGCCCGCATCGCCGCCAACCCGGGCATCGCGCTGCGCCTTCCCGCCTCGCCATCCTCGGCCCCGACAATCACCGCGCCGGAGGCGATCGAATGGGGCGTGGCGAAGATCCGCGCACCGGAGGCCTGGTCCGCCGGGTTCACCGGACAGGGCGTGGTGATCGGCGGGCAGGACACCGGCTACCAGTGGGACCACCCTGCGCTCAAGACGCAATACCGAGGCTGGAACGGCAGCAGCGCCGCGCACGATCGCAACTGGCACGACGCCATCCATCCCGGCGCGCCGTCCAACGACTGCGGCTACAACCGTCCCGCGCCCTGCGACGATGACGGCCACGGCACCCACACCGCCGGCACCTTCGCCGGCGACGACGGCGGCGCCAACCGGGTCGGCGTGGCGCCCGGCGCGCGCTGGATCGGCTGCCGCAACATGGCCGCAGGCAACGGCACCCCGGCGACCTACATCGAGTGCATGCAGTGGTTCCTGGCACCCACCGATCTGGCCGGCAACGATCCCGACCCCGACTATGCGCCTGACGTCCTCTCCAACTCCTGGGGCTGCCCGCCCTCGGAAGGCTGCACCGTGGGCAACGAACTGGACGCCGCGGTCCAGACCCTGGTGGACGCGGGCATCTTCTTCGCTGCCGCGGCCGGCAACGACGGCTCCGGCTGCGCCACGATCTTCGACACCCCCGCAACCCACGACGCCAGCTTCGTGGTCGGTTCCACCAGGTCCTCCGATGCCATCAGCGGCTTCTCCAGCCGCGGACCGCTGGCCGGTGCCGCCAGCATCCGTCCGGACGTGGTCGCGCCCGGCTCCAGCGTGCGCTCCGCCGTCCCGGGCAACGCCTACGGTTCCAAGAGCGGCACCAGCATGGCCACGCCGCACGTCGCCGGGGCGGCGGCCCTGGTGATGAGCGCCAATCCCGCGCTTCGTGGTCATCCCGAAGAAGTCGCCGCCCTGCTGCGCTCCACCGCGGTGCGCAGCGGCATCACCGATTCCAGCAACCCCGGAGGCTGCGGCGGCCTCAACCTCGGCACCTGGCCCAACCATCAGGCCGGATGGGGCCGGATCGACGCCTGGGCGGCGGTGCAGGCCGCCATTCCCGCCCTGTTCGCGGACGGGTTCGAGGACTGATCGACCCCGTTGCGGAAGGGACGTTTCATGCCAGGGCCTGATCTGAACATTTCCTGAGGTGCTTGTTAGGAAAACGTTCCCGCCCCTAGAATCCGACGGTCGGGCCGCACGCGGTCAGGCACAAGGGTGCATCTTTCCTACGATCAAGGGGTTTCAAACAATGGCATCTCGCTATTTGACCAAGAGCCTGAAGCGCAGCGCGCTCACCATCGCGCTGGGCCTGTGCTTTGCTGGCAGCGTGCAGGCGCAAACCAACGTTGCGGGCGCAATCACCGGCAAGGCAACCGCCGGCGACACCATCACCATCACCAACCCGTCCACCGGCTTCAGCCGCACCATCACGGTGGATTCCTCGGGCGCCTACCGTTTCTCCCAGCTCCCGACCGGCCAGTACCAGGTCAGCCGCAACGGGGCGGATGCGCGCAACGTCGTGGTCAACGTCGGCGGTGCGACCAACGTGGACTTCTCCGCGGCCGCGCGCCTCGACACGGTGGAAGTGGTCGGCGGCGGCGTGATCAATCCGATCGACGTTTCCTCGGTCGAATCCAGCACCATCATGACCGCCGCGCAGATCGCCCGCATTCCGGTGGCGCGCGACACCACCGCGGTGGCGCTGCTGGCGCCGGGCACGGTGAAGGGTGATGCGGCGTTCGGCAACCTCGCCTCCTTCGGCGGCTCCTCGGTGGCCGAAAACCAGTACTTCTTCAACGGCTTCAACATCACCAACACCTTCAACAACCTCGACTTCGCGGCGGTTCCGTTCGAGGCGATCGCCGAGCAGCAGACCAAGACCGGCGGCTACGGCGCCGAGTTCGGCCGCTCCACCGGCGGCGTGGTGAACCAGATCTCCAAGCGCGGCTCGAACGAGTTCCACGCCGGCGGCAACCTGTTCTGGTCGCCCGGCAGCTTCGTCGAGACCCGCCGCAGCTACTACCTCAACGACGGTACGCTCTCGGCCGACCGCAGCAACAACACGACCGGCACGGCGCTGACCGGCGCGGTCTGGGCCAGCGGCGCGCTGGTGCAGGATCGCCTCTTTGCCTACGGCCTGCTGCAGTACAGCGACCAGGGCGGCAGCGAGGCTTTTTCGTCTTCGCGCGGCTTCAGCACCTCGCAGACCAGCACCCAGCCCAAGTGGCTGGTGAAGCTCGACTGGCACATCAACGACAGCAACATCCTCGAGTTCACCGGCATCTCCGACCGCCGCAAGTACGAGACCGACTATTTCTCGACCAAGTACGACGATCCGGTCAGCCCGATCAACCCGCAGTTCGACCAGTTCAAGGGCACCGAATACAACCGTGCCGGCGGCGAAACCTACATCGCCAAGTACACCGGCTACCTCACCGACGCCATCACCCTGTCGGCCCTGGCCGGCACCAGCACCTCGGCGCGTGAAAACTACTCGGTCACCGCCGACGGCACTCGCAACTCCTATCAGGGCACGGTGGGCCAGCCCGCCAACGGCTGCCCGGTGATCACCGACGCGCGTCCTTCCGCGGTCAACCGGCAGGTGCCGTCGATCTCCGGCTGCGCGCTGGCCAACTTCCTCGGCCGTCCCGATGCGGAAGACACCCGCGACCAGTTCCGCGTCGATCTGGAATGGCAGCTGGGCGACCACCTGCTGCGCGGCGGCGTGGACATCGACAACTTCGAGTCCGTCGCCGGCGAGTCCTACTCGGGCGGCGCGGTGTGGCGCTACGGCCGCTATGCGTCGACCGGCTACACCGGCGAGAACGAGGTGGTGCGCAAGCGCGTGTTCCAGTCCGGCTCGACCGTGGCGGTCGACCAGACCGCGTTCTACATCGAAGACAGCTGGAACATCACCCCCAACTTCATGGCCTATCTCGGCCTGCGCTGGGACACCTTCGACAACATGAACGGCGACGGCGAGACCTTCGCCAAGATCAAGAACCAGTTCGCCCCGCGCCTGGGCTTCTCCTGGGACGTGAAGGGTGACTCCAGCCTCAAGGTGTTCGGCAACGCCGGCCGCTACGCCCTGCCGCTGACCGCCACCGTGGCGGTGCGCGGCGCCTCCAAGTCGCTCTACAGCGAGGAGTTCTTCACCTACACCGGCGTCGATCCGGCCACCGGCGCGCCGATCGGCCTGGTGCGCATCGACAACCCGGCCAACGGTCGCCCGATCCGCTACCTCAACAACGAGTTCGGCGTCGGCAAGAATCCCGAGACCATTGCCGACCAGGGCCTCAAGCCGATGTACCAGGACGAGTACATCTTCGGCTTCCAGAAGCAGCTCGCCGACAATCTTTCGGTCGGCACCCGCGTGGTGCGCCGCGACCTGAAGGCCGCGATCGACGACCAGTGCGACTACCGCCCGATCATCGAGTGGGCGCTGGCCAACGGCTTCACCGACGACGGCGGCATCTTCATCGAGCCGGAAGACAAGACCCAGGACAGCGACATCGCGGTCTACAACCCGGGCTTCGCCTTCTGCCACCTCTACAACCCGGGCCGCGATTCCACCTTCAAGATGGACATCAACGGCGACGGTACCCTGGAAGAGGTGAAGCTCACCGCCGACCAGCTCGGGCCGGACGCCAAGCGCACCTACACGGCGGTCGAAGTGTTCTTCGAGACCAGCTGGGACCGCGCCTTCCTGCAGGGCTCGTACACCTGGTCCAAGAGCCGCGGCAACACCGAGGGCGGCGTGAAGTCCGACATCGGTCAGGATGACACCGGCACCACGCAGGACTTCGACTACCCCGAGCTGATGCAGGGCGCCGACGGCTACCTGCCCAACGACCGTCGCCACAGCATCAAGCTGTTCGGCAGCTACGACGTGACCGAGACGGTTTCGGTCGGCGCCGCGCTGATCGCGCAGTCGGGCCGTCCGATCAACTGCTTCGGCTTCCATCCGACCGACTCGGGCTACGGCAACAGCTACTTCTACTGCGAGGGCGAGCTCAAGCCGCGCGGCACCTCCGGCCGCACGCCGTGGACCCGCACGCTGGACCTCAACGCGCAGTGGCGCCCGGCCTTCGCCGAAGACCGCCTGGCGTTCAAGCTGGACGTGTTCAACGTGTTCGACAGCCAGCGCGTGACCTCGGTCAACGAGTTCGGCGAAGACTCCGCCGGCAACTGGCAGCCGAACGTGTGGCAGTCGGCCACCGGCTACCAGGCACCGCGCTCGGTGCGCTTCATGGTGCAGTACGACTTCTGATCCACCCGTGCCGCAATCCCTTCGACGGCCGCCTCGCGCGGCCGTCTTTTTTTTCACGCGCCGGCACCGCTACAGTCGGCGCTCGAGTCATGGAAACAGACCGGATGAACGCAGACGGGAACCTGCGCTGGCAGGAGGCAGAGGCACTGACCGCGCAGGGGCAGGAAATCCGCGCCCGGGCGATCTACCTTGCGCTCACCGGCGACCGCGCGCTGGCCCCCTTCGCGCACCTGCGCCTTGGCGTGTTCGCGCGCCGCGACGGCGACCCCGATGCGGCGCAGCAACACGCGCTCGCGGCCTTCCGCAGCGCCTGCGCCGATCCCGAGCTGCTCGAGCTGGTGGCCAAGAGCCTCCTGCGCGCCGGACTGGTGCAGGAGGCGCTGGCCTGCGCCGACGCATTGCTGCGGCTGGACGCGCCCGTCGGCGCGCTGGCCGAGGTCGGCAAGCTGCTGTCCGACCACATGCTGCCTGAAGCCGCGCTGGCCCTGCTGGGCAGGGCGCTGGAACGCGGCCTGCCTGCCACACCGGCGGTGCGCTACCTGATCGGCCTCAACCGGATGTACCTCGGCCACACGGCGCAGGCGCAGGAGGCGCTGGAAGCCAGCCTGCGCGGCAACGCCGAACTTGCCCCGGCGCACTGGGCGCTGGCGAAGCTGGCTGCGCCCGATGGCCGCGCCGCGCGCATCGACCGCCTGCGCGCGGCGCTGGCCCGCACGCCCGGCTCGGCGCCGGACGCGCCGCTGCTGTGGTATGCGCTGTTCCACGAGCTGGACCGCGCCGACGATGCGGCCGCCTGGGAATCGCTGCAGCACGGCATGCGCCTGCGCCGCGCCCAGGTTCGCCACAGCGAGGCCGAAGATGAGGCGCTGTTCGACGCCGCGCACCGCGCGCTGCGCCTGCCCCCGGCTGCCGATTCCACCGGCACGGCAGCCGAATCCACGCCGATCTTCGTGGTGGGAATGCCGCGCACCGGCACCACCCTGATCGAGCAGGCGCTGTGCGCGCGCGTCGATGCGGCCAGCGCCGGCGAGCTGCGCGACCTGACCCTCCAACTGCGCGCACTGCGACGCCAGCCCGGCCCGCCGCATTTCGATGCGCGCCTGCTCGAAGCGGTGACGCCCGAACAGGCGCAGGCGCTCGGAGCGCGCTATCTGGAGCGCAGCCGCTGGCGCGCTCGGAGTCGGGCCTGCTACATCGACAAGTGGCCGGAAAATTACCTGGCTGCCGGACTCCTGCTCGCGGCGCTGGGCCAGGCGCGGGTGGTATGGGTGCAGCGCGATCCGATGGACGCCTGCTTCTCCAACCTCAAGGAATGGTTCGCCGCTTCCTATTTCTACAGCTACGACCCGAAAGAAACGGCGCGCCGCTGCGCGCGCTTCGAGCGTCTGGGCGCGGCGCTGCGCGAGCGCGCCGACGCGCGCGTGGCCTTTCTTCGCTACGAGGACTTCGTGCGTGCGCCCGAGAGCTGCCTCGATCGCGTGATCGACCGCCTCGGCCTGCCGCGGCGTACCTCCGCATCCCTTGCGCCCGAAGCCACCATCGTGACCGCCAGTGCCAATCAGGTGCGCGAAGGCATCAGCACGCGCCACGTCGGCGCCTGGCGGCGCTACGCCGAACCGCTCTCGCCGCTGCGCGACGAGCTGGAACGGCTGGGGCTGGAGCGCGCCGGAGATGCTTCCGCATGAGCGCGCCTCCAGACCCGACCCGCGCCCTGCTCGACCACGCCCTTCCCTTCGCCGAGCGCCGCGATTTCGCGCTCCTGCGCCGACTTCTGGCCGGCGTGCCCGCCGATCCCGCCCGGCTGGCACGCCATCTGGTGGAAAGCTCCTACTCCGAGGCGCTGGAAGGCCGCTACCGCAGCTCGCGCACCGCCGCGCTGCTGGCCTTCCTGCTCGATCCCAAGGACGCGGAAACGCGCCGCCAGCTCGCCGCGCGCCTGCGCACCACCAACGATGTGCCCGAACTGCTCGAACTCATCCGCGCCTCCGGCCCCGCCTCGCGCATTCCCATCCCGCTGCTGCTCGGCTACGCCGCCCAGCTCTCCTACCTGAACCGGCAGGAGCAGGCGCTGCACCATCTGGACGAGGCGCGCCGCGCCGATCCGGACTATCCGCCCACCCTGGTGTCGCGCGGCCAGGTGCTGACCTACCTCGGCCGCAGCGACGAGGCGTGCGCCGAATTCGAGCGCTGCATCGCCATCGCGCCGAAGATCGGGCAGGCGCACTGGTTCCTCTCCCATGTCCGCCGCGCCACGCCGACCGACCATCGCATCGACCGGCTGCGCGCCGCGCTCATGCAGACCGGCCTTGCGCCGCAGGAGGAAGCCTCGTTTGCCTTCGCCCTGCACAAGGAGCTGGATGACCTCGGAGATGCGGACGGCGCCTGGCAGGCGCTGACGCGGGCCTGCGCCGCCAAGCGCGGCACGCTGAAGTACGATGCGGCGGACACCCGTCGGCTGGTCGATGCGCTCGTTGCCCTGCCGCCGCGAACCGTGGCAGCGGATGACGAAGCGGGCGGCACGCCGGTACCGATCTTCATCGTCGGCATGCACCGATCCGGCACCACCCTGGTGGAGCAGCTGCTCGACGCCAGCCCGCAGGTGCAGGGCATCGGCGAGATGTACGACTTCACCTGCGCGATGCGCCACGCCACCGACCACCCCTGCCGCGGTGTGATCGACCTGCGCCTCGTCGAGCGCGCGCGCGCCGCCGACCTCGCCAGCGCGGGACGGCGCTACCTCGACGGGCTGGCCTGGCGCCTGGACGCGCGGCCCTTCTTCACCGACAAGCTGCCGACCAACTTCTTCCACCTTGACTTCCTCTGCGCGGCGCTGCCGCAGGCCCGCATCCTGCATCTGGTGCGCGACCCGATGGAGACCTGCTTTTCCAACCTGCGCGAGCTGTTTTCCGACGCCAACGCCCACAGCTACGACATGGGCGAGCTGGCCGACTACTGCCTGCAGTACCAGCGCCTGATGGCGCACTGGCGCGCGCGCCATCCGGGCCGCATCCTGGACGTGGACTACGCCCGGCTCACGCGCGAGCCGGACGCGGTGATGCGCGAGGTTTCGGCCTTCTGCGGTATCGACTACGTGGACGCCATGCGCGATCCGCGCAGCAGCACGCGCGCGGTGGCCACCGCCAGCGCATTGCAGGTACGCGAGGGCGTGGTGCGGCGCGATCAGCCCAAGTGGGCGCCCTACGCGCACCGGCTCCAGCCGCTGGCGGACGCGCTGGCGCGCGGCGGGGTTTCCGGATCGTGAAGCGCGAGACTCAGGCGCCCCGCGCGAAGACGTAGCCGACGCCGCGCACCGCACGCAGCGGCAGGCTCAGGCCGAGCTGCTCTTCGGTCTTGCGCCGCAGGCGATGGATGATCATTTCCAAACGGTGCGGGTCGAACGAAGACGCCTCCCCATCCGCAAGGTCGGCGATGAGCTCTTCGCGCGAAACCGCACCTCCCGGCCGCAGCAGAAGGCATTCGAGAACGCGGCGCTCGGGCTGGGTCAGCGGAATCTTGCGTCCGGAAGGGGCGCACAGGCACCAGCCATCCGGATCCAGCCGCCAGCCTGCGGCAGTCCCCGACTCACGCGCTGCGTGCGCTCCCGGGGTATTGGCCGCACGCAGTCGGCGCAGCACGCTTTGCAGGGTGGCCACCAGTACCTCGATCTGCACCGGTTTGGCCAGATAGGCGTCCGCCCCCATTTCCAGACCGCGCACTTGATCGCCGCCGCTGTCCAGCCCGGTGAGCATCACGATGCCCACGCCCATGCCGCGGGCACCGCGCAGATGCGCGGCGGCGGACAGGCCGTCTTCGTTGGGAAGGCCGATGTCGAGCACGACCAGTTCGCTGGGCGCGGCGACGAAGCGGCGTTACAGGGCTTCGGCGGAGGCCACGCCCTCGACCGCGAAGCCGGACAGCGCCAGCCCCGGGAGCAGGATGTCTTCACGCAGTTCGGCGTCATCCTCGACGACGATGACGCTGGCGGTTTCGGCAGTTGCGGCGCGGTGGCTCTGGGTCATGGCAGGGTCGACGCGGGGCACAGCCTGACACCATAGCGGCTCCCTCGCGCGCGGCGCGCCGACCGTTTCAGCGGGTGAGGATGAGCTTGTCGTTCTGGGTGTGGCGCAGGCGGTATTCCCGATCGCCGTGGCGGATGACCAGTTCGCGCCGCCCTTGCAGCAGGTCGTGGCTCTGGATGATCGAGCGATCCGCCACGGCGGACAGGCGGGTGACGGGAACGGCGCGGGATGCGACGACCTGGAAGGTCTGGTTCATGGCGGGATTCTCGGACGATGGACGCCGGCAGCGGCGCGATGAGAATGCTAATGATTCCCATTCTCCTGTCAAGCGCCCGCGAGCGCGTCGAGCTGCGCCATGGTGGCCGCATCCAGCCGACCGGCCAGCGCCAGCGCCCCCAGATTCTCCTCCAGCTGCGCCTGCGAGGAGCAGCCCAGCAGGGCGCTCGACAGCTTGGGATTGCGCAGGCACCAGGCGATGGCGAGAACCGCCGGCGCCACGTCCTGCGCGGCTGCAAGCGCCTGCAACCGCGCAACGGAGGATGCCTGCGTGCGCCCGTCGCCGGGCAGCATGCGCGGATGCCAGCCGTGGTCGCGCCGCGCCTGGCGCGAATCCTCGGGCACCCGCCCTTCGGCGTACTTGCCGCTCAACTGCCCCGAAGCCAGCGGCGACCAGCCGATCAGGCCCAGGCCCGGCTCGTCGTAGAGCGGCGCGTATTCGAACTCGACGCGCTCTCGGTGCAGCAGGTTGTACTGGGCTTGCTCGACCGAAGGAGGCGTCATGCCCGCTTCGCGCGCGCAGCGCAGCGCGGCACGGATGCGCTCGACCGGCCATTCCGAGGTGCCCCAGTAAAGCACCTTGCCGGCGCGCACCAGCTGGTCCATCGCCGCCACGGTTTCCTCCACCGGCGTATCCGGGTCGGGACGGTGGCAGAGGAACAGGTCGAGGTAGTCGGTGTGCAGTCGCCGCAGCGCCGCATCGCAGGCCTCGCGCAGGTGCTTGCGTGAAAGCCCGCGCTGGGTCGGACGCGGTTCCGGCGCGGCACCGAAGAACGCCTTGCTGCACAGGCAGATCGCATCGCGCGGCAGGCGCAGGTCGGCGATCACGTCGCCCAGCAGCGCCTCGGCCTGGCCGTGGGCGTAGTTCTCGGCGCTGTCGAAGAGGTTGATCCCGGCATCAAAGGCGCGCGCCACCAGACGGCGCGCAGCGCCGCGATCCAGTGCGCCGGCAAAAGTGACCCAGGAGCCCAATCCGAGCGCCGAGAGCATCAATCCGGTGGAACCCATTCTTCGGTATTGCATGGCATCGCCCGAGGTTGGCATGGCCGAAGTGTAGCCGCCGGGCGCGGCGAATCGGCCCGTTCCGCGCCATCCCGTGCGACAAAAAAAAGCGGCCCCGCGCTTGCGGGGCCGCCTGAAGTTGCGCCTGCGCGGAGCGGGATCAGCGCATCCGTTCGCGCTGCATCCAGCCCAGGCCAAGCATCGCCAGCAGCATCAGCAGCAGTGCCCAGGGCGCATCGACCGGAATGAAGCGCGGCGCGATGGCGATGGACACCTCGTCCTCGTTGTCGGTCGGCGTCGGGTCGCTGCCGATGCCGTTCTCGTCTTCGATCGACACGGCGTTGTCGATGTTGCCGTGATCGATCTCGATGCGCACCGCGAAGTAGACGACATGGGACGCACCGTCCGCAGCCACCGAACCCACGGCCAGCGTGCAGGTCGTTCCACCCGGGGAGCCATCCGCGCAGCTCCAGCCGGCCGTGCTGGCAGCCGCCACGAAGGTGGCACCAGCCGGCACCGTTTCGGTGATGACCACGCCGTTGGCATCCTGATCGCCGACGTTGCGGTAGGTCAGCCCGTAGCGCACCTGGCCACCCTGCATCGCCGCGGCGCTTTCGACCCGCTTCACGATTTGCAGGTCCGGCGCCGCCACGATCGGGCGGATGTCCTCGTCGTCGTTGTCGATCGGCTTCGGATCGGGGCCGTTGCTGCCGTCGTCGCCGACGTGCACCTGGTTGGTCAGGTCGGTCACTCCCGCCGGCAGCGGATCGACGACGCGGACCGCGAACTGCACCACGGTGCCCGGCGGCAGGCTCTGGCCACCCGGCACCGTGCCGGAGATGGCGAGGGTGCAGGCGGTGCCGGCAGGCGCGCCGTCCGCGCAGCTCCAGCCGGGCGAACTGGACGCCGCCACGAAGCTGGCGTGGGCCGGCACCGTCTCGCTGATGACCACGCCGGTGGCGCCCTGGTTGCCCACGTTGGCGTAGGCGAGGTCGTAGACCACAACATCACCGGGACGCGCGGTGGACGCGGAGGTCTTCTGGATCGCCAGATCCGGCGCCGCGTTCACCGGCGTCGGCTCCTCGTCCTGGCGCGGATCGCCCGGATCGGCCGGATTGGGCGGCGTGGACGGCTCGCCGCCGCTGCCGTCGGAGACGATGGTGACGCGGTTGTGGATCTCCGCCAGGCCTGCGGCGATCGGATCGTCCACCGTCACCACGAAGCTCGCCGTGCCCGAGGCGCCGGCCGCCAGCGCACCCACCGCCAGCGTGCAGGTCGAACCCGCGTTGGCGCCGGGCGTGCAGGTCCAGCCGCTGCCCGTGTAGGTGGTGTGTGCCGGAACCACCTCGGTCAGCACCACGCCGGCCGCGTTCTGGTCGCCGGTGTTCTGGTAGCTGATCGTGTAGGTGATGGCATCGCCCGGCTGCACCGTGGCGCCGCCGTCGTCCTTGGTCACACGAAGCTGCGGCACGGCATTCACCGGCGTGGTCACGTCGTCCTGATTGTTGGTCGGATCCGGATCGGTGCCGTTGCTGCCGTCGTCGGCGATGCTCACCGCGTTGAACACGCTTTCAAAGCCGGCAGGAACCGGACTGGGGATGTTCACCGCGAACAACACGCTTGCCGGCGCGGCACCCGCAGGCACCACGCCCGCCACCGCGAAGGTGCAGAGGCTGCCGGCCGGCGCCCCGTTGGCGCAGCTCCAGCCCGCGGCGCTGGCACCGGCATTGAACGTGGTGTTCGCCGGCACGGTCTCGGTGATGACCACGCCGGTGGCGTGCTGGTTGCCCACGTTGGCATAGCTCAGGGTGTAGACCAGCACGTCGCCCGCGCCCACGCTGGACGAACCAGCCGTCTTGGTGATCGCCATGTCAGGCGTCGCACTGACGGGGGTGTCGTCCTGCGCCGGAGGTGTCGAGGGCACGCCATCGCCGCCCAGAACCGCGGCATTGTTGATCGCGGTGACGCCCGCGGCCAGCGGATTGTCCACCTGCACCGCGAACAGCGCGGTACCCGCCGCGGCCGGCACGGTGTGGCCGACCAGGGTGCCCACCGCCAGGGTGCAGGTCGAGCCGGCGCCGTTGTTCGGGGTGCAGGTCCAGCCCGCCGTGCTCGAGCCCGGCACGAAGGTCGAATTCGCCGGCACGGTTTCGCTGATCACGCCGTTGGCCACGTCGGTGTCGCCGTCGTTCCAGTAACGCAGCGTGTAGACCACCACGCCGCCCGGCACGGTCGTCACATCACCATCGGTCTTGGTCAGGTGCAGACCTGGCGTACCCAGCAGCGGCGTGGTTTCCGAATCCTCGTTGTCGATCGGGGTCGGATCGGGACCGTTGCTGCCGTCGTCGGCCACGCGCGCCGTGTTCAGGATGCTGCTGGTGCCGGCCGGAACCGGATCGACGATGGTGACCGCGAAGTGCACGCTCGCCGCCGCCGCGCCGGCCGCCACGTTGCCGATGGCCAGGGTGCAGGTCGATCCGGCGTTGCCGTTCGGCGCGCAGACCCAACCCGCGGTGCTGGCGGCGGCGTTGAGCGTGGTGTTCGCCGGAACGGTCTCGGTGAGGACCACGCCGCTGGCGTTCTGGTTGCCCACGTTCTGGTAGCTCAGGGTGTAGACGATGGTGTCTCCCGGGGCGACCACGTTGCCGCCCGGCACATCGTCCACCTTGGTCAGCACCAGATCGGGCGCGGCCAGCACCGGCACGTCGGTCGGATCGTCGGGATCGGCCGGCGTGGTCGGATCGTCGCTGGGAATGGGCATGGGCACATCGGGCGAGCTCATCACCGCCTGATTCATCACCTGCGTCACGCTCGCCGGCAGCGGGCTGTCGATCTGCACCGCAAAAGCGCGGGTTTCTGTGGCGCCTGCCGCCACGCTGAAGGTGCCCAGGGTGCAAATCGTGCCGGCCGGCGCGCCATCGGCGCAGCCGGTCCAGCTGGCGTGGCTTGCGGCCGCATCGAACGTGGTGTTTCCAGGAACCGTGTCGGTCAGCGTGACGCTGTTCAGCGCAACGACGCCGATGTTCCGGACGATCACATGGAAGATCACCACGTCGCCCGGCACGAAGGCGCCGCCCGCGCCGCTGCCCGTGTTGGCCACGGTCTTGGTGACCACGGGGCCGGGGAAGCCGAGCGAGTCGTCGTCCTGCACCGGAGCATGGATGCGGATGTCCGGATTGGCCGGATCCTCGGGAACCGAACCGTAGCCCGGGATCTCGGCCTGGTTCAGCACCGGGTTCGGGCTGGGCGGGAACACCGCAAGCGACGCGTGGATCGTGGTGGTTGCAGTGGCACCCGGCAGCAGGCCCACGCCGGTATTGCTGGTGAAATTCACCGTGGTCTGGCCTGCCACGCTGGTATCCAGCGCGCCGGTGAATCCGGTGGGCGTGGTGCCCACCACGATGGAGCTGTCCAGCCACACCGCGTGCGAGAGCACGTCTTGCAGCAGCACATCGTAGGCCGGGCCGGTGCCGTTGTTGGTGATCGTCAGGGTGATTAGCGCGGTTCCGGGGCCCGCGCCCGGAGTCATGGTCTTCACCAGCGCCAGCGCCGGCTCCACCAGTTCGACGTCGGCCTGGTCATCCACGTCCGGCGTGGTGCCGTTGCTGAAGGTCGCGTGGTTGGTCAGGAGCAGCGCATCGACGTTCGCCGGCAGGTCGCGCACGCGCGCCGTCACCAGCACCCGGATCCAGTCGTCGGTGAGGACACCGTTGGCGGGGTTGGCGATGGTGCCGAAGTCGAAGGTCACCGTGTCGTTGTAGCCCACGCCGCTGTTGCTCAGCACGGGCGTGCCGGGCAGCGAGGTGCCGATGCCGGTATTGCCCAGCGCATCGACGCTGGCGCCGATGGCCTCCAGACCCGCCGGCAGGGAATCCACCAGCACGGCAGTGGTGGTGGTGCCCTGCGGGAAGCCGATGGTCAGGGTATAGGTCACGGTTTCACCGATCGCCAGATCCGGCACCGTGGCGCCGTGCTGGCCGCTGCCGGTATCGCCCAGCGAAGTGCTGGCGACCAGCTTGACCAGGCTCGGCCCCAGCACCGTGACGTTGTCGCTGTCGTGGTTGGTGGTGCCGGTGCGGCCCCCCGGTGCCAGCGGATTGGTCATCGAGGTGTAGGTCGCCACCGCATCGTTGACGTAGGTCTGACCCGGATTGACGGTGTTGGTCACCACGGTGTCGTAGGTGATGGTGCAGGTATTGCCCAAGGCCAGCGTGCCGACGGTGAAGCTGACCGTCGGGTAGCCGCTGCCGGAGGTCACGCCGCAGCTGCCGCCCACGTTGGTGACGCTGCCCAGGCCCGGATTGGGCAGGGTGTCGGTCACGGTCACGTTGAAGGCGTCGGCGGTCGAGGCCGGCGCCGCGGCCTGGTGCGCCACGGTGATCTGGAACGACACCACATCGCCGGCCTGCACGATGCGGGCGGGATCGGGCGCCGCGCCGTTGATCAGCGCGATGACCTTGGACAGGGTCAGGCGCGGCTCGACGATGTCCACGTCGGACGAGGCGCTGATCGGCGTCGAGATGGTGCTGGCGGTGAA
>Ga0116141_10001544_pt1 | contig 19760 bp, 9 predicted proteins | sample AD_UKC097_MetaG_FD_89744 | JGI IMG/M metagenome (GOLD analysis project Ga0116141, IMG submission 89744) | Active sludge microbial communities of municipal wastewater-treating anaerobic digesters from USA - AD_UKC097_MetaG | ecosystem: Engineered > Bioreactor > Anaerobic > Digestate | place: USA...
CCGTCCTGTTTGGTTACCGTAGTACTCTGGAATCCCTCCTGGTTCCCCCCTCCCATCATCATGTTCTTCGCCATGGCCATCACCATGACTTGGGCAACCGGCTTCCCTTCGCTGTTGAGAACACGCCCGCGGATCGTTCCCTCTAACGGCGGTGCCTCGATTGAGAAATCGATATTGTTTAATTCTTCGCCAACAACGACTTCTACTGTCCGTTGAGCTTTCGGCAATCCGCCGCTCGGCTGCGCGTTCCGGTAGACAAAAACGACATTCTTACCGGAAGAGATGTTCTCGAATCGGTATTGCCCGTCCGAGTCGGAGACCACCATGCGCCGCAGCTCGTCATAAGACATCAGCGGAATAGCCGCGAAGAAATTCTCGCCCGGCATACAGAACAGGTGGTACCCCTCGATTGGTTCGCCGCTTGCGTTGGAGACTCTGCCGGACACCGCCCCGCCGCTGTTGAGAACAATCTCGACATCCTCTTTCCACTCTCCTTCTCCCAGGTCGAATGGTCCATACTGTCCGGGTGCGTAGCCCTCTTTGCCCGCGTTCAGAAGATATCCCTGGTCCGTCGGGACACGCTCGATACGGAACTTTCCGTCGGCATCCGTCCGCTGCCCTCTTGAGATCATTCCAAGGCGGGACATTCGTCGTATATCCGTGGGGTTGATTGCGCGCAACGCCAGCGAAACCCGCGCCTCCGGCACAGGGTCTCTATTGCTGTTCAGTACCCTTCCCGAAATCAGTCCGGCTTTGAGGAGAGGAATATCTATTCCCTCCACATTCTGACTGGTGACATTGACCTCCGGCCCCGGTCGGCCCATGAACGAATCCGAAAGAACGTACTCCGGGGGAGCCGTCACGGTCAGCTGAAAACTCCCCGGGGGAAGAGGTCCAAGCGAATATGTGCCGTCCTGCTGACTCAGCGCACTCTTTCCAAGGCTTGACTCGCTGACCGTCACTCCGGCGATCAGACTCCCCGATTTCTCTTCGTACGCCTTGCCGAGAACGCGATACCCGCTTTCCAGGGTGAAGTCGATACCTCCGACTGTTTGTTCCCAATCCAAGAGAAGTCCTTCGCTCGGTTTCGCAACATAAGTGTCGTGTAACGCTCGGACGGTGTATTTACCGGGCGGCAACCGGTCGAGTGAATAGGCTCCTTCTGCGTCTGTTACGGCAGTCTGTTTTTCGAATGTGTCCGGCGAAAACAGATCTGCGAGGGTCTGTTCGTCCAATCCTTGAAGGATGACACTGCGCGGCGAACGCGAAACCGCTTCAAGAAACAGCGCGGGGTAACTCTTTGACGGCCCTGCTGTTCGAATTGTCTCTACCCTCATGTTGCCCATGGGCCTGGACAGAATGTCCTTTACTGTTCCCTGGATGGATCCCCCCTTGCACAGGACCAGGATGGCGTCTTCCATGGGCGGGCGAATCTCTTTCAGATTCAACGCAAGATACGGTGCCTGGTCCGCACGCAGGCTGGCGGTCTCCGAGGCAATCGAACCGAAGACATAGCGGCCTTCCGCATCGGTTTCCGCCGTGTTTCCGCTGTTCGTCTCCGTAACCGTAATGCCGGGAATGGCCGTCCCGGTCAGATCGAACATATATCCTGCAAGAACGAGTCCCTCAGCGGAGGAGACAGGTGTCCCGATTGTCATCGGGGTGGGAACCGATTCCGGTTCCGGTGCGGTCTCCAAGGGAGCCTCGATTCGATCCGTCGTCGGGGGCGCTTCCTGATCCCTCCACGGCAGGAGGATCGTGGCGATCAATACGGCAGCGACAGCGATCCCGATTACAAGAATGGCGATGGCGACTTGGTTATTTTTCATGGTTCCTTTCCCTCCGGGGATTCAGGCATGGTTCACCTTATACGGTACGCCGGAACGAGCGATTTATTCCCAATAATTGGATTATTTTGTCCGAGTATACGCCGAATCCTGCCTGAATAGAACACCATAACCGAGCCGGAACCGGCCCTTCTCTTGGACTTGGCTCTCTCATCAAGGATGATTAGCGTGTCATTCCGCCAGGCTCGGAGGAGAGTGCCATGCCGATCATATCCCCGACTCAATTGAGAGCGGTCGTTACGGAGATTGTGGCGAGGACGCCGATTGTTGATATCCACACCCATCTCTATGCCCCCGCTTTCGGGGATCTTCTGCTCTGGGGCGTGGATGAACTTCTGACCTATCACTACCTGGTCGCGGAGGTGATGCGTCGCTCCCCAATCGGGTATGACGAATTCTGGGCGCTCTCCACCCGCGAGAAAGCAAATCATATCTGGGAGCATTTGTATCGGCAGTCATCGCCCATTTCCGAGGCGGCACGGGGCGTTCTCACCGCCCTGCAGGCCGTGGGAATTGACGTGTCCAGCGCTGACCTGGAAGAAATCCGTCAACAATTCAACCGCTGGACTGTCGAGAAATACGTGGATCTTGTGTTCCGAAAGGCGAACATGGAGTATGCGGTGATGACCAATGATCCGTTCGATCCCAGGGAACGGGCGGTCTGGGAGCAGGGAATCCCGGCGGATCCCCGATTCCGCGCCGCGTTGCGAATCGACCCGCTGCTGACCGACCTTCCCCGCGCCTGTTCCATGCTGTCGGAATTGGGATATTCGGTCTCCCCGCGCCTGGATGATGTCGCCTGCGCCCAGGTGCGCCGGTTCCTGCGGGTGTGGATCGACCGGATGGACCCGCTCTACATGGCGGTTTCGCTGCCGCCCACGTTCCGTTTCCCCACGGATGATCCGGTGCGACGAATGCTCGATTCCTGCATTCTACCGGTTGCCCTCGACCGCGAGATTCCACTGGCGCTGATGATCGGCGTGAAACGACAGGCCAATCCGCACTTGCAACTGGCCGGAGACAGTGTCGGGAAAGCGGGCACGCAGGCGATTGAGAACCTGTGCACGGCTTATCCCGATAATCACTTCCTGGTCACCATGCTTTCCCGCGAAGACCAGCACCAACTGTGTGTCACCGCCCGGAAATTCCGAAACCTGATGCCGTTCGGGTGCTGGTGGTTTCTCAATGTACCCAGTCTGGTTCGCGAGATCACAATGGAACGGTTGGAGCTATTAGGCCTCCGCTTTATTCCACAGCATTCCGATGCGCGAATTCTCGACCAGCTCCTGTACAAGTGGGCGCATTCGCGAAAGGTTATTGCGGAGATCCTTGTTGAGAAATACACCGATTTGCAGCGGACCGGCTGGCCCATAACCGAGGAAACCGTCACACGGGATGTCCGGGATCTTTTCCGGGACAACTTCCTGCGATTTGCGGCGAGGCTTTGAATGAGAAAAGGTGGGGAAAACAGGCAGGAGAAGAACCTGAAACCAATTCAGGGAGCTCAAAGGAACTCTTAAGAATTCCTCCCCCGAAGATCGGGGGAGGCTAGGTGGGGGTTGAATTCATTGGACTTATCAACTCCACCCATCTAAGGCGCTCTTCAGAAAGACTCAATGCATAAACCGAAACGGAATGTTGTTGCCGAGCTGAAGAAACTGGGCCTTTCGGACGACTTGGTTTTTGCCGCATACTCCGCTTTCGGACGAAAAGCGGTAGGTGAGATCATCCGAAATCCCTATTCGCTCGTTGCCAAATACGAGGAGGACATCGACTGGAAGGCACTGGATCGGTTTGCCGCAAAACAGGGCTTCGAAAACACGGGAATTGAGCGGCTTGCCGGGGGTGTGCTCTATGCCATGCGACGGGCGGCTGCGTCCGGGCACGTTTACTATCCACGAATTCCGCTGCTAACCGACAGTGCGCGAATCCTCGGCATCGAGGATTTGATCCTCATCCAGAATGGGCTGGAAAGTCTGCGCGAAAACGGCCTGGTGATCCAGGAACAACCACTCGATCTGCAGGAGGGCCGGGGAGACTGGATCTATCTGATGAATCTCCACTCCGCCGAATCGGGAATTGCTCATTACATGGCACTTCTGGCCCATAGCCTCTCCCGTACCCACCGCCGGAAAACTCAAGAGATCAACTTCGAGGAGATCGAGCAGTCTCTTGGAATCCACCTGGCGGAGGCGCAGCGGGAAGCGATCCGTCTTTCCATGGACGACAAGATCCTGGTCATCACCGGCGGCCCCGGAACCGGCAAGACTACCATCCTGAAAGCGACGGTCACTCTCTGGGCCAAGATAGGCAAGCGGATCAAACTGGCGGCCCCCACCGGGCGAGCGGCGAAACGATTATCCGAAAGCACCGGACGAGAGGCATCAACCATCCATCGCCTCCTGGAGTACAACCCCGAGCAGAGGACATTCAATCGCAACGGATACCGGCCTCTCAAAGTCGATCTCATGGTGGTGGATGAAGCCTCGATGATCGACACCACGCTCATGGCCGCCCTGTTGGAGGCGCTGCCGCCAGGCGCCCATCTGCTCCTGGTCGGCGATGTGGATCAGCTTCCATCCGTGGGACCGGGATTTGTCTTGCGGGACATCATCCGAAGCGGACTGGTTTCCGTGATCGCCCTGAGCGAGATCTTTCGCCAGCGTCCGGGCAGCCTGATCAGTGACAATGCCGCTCGCATCAATCGAGGAGAATCTCCGGTTCTTGACAGTGGCGGTGTTGAGGAAGGCCAGGACTTCTTTTTTATTCGAAAACCCGACCTGGAATCCACCCTGGAAACCGTTGTGGAAATGGTCACCAGACGGATTCCGGAACAGTTCGGATTCACCCCGATGGATGACATTCAGGTCCTTGCACCAATGATTAAGGGGCATGTGGGGATCGAGAATCTGAATATCGTTCTGCAACGGGAACTGAATCCCGATAAAAACGGTGTCGAGCAGTTCGGATATCGAATCTGCCCCGGCGACAAGGTCATGCAGATCCGCAATGATTACGACAAAGACGTGTTCAACGGAGACATTGGGGTCGTAACGCACGTGAAATCCGACCCGGTCTCTGTGGAGGTCGATTTCGGCGACAAGAGAACGGCGTACGATCACCGGGATCTGAGCGACCTCACCCTGGCCTATGCCATCACCATCCACAAATCGCAGGGCAGCGAATACCCCGCTGTGGTCATTCCTCTGGTCACAAAACACTTCCCACTCCTTCAGCGGAATGTGCTCTATACGGCGGTGAGCCGGGGACGAAACCTGGTTGTTCTGGTCGGCACAGCGCGCGCAATGGGAATCGCTATCGCCAACAATGAAATCCGCGCGCGGTATACCGGTCTCACACAACGCCTAATCCAGGTCTGGGAGAAACGTCGGCGAGGAAACTGAGCCTGCCCCCACCCTCGTAACTTCCGTCACCGCAAACCTTGTTCCACGCCCCACAGAATGGTATTAAATCTTTCTTTGGTTCGTTATTCGCACAAAAAGTGGTATCAGTTTATATAGATTGTCATAGATGAGGTTTCCAATGAAAACGTACAAGATTGCAGTATTGCCCGGTGACGGAACCGGGCCGGAGGTTGTTGCCGAGGGATTGAAAGTCCTGAAAGTCATTGAGAGCAAAATCGGAATCCAATTCGATTTTCACCACTACGATTTCGGAGGCGACCGCTTCCTGGCGACAGGCGAAATCCTGCCGGACAGCGCCATTGAGGAATTGCGCGGGTACGATTCCATTTTCCTGGGCGCAATCGGGCACCCGGATGTCAAGCCCGGCATTCTCGAAAAAGGGATTCTCCTCCGTCTGCGCTTTGAATTGGACCAGTACATCAATCTCCGTCCCGTCAAACTGTATCCCGGAGTCTGGACCCCTATTAAGGACAAAGGTCCCGATGAGATCGACTTTGTCGTTGTGCGTGAGAACTGCGCCGGACTGTATACCGGTGGCGGTCAAATCATCAAGAAAGGAAGACCGCAAGAGGTCGCCATCCAGGAGATGGTTTACACACGGTTCGATGTCGATCGCTGCCTGCGGTATGCCTTTGAATACACGAAACGACGCAACAAGCGAAATACCCTCACCCTCTGCGGAAAAACCAACGTCCTGACCTTTGTATACGACCTGTGGGAACGCGCCTTCCACGAAATGGGGAAGAAGGATTACCCGGAAATCAAGCGGGAATACGCCCATGTGGATGCGACCACCATGTGGATGGTCAAGAACCCCGAATGGTTTGATGTGATCGTCACCGGCAATATGTTCGGCGACATCATCACCGACCTGGGCGCGATGGTTCAGGGTGGAATGGGAGTGGCCGCCGGCGGGAACATCAACCCGGAAGGAACCTCCATGTTCGAACCGATCGGCGGGTCCGCTCCCAAGTACACCGGCAAGAATGTGATCAATCCGATTGCCTGCATCTCTGCAGCCCAGATGATGCTGGACCATCTGCGCGAATATAGGGCGGCGGAGATTCTCGACCGTGCCATCGCCGAATTCCTCGGTTCGGGTACTCTGCCGGGCCTGTCGGTCGCGGAGATTCAGAAAGTGGGAATGTCCACCAGCAAGATCGGCGATGCCATCGCGCAACGGGTTGCCGATATGCGGTAACTCTCCCGGTATCCGGCACCGCTTGGAATCCGTTGTGGTTGTGCCATAATCCTGCGAATTCTCTTCATTTCTGCTCAAGGTGGAGGAGAACCATGTCTGAATGGAAACGAGGATTCACGCTGATCGAACTGCTCATTGTCGTCGCTATTATCGGCGTCTTGGCGGCTATCGCAGTTCCGAATTTTCTCAATGCGCAAATCCGGGCCAAGATGGCACGTGGCATGGCGGATATGCGCAATCTGGGAACCGCCATTGAGAGTTTCCGAATCGACCACGGTCATCTACTCGTCGATTTCTGGGATGATGACAGCGCTCTCGGAATCGAGAGAATCACTCTTCTGGGGGTTCGTCCATTCGACAACAGCATGAGTCGCACCATGATCCAGGTTCTTGCTCCCCTTACTACGCCGGTAGCCTATATGGGTACGCTGCCTATGGACCCGTTCAACGGGAATTCCTACGGAACTGAGTCCGATTTCAATACCACCTCTGTGGGATCTTATATATATGGCGATAAAGAACCGATTTACGGCGGGGAAAATCATAATATCATATTACTGTTACCGGGTATTGCCGAATCCTGGGGATTCCGACCTCTTCAGAACAACGAGTGGGCCTTGCTTGGAATCGGTCCGGATGCGCACTGGCAAAGCCGTGGGTTCGCGAAGGGAATCCCTTTTGAGGCTACCAATGGGATCGGTAGCTCCGGCGATATCGTGTACCGTCCCGGCAAAGATGTAAATCAGTGAGAAACCGTTTCGCTTTCACCCTCATCGAGTTGTTGATTGTCGTTGCCATTATCGGCATCCTGGCGGCCATTGCGGTGCCGAATTTCCTGGGAGCGCAAATCCGCGCAAAAACAGCACGGGCACGAAACGATATCCGAACCATGGAAAAGGCGGCAACGATGTATGTCATCGACCGTGGAGTTCGCCCCATTGACTGCGATGACCCCGGTTCCGAAAAATACTTGGGCGGATTGGGGTGTGGTACGACCAGCAACGGGGCACCGGCGACTATTCAGGCGATTCCGGAATTCAGCAGCGCTGCGAAGTTCATGAGTTTCAGCCAATACAAAATCTTTACCACACCCGTCGCGTATATCTCCGGCCCCCTTGCCGATCCGTTCGTGAAAGGTGGCGCACTGTCTTACAACACCCGATTCGCAGCGGACCAACGGCAGTCCGAGAGTTTCACATTTTCCTCCTGCGCCGCCGATATGAAAACCGGCGATTGGGGATTCTTTTATCTTCCCAATACGAATTATCTGGGTACGCAATACGACCCCTCAAACGGCCTCAATTCCCGTGGCGATATCTATGTGGCGAACGTGTACAGCGATGTCTCATCCGCCGCGCGCCCGGGACGGTATGGGTTTAACTGAGCAAACGGACGTTCATTCCGGGACAGGAACAATCGACAAGAAGGATGGATGCTCCAAACCCTTTTGCACGTTCTTTTTTCCGAAGGAGGTTATCTTGCTCCGTTCTTATCCCTCTCTCTCATTCAATCCCTTGACGGACGAATACATATCTGTTAGGAATATGGCCCCGGTGAAAATGCCGGAAAATCGACTACACCTGTTTCAGTGAACATGGATTGAATCCTTCAGGGAGAGCAAGCAAACCGGATAACGAAGGAAATCAGGAGAACAAAATATGGATTCACCCTTGGGCTGGCTGGATAGCGTCATCCTGATCGCCTATGCGGTTTTGATGGCCGGGACAGGCATTTATTCCATGAGAAAAACTCGCACGGCCGAGGAATATATGGTCGCGGGTCGTGCCATTCCTGCCTGGGCAGCCGGGTTGGCGATCTTTGGCGCTTACACCAGCAGCATCTCCTACATTGCTACGCCGGGAAAAGCCTTTGATACCAACTGGCATCCGTTCATTTTCTCGTTGACGATTTTTCCGATTGCCTGGGTCTCCTGCAAATATGTGATCCCTCAGTACCGGAATTCCGGCTTGATTTCCGTCTACGCTTTTTTGGACGAACGACTGGGGTCATGGGCACGATTTTATTCATCGCTGTCTTTTCTTCTTTACGAAACCAGCCGTACCGCCGTCATCCTGTACCTGAGCGGTTTGCTGGTGAGTCATTACTTGCCGCTGAGTATCGGCTGGATCATTATCCTGGTAGGCGTTATTACGATTTTCTATACATTACTGGGGGGTATGGAAGCGGTGATCTGGACGGATGTGGTTCAATCCGCGGTGATGATTGTCGGAATAGTATGTTGCGTATATCTGTTAACCGTCGCGGTTTTCTCCCAACCCGACTATCTGATCCAAACCGCCATTGACAAAGGGAAATTCAGTTGGGGCAGTTGGGATTTTACTCTCTCTTCGGAGGCCGGAACACGAACCATTTGGGTGATGATTATTTATGGGGTGGTAGAGAATCTGCGTAGTCTGATCGCCGATCAGAATTACGTCCAGAAATACGTATCGGTCGCTACCGAGAAAGAAGCCCGGCGTTCCGTCTGGATCGGCATGTGGGTTTACATTCCGCTCACCGCGTTGTTCCTCTATCTCGGAACGGCTTTGTTTGCTTTCTATTCCGGCGGGGCACGTTCTACCCGACTCCATCACCAAGGGAGACCAGGTGTTTCCCTATTATATCGCAACGGCATTACCCATTGGACTGAAAGGATTAATTGTCGCGGCGATCCTGGCTGCCGCGATGAGTACGATCTCTTCCTCGTTGAATTGCTCCGCTACGATTACGATGATCGATTTCTGGAAAATGTACGTTAATCCCGCAATCAGCGAAGAAGGCAGTATGCGGTTCCTCCGAAAAATGACTTTCTTTTGGGGCGTCCTGGGTGCGGGTTTTGCCCTGCTGATGATCAAAGCCGCCAGCGCGTTGGACATCTGGTGGACCTTTGCGGGAATTTTCGGCGGGGGAATGCTGGGATTGTTCCTGCTGGCGTTGTTCCATGTTCCGTTGCGAAGATGGCAGGGAGTGACCATTATCGTTGTCAGTATTCTCGTGATCATCTGGGGGACCTTTTCTCCCAAACTGCCCTCTGATTTGCAGTGGTTGGCGCTCAATGTGGATGATATCCTGCTCGGACCGGCGGGCACCTTCGCAATGCTGGTCCTTGCTTTTCTATTCGGATGGGCGAATCGAAGAATGATGCGAACTTGATCGCATAAGTCGCTTCCCGGATCGGCATCCCCGCGCCCCCATCAGGGCGAGAGGATCAGAAAATCGGATTGTCCTCCAAGCCCGCTTGTCTCGGCTCAGACATCCTCCCCTATCCGAACCAGGATTCGCCTGATTCCCCGATTGCCTTGCTTCTTCCTCTCTTCTCTTGATCATGGCTATCCTTTCATCGTGCGAATCATGGTTCAGACAACTTCCTCATCCGAGAAGCCTTTTGCTTCCTTGCCTGAAAGCATGTATAATAGAATTGCTGTGGTTGGCCTCAAACCCGGCAGGGGGGTGAAAGGGGCCATATCTCACAATGTGCGACAGGCAAGTCTCTGAGGATTTCCATACATGAGATCCCCCTGCTTTCCAGTTCAGTCTTCCCCACTTTTCCTTGCTCGACCTCCCAGCAATCTCCCAGGGAATTGAATCCGAATCCATCTGAACGCATCACCCGATCGAACAGAAGAATCACTTATTGCATGGCGTGCGTATCGCACGACAGGAGAACATGCGAATGACAAAACATCATATTGCGCTGCCCGTCCTCACCATCCTCTGTTTCAGCCCTATCGCCATAGCGGCAAACGAACCTGCGGATCTTGACGACAAGATCACGACACCAACCTACGGTTACGAAGTCTATTACACTAACGACGCCACAAACCTCGCCGATTTTATCTCGGACGCCGACGCAAACGATGTGGCCGACTCGCTGGACCCATTTGTCGACCGTATCGTCGGTTTGGGATTCAAAACACCGAATTTCACCGTTACTCCGGAAGAGATCCATATCTTCGATTCCGGAAATGTCGGCCAGGCATGGAATTCACACATCACGCTGGATTCTCCCAATCTTTCGGGACAGACCGAGCCAGCCCTGCGCCTGGTCACCGATCACGAGCATTTTCACCAGACCCAGTTCGCCTATATCAAGTTCAACCAATGGGCCAGCTGGGGAGCCTGGAATGTCGAAGGAACCGCCCGGCTGATGCAGGACAAACTCTGGAACGACCTGGACGGGAACCTGGGCATCCTCACATTCTGGCAAGAGATTTCCACCTATATGACAAAGACGACCACCCGTCTTCAGAATCTGTCGTATTCTTCCTGTCTTTTCTGGCAATATCTCTGCGAACAGCTGGGTACGGTCCAGACCGAGCCGGAATACGGGACGGATGTGATCTTGCGTTTCTGGCAGGAAACGGATGGGAAAGCCCCCGATGGGATGGGGGCGCTCCGACGAACGATCAACGCCTTCAGTACTTCCCGTGGCCTTGACGAGATGTTCCAGGATTTCGCCATTACGAACTACACGAAAGATCGGATCGTCAATAAGATCCAGCATCCGGAGAGATATCAATATGTCGACGATGACACGCAAGCCTATTCGGCGGTTCCCCTGCATTTGAACCAGGCTTTTCCTCCGACTATCGGACCGACTGCGGCGAATGTTGCCGAATATGCCGCCCGCTATTATTTGGGGCGACCGAACGAGACCACGTTGGGCAACGTCGTCGGATTCAAGTCGACCGGTGATCGTGCCGCTTATGGTGTCATGGCGGTTCGAGATAATGAGGTCGTCAGCCTGCAGAAAGGCATCGGTACGGAGTTCGCCCGCTGCTTCTTCAATCCCCGCTCGGATTCCCTGGATTCCGTGGTGGCCGTAGTTGCCGGACTCGACGCGGCAGCGAATTACAGCTACACATTCGCAGCGGGTGCTCTCAAACTCAGTATCATTGAACCGACGTACAATCGGTTGGCCTGGGTCGGCCCGCCGGATGATCCCAAAACATTCATCGCCAAGCTGCAGGTCTCCGGTCCGAACGATCTGGGTGGCGACACGGTCTGGGGGCTTCGAGCGGAGGACTTCACGGCAAAAGTGGGGGACCAGGATGCCCCCGTTCTGAGTGGCTCTTATGTTCAGGGGGAATTCTGGCTGCTCATCCAGGCTCCCATGCAGACCGCAGGCGGTCCCCAGTATACCTTTGCGATTACACTGGGAGATATTGAAACCAGCCAGGGAAACGCCGTCCTCTACGCAACGATGAAGCAGAACGAAATCATCGTGATCGACGGATCGGGAAGCATGTTGGACCCGGTCGACTTCCCGAAAATCGACGCCGCCAAAGCGGCTGCATTGATGTATGTCGATAGCGCCGCCTCCGCCGACAACATGGCGGTTGTCTCGTTTGGCGGTGACGGCAATGAACCCAACGAAGACGCGGTTACCCAGATCGCCCTCAAACCTGTCGGACCGAATCGCAATTCCATGCGAACTGCGGTCAAAGGTGTCAGCATTGCCGACCCCTCTGTGATGACTTCCATAGGAGACGGTCTGAACAACGCCCAGGATCAACTGGACACCATGGCAAATCCTGAGAACATGCCGTTCATCGTATTGTTGAGCGACGGGATGGAAAATGAGGCACGGTATTGGTCAAGCGATGCCACTCTTCGCAACCGAATCAAGGACGCGGGAACTCACGTGATTTCCATCGCTCTCGGTCCCTCCGCCGACCAGGCCCTGATGCAGGATATCGCCGATGAGACCGACGGGTATTACTACTATGTCGATCTCAATCCCGATAATCCGTCCGGGAAAACCGGCACACCCAAAGAATCCAGGGCAACACTCCAGGCCGTCGAAAACTACCCGGATCTGTCCTATGCAGTGCGGCTGGCAGATGTCTATAAACTGTCCAATGAATTCGTGAACCAGCAGGGACGACTATGGGAAGACTCCGGCAATCGGCAAGCCGGTGAGATATACGAAGGAGCCTTCTCCCTCGAAGAAGACATCAACCATGCAGTTTTCTCTGTCTTCTGGTCCAACCAAGAGGCCGAAATGGGAGTTGACCTGATTCGTCCAAACGGATCGGTTGTCCAGAACGGAGACCCTGGTGTCACAATTTTCACTTCCAAGAACCACATCGTATATCACATAGTTGAGTTGCAGCACGGGAAATGGGGTGTGGCAATGCAGCCCCATGCGGATACCGATTTCATCGCGACCCTCTCCGGACAACCGGCAAGCGGGCTGCAAATGCGGATTCGTTTCGTCGCAAACCAGGTAACCTCCCTGATCCGTGAATACGATCGGGACGGGAAGATCCTTTTCCTGCGCGGTCTCCCCATGCCGATTCAGGCTACTCTGGTTGACAAGTACGGGCCGGTCACCAATGCCAGCGTTGTTGCGCAGGTTCTGGCTCCGGACGGCCGAGTCGACATCGTCCCGCTCTTCGATGACGGTAACCATGAAGACCAGGAAGCCGGCGATGGAATCTACGGCGGCGTTTTCCGAAGAACCACCATGGCCAGCCAGTATGGAACCAGCGACGGGGTCAAGGCCGCCGGGGAAAAAGGCAGCTATCTTGTCCAGGTAACTGCTCGCGGACAGGACAACAAGGAAATCGAATTTAACCGAATCGGAAAAGCCGGGTTCCAGGTCTTTGAGTTCTGGGACGGCAAGATGACGAACCCGGACCCGGATGGCGACGGAATGCCCAATCGCTGGGAGACCCTGTACGGCCTGGACACGATTAAGGACGACACCACCGCAGATCCGGACAAAGATGGGCTTATCAATCGCGATGAATACCTCCACGGGACAATCCCCATCGACCCGGATAGCGATCACGGCGGCGAGTCGGACTATTCGGAACTCGTGAACGCACGAAACAACTACGATGCTCGTGATGACGATTTGCCGCGCCCGATCGACTGCGGCGTCATTCAGGGTGTAATTGACCTGCCCGTCAATATTCCCGTTCCGAAAACCAATTTGGTCTATTTTCCGATGTCCCCCCAGTATGTGGGATTCCTTCTCTACCGTGGGACTGTCGCGAACAGTCTGGCTCTCTATAAAGAGATTAACGCACAGGACATCGCCGATGGAATCTACGCGGACGATAATGTGACGAATGGAATAACCTATTACTATCAGGTGGTCGCAGTGGGACAGTCCGGCGTACGGTCGGCCCCTTCACGGGTCTTTACCGGCACACCCAAGGCGGATCCTGTACCTCCAAAGGGCTGGATTAAGATCAACAACGGAACAGGCCGGACCGATTCGTTGGATGTCCGTCTGGATCTGGACGCCTATGCCGACATCAGCAATATGTCCATCAGTAACGCCGCCGACTTCAGCGACGCGGCCTGGCAGGCCAGTAGCTCGACGGTTCCCCACTGGATGGCTGTGGCCAATCCGCTGGGACCGTTTGCTGTCGTCTATGCGAAGTTCCGCGATGCGGCGGGAAATGAGTCGATTGTCTATGCGGATCAGGTTTGGCTCGATTTCGACGGCGATCCGGACGGTGACAAGTTCCCGAACCAGGATGATCCCGATAACGATGGCGACGGATTGGACGACCCGTTCGAACTGTACCAGTCGCGGACGAATCACTTCGAGCCGGATTCGGACGATAACAAAATCTCGGATGACCAGGAAGATTTCGACAAGGACGATCTGATTAATATTCAGGAACAGACTTGGCAAACCAATCCCTGGAATCCGGACACGGACAACGACAAATACCCGGATGGGTTCGAGATAAGTAGAGGTTCGGATCCGACCAATCCGCGCAGTGTTCCGGCCGGTCCCGTGCCGACTCATACTCCCACAATAACTCCTGTTGTTCGTCCCACCAGAACTCCGCAACCGACTACTGCGCCGACACGAACCATTGGACCGACCTTGCCACCCACGCAGGGGCCGACGGCACCGCCGACTCAACAACCGACGGTACCTCCCACACAGATGCCGACCCCAACTCCTATGGAAGAACTGCCCACTCCCACGCCGGTCCCGGCTGGCTTCAACCTGCTACTCCTGGGTGACGTGTTTGAACTTGCAATCCAGAACTTCACCCAGCAGACAGTCATTCTGTTCGACGCCAGTAGTGTAACCCGAATCGGGCAGGACACGACTCCACAGAAGTATCGATTCGGGTACTCCAGTCTCGGAATGAATGCAAATGCGCTGGTGAGCCTGCCGGATGGTTCGCTATTGACGGTCGCTCAAACCGACCCCGACTACAGAACCGTGATTGTCAATGTCACGGCGAAAGGGGATATCGTGCCCTTCGCCGAGATCTCGCTTCCGGATGTCCTCGTGGATCAGGAGGTCTGGCAACTGTCCAGCCTGACGATAACCGGCATGTCTTACAACGGAATCGACACACTGGACCTGCTGCTTTCCGCGAACGGCATGGACGCATCCGGGACGCAGTGGTTCCAGGCTACCTTAATGACGAAGATCATCGGTCCCTTCAGTACGCAGGGAATCCGCGACTTCGGCAAACGCTGACCTTCGGACCATCCGATTGTTGATAGGAGAGGGAGAAACCGCACGGTTTCTCCCTCTTTCTTCTATCCCGTCCGCCTTCTCTGCAATGTCCGTCCGCGCCTGTCTGTACCCTTTTCCTTGTCCACTCTGCCCACCAAGTCCCTTTGATTGACGAGCTGCTGGGAAAAGGTGTATGCTTTTGACGTTATAGACGAGTATTCCAGATATAGGAGCAAATGATGCGACAGTCCATTTTGTTATTCCTCATGACCAGCTGTCTACTGGTATGCCACCTTGTTCCCTCCGCATCGGCAGTGGATACATCGAAGGGATTCGCCTTTACCGACAAAGTAGTCCTGGCTTACTACTATATATGGTTTAAAGAAGAATATTTTCTGACCTCCAGAAACGATGAGTTCAGCAAGGAACTGTACGAGGGCCTGCATCCGATTGTGGGCGCTTACAATTCCTGGGAACCCGGCATTATTGAGAAGCACATGCAGCAGATGAACCGGGCCTTGATTGATGCCCTGGCGGTATCATGGGAGTACAAACCCGAACCGAACGAACAAAATGATATCTTGGACACGATCTATCAAAAGGCGGTCGATCATAACCTCAAGATCACGATTGATTATGAAGGAGGCCGATATCCCCTGGAGACCGTGTATCACGATCTGTTCTATTTCCTGAATCGCTACAAAGATCATCCGGCCATGTTGAAGGTGGAGGGCCATCCGGTGGTGATGGTGTGGATGGCCTATGAACATACGCCGGAGGAGTGGCAGGGAATATTCGACAAACTGGAGCAAGCCGGAATCAGCGCATTTCCGATTATGTCCGGCAGTTACCAGTATGGTAAAGGAAGGGCGTACCTGGGGCCGTTCCGTTCGCTGGAGGAATACACCCTGGTGGATATTGAGGATTGCCAACTTGCGAACTTTATGAAAACCATGCGTGGCCACATCGACGACTACAACAGGACCGACGGCATCAAGAACGGTAAGCCGGCACAGCATCATGCCACAATTTCACCGGGCTACGATGAAACAAAGAATCCCTGGCGCACGTCCGCAAATGGTGGATTCAACGGGTCCGGATGGAAAGACCGTACCAAATTCGGTGTGACCTACCCGGACCAGCCTGACGGGGCCTATTACCGGGGAACGTATGAGGCAGCCATGAGCTCCAATCCGGACTGGCTGCACATTTCCACGTTCAACGAGTTGGCGGAGTTCAGCCATATCGAGGCAACGTACGAGCATGGCTACACGTATATCGATATCACAGCGGAACTTGTCCGAAAGTTCAAAGGCTTGAAATAGCATGAAAGGATGTCGCGGGAATTGGACGCTCAGCCAGTTCGGCGGACCTTCACGAAATGGACATGACCGGTTTAGATTAAAAGGAATGTCGCGCCTCATAACCAGGATCGGTTTTGGTCGTTTTCCAGGATTTACAGATCAACTCTTTGTAAGAAAGGAATCGCTGCTCAAGACGAGAAAGGCCTTATTCCGCAAGTCATGAGATTCCGGCCTTTGCGTTTCAACCTGAGGCGATACGGTTCAATGACCCACAACTCTCTAACCACTATTTCCCTGCTTCTCATCTGTCTCCTTAGCAGCATCTCTCGCGCTGATCCATTTCCCGAACCGGATCCTTCAACCCTGCCGCAAATCAGTTGGGTGGATGGCTCCCCCAACCTTCGCGAGGGAGATTCTTCTGACAATGTCCGGCTGACGGCGGAAATTACACTTGCGCCTTCGGGCGAACCTGTAATTTTCACATGGCCTTCCGGGCAGACGGATACAATCTCACGGCTTCGGATTTGGGGGGATCGGGATGACAACGGGATTGTGCATTTGGATCTTGCTGCCATTGCAGAGGATGCCGTTATATCGGATTCCACACGGGAGGAACGCTATCGCCTGTGGCCTTCGGTTGACGGCTGGAGCGAGAAGAAGGAGGAAAGTCTGGCTTATTCTGTGGAATTTCAGTCTCTCCCTGGCTGGAACAAACGCTGGTTTCGCATTGCCGTCGATTTTACTACATCGGGCACCCGGATTTGGATTGACGGTCGAATGATCTGGTCACAGCCGAAAAGTCCGGGTTGTGGGACCCGTCTAAACATTGTCCTGCCGAAAGGAGCGGACAAAAGAAGACTCCTTTTATTTTCACTACCGGAAAAGCGATTTCTACCCCTTGATCTGTCGTCCTATTACAACAACGATGCGCTGAAAGGAGGCGATCTCGGGGACGGTTTTGCGTTTGCCAATGATCTCCTCCTAGGACATGGGATGGCTAATATATCCGAGATCCCCTTCTACGTCGAATGGTTACAAAGCCAGAACAACAATTGCGATCTTGGTATGACCGATTGCCGTGGCTATCTTCCCTATATTCACTGTGACGCTCTATCGTCGGACCCAAAGCGTGTTCTCCTTCGGGTCCCGAAACGCTATTATGATCGCGCCCATCTTGTTTGTGCAGCCGATAAGCAGGAGAAGGAAATCCGATCTGCCGCTATTCGTATGATCAAAACAGGTCGAGGGCATGAAATCACTGCGACGTATGATGTACCGTATTGGGATGATAAGAAAGCAAACCCGGTGCCGCTGGATTGCGGCCTAATGGATTCGCGCACAAATGATCGGAACAAATCGGGGACGATGTGGCTCGTCAGCGTTCCCCTGAATCCGTCCGATTTTCAGGATTTTCTTGCCGCCGAAGATGAGACCTTTCTTGAACTGGATTTGACCAAGCTGATCGGTTTCGATAGCCAGAAATATCCCCGTCCGATGGGACCGCCCAGTTCGGTCCATATTTTTGCACTCACGCTGGAGGAAGCCCCGGCACAGATGGTAGTAACCTCGGACGCCATCGGACACATTTTTGAAGACCCTCAACAGCCGGTCATGCAGGTACAACTGAAGTCTCAGCGAACCGAGAAACAAGAATATGAACTGATTGTAGACATTACCGACCCCTGTTACGCACGAACTCAGGAACGGTATCCGATTGTTCTGGGGCCTTATGAATCGCGCACAGAACGAATTTCCCTTCCCAATCAGGTAAAAGGAAAATACGATGTATCGTTCCGTCTTGTTGAGCGAGAAGGAACCCATTCAGCCCTTCGCTCTACTTCCTATGCTGTGTTGCCCCGTTACCGACGCCAGGCCACGGAGGATTCGCCTTTCGGCGTCTGGTGTTTCTTCGAACAGCATTATGGGGTAGGACCGGAAATTGCCGGGCCTCTGTTGAAATTGCTTGGTGCACGTTGGACGCTGCCGAATTTCCTCTGTCGGGGAACGCCGGAAGAAAATGCCGAACGGGTAGAACTCCTGGGTCGCTATGGCGTAATTCCTGCTTTCGGCTATTTATGCGGCATCCACAATACCGGCTATGAAGGGCCGGGAGATGTGGAAGCCAAGATCCGGGAATTGCGAGCCACGCCTTGGGTTAAGAATTATAACGTGTTCTGGGAAACAAGCGCCGGTAAAGGAACAACACAAATGATTCCCCCGGAAATCATGGGCAAATCGCCATACGAACTGAACGAACAAGAGATTGAGAACCTGAAGAATTGTCAGAATACCGGCGTGGCGTATTCACGCCGGGTAAAGGAAGAGTTCCCCGATGCCAAACTGATTTTCGGTAATGGATTTCCGTTCTTTATCGCTTGCATGTTGCACCAGGGGTATCCTTCGGAATATATCGACGGATTCGGTCTCGATTTCGATTTATACACATCCATGCCCGAACGTCAACCGAGCATTCCCTACGCGCCCTTTAATGGTCTCTTCTTCCTGAAACGAATCCAGGAATTCTATGGCTATCAAGATATTCCCATTTATCTGACCGAGGCCGTTTATGCCCCGGCGGCACCCGGATGGCTCACGGAACGCGAGCAGGCGGATCATTATATACGTACCTACCTGCTGGCGATGGCCGCTGGCGTGAAGTATTTCGGCATGTGCACGGAGGTATGGGATCCGGGCGGATGGTTTGGCTACGGGCACTATGGTCCTGTCGGTTTCTGCCACCGCCCTCCCGAACTGAATCCGCGCGAAAGTTTCTGCGCCTACGCGACTATGACGGCGATGCTGGATAGGTGCCGGTATGAGCGCACGTTGCCGATGGGATCGCCGGGCGTCTTCGGCATTGAATTTCTTAAATCGGATAACAGGCCTGTCTATGCTTTGTGGACCATTCGCGGGGAACGTCCCGTCACGCTTCGCATGGAGTCGGATGCAGAAGCGACCATTACGGACTGTTTTGGAAATAAGGAGATTAAGAATAGCACAGAGCGATCATTGGATATCCTCCTGACCTCATCTCCCCTTTATATCGAGGGAATCAATTCCATTACTGGCGTTGTCCTGGGCGATCCCGAGTATAAGGACGAACCGGACAAGACCGAGACCCTGGTTGGGTTGGATTCGCTTAAACACTGGACGCAGGAAAAGAATGGCTATGAGATTCTTGAAAACATCAAACCAACAGCGCCGCTTATTGCGGCTGATCTGACACTTACCATCAGGCAGAGCAAACACCTCGCTCATAAGAGTCTCTCTGTCGGATTGCCGAGTAATGTGAATTGGCATCCGATAGAGACGGCATACACTGTTCTGAAATGGAATGGCCCGGATCTGCGGATTCCTGATAGCGCTTCAAGTATCGGCACGTGGGTCTATGGGAATAGCTCCTGGGGACGTATCCTTTTCGAATTGAAAGATGCGAAAGGTCGGAATTGGCTGTCAGCACATTCGGAATCGTCTTTTGTCGATTTTGATGGGTATCACTATATCGGTGTGGATTTGCCTCATGCTCCGCAGGGGAAACGG
>Ga0116141_10001548_pt1 | contig 19742 bp, 17 predicted proteins | sample AD_UKC097_MetaG_FD_89744 | JGI IMG/M metagenome (GOLD analysis project Ga0116141, IMG submission 89744) | Active sludge microbial communities of municipal wastewater-treating anaerobic digesters from USA - AD_UKC097_MetaG | ecosystem: Engineered > Bioreactor > Anaerobic > Digestate | place: USA...
CATCTGCTCGCCCCGGTTGGGAATGTGCGAGCACATCGCTGCCAGCCATTCCAAGGCCGGAAATGTTTTTTGATCCTTTCCATCTTTAGCGCGATAGACCACTGTGCCTTCCTGATCCAGATAACCAGATCGGGAGAGATTTCTGGTAAGGGGAAACTCTTAATAATTACTTTCCTCCAGGCGCTTTAAGGAGGGTTCAGCTTGCTGAACGGCAAAGGACTGCGCACTTTGCCAAAGTATTTGGTAAAAGAGTATCAAAGCTACTTTTGTCCCAGCGCTTGCTATCGTCGGCCCGGTTCTCGACTCCGCCGGTAGGAAAGGGCACCGATAAACCGGTATCGGGGGTCACGCGATGACCAGAAGCAGCTTTACCGTTACTCTTGAGGTTCGAGTTTTCAGTCTGACTTCCGGAAAGAACCTCCGGTTTGCCCACCGCACCTCCGGGTGTGTTGTGAGGAACATGAGGAGCCGTTCGTCCTCCAGATTGAATGATTCGAGCCTTTTTGTTTTAGCCGAGTTTGGAGCCTCTCACAGTGGGCAAGCAGAGCCCGTTTGTCACGCTCCAAACACGGTTTTTCTTTTTTGTCCAAATTCATCTCTGTTAGTTTCAATATTTTTCAATAATCGACTTTCTTTCTTCGTTTTTATCTGCATTCTTGACATAATGACAGTTAAATGTTATTATAAAACCATGGAAAAGAAAGCATACACCATAGAAGAGCTTGGAGAACTGACTGGATATACAAGAAGAACAATACGTTATTATGTTCAGGAAGGTCTGGTTGACCCACCCGCCGGGCGCGGCCGCGGTGGTTTTTATTATGACAGTCATATCCAACAACTGTTACGGATTAAATCATTTCAGGAAAAAGGCATCGGCATCACAGCAATGGTCTCTTTGATGCAAAAGGAAGCGCCTCAGCCGATTCTTCCTTCCAGAGAGGTCATGATCCGGTATGAGATTGTGCCGGGCATGGAGATCAATATCAGCAGGGAAATGGAAATCAAGGAACCGAAAAAGATTCTCGAAATCATCAGGATTGCCAAGTCCATAGCGAAAGGGGAAATGAATAATGAATGACAGCAGCCGGGTCGAAGGAATCTTGATTCAGCAAAACGGCAAGATCGTACCGCTTGTCGGAGTGGATATTCAGGCGGACATCGCCGGACGCGGGGCAAAAGTTAAAATATTCCAACAATTCAAGAATATAGAGAAAAAATCAATTGAAACTGTTTATAAATTCCCCCTGCCGGAGAACGCCGCCATTTGTGGGTTCAGAGCCCTGATCGACGGCAGAATTGTTGAAGGTCAAATTGAGGAAAAGGAAAAGGCCTTTGAACTTTACGACAAGGCTTTGTCTGAAGGGCACAAAGCGCAGCTGATGGACGAAGAGCGCCCGAATATCTTTACCCTGTCTGTCGGCAACATCAAACCCGGCGGCAGTGTGATTATCGAAATAACCTATATCACCCTTCTGGACTCATATAACTCGGAGGTGAGGTTCTTTTTACCCACAACCATATCGCCCCGTTTCACACCGGCCTCGCAGGAAGATGAAAACGGCATACCGGCAAGCGCTCTGGTCAATCCGCCTTTTGAATTTAAGGTTCCCTATGGCCTGACCATCAACGTAAATATTGCCGGCAGGAAAACCATTGCCTCCATTGAATCGCCGTCTCATTCCATCAAAACCAGTTTCAAAAACAATGAAGCTCGTATTACCTTTTCCGCCGACAAAGTTTCCATGGATCGGGACTTTATCCTCACGATCATTTATGAGAATGATTTTACCAACAGGGCCTATATCTGCCGGGCTGATGATGAGACCTTTCTACAGATCGACCTGACACCGGCTGAAGCAACGGAAGAAAACCAGGCCAATGATTTGCCGAAGGGCCGGGAAATCGTTTTTGTGCTGGATTGTTCCGGCTCCATGCAGGGCGATTCCATTGAAGAAGCCAAAAAAGCACTGGAAATTCTTATTAAAGCACTAAGTACGGACATGATATTCAATATTTATTGTTTTGGAAATGAATATGATCATCTGTTTAAATCGAGCAAACCCTGCAATGAAAAAAGCGTGAAGGAAGCACTGAAATATCTTTCTAAAACGGAGGCCGCAATGGGCGGCACAGAAATCCTGCCTCCTCTGGCAGACATTTACAAAGAAGATCCGGCGGACGGATTTCGCAGGGATGTTATCCTGATGACCGATGGCGAAATCAGCAACGAAGATGAAGTAATGGAATTGGTTTCTCGCCATAATAATACAACTGCCCTATCCGCGGTTGGCATTGGCAACGGCCCGAACGAATTTCTCATCAAGGCAGTCGCCAGAGTTGCCGGTGGTGCATCGGAAATGATCGCGCCGCAGGAAAGGATTGAACCGAAAGTTCTGCGTCTTTTCCAAAAAGTTGTAGCCGGGCGCATCGGCAACCTGAAAATAGACTGCGGCAGCGATATTGACCAGGCCCCTGCTTGTCCCGTTGCCTTCATGCGGCAAGCCACCAGCATATTCGCCAGGATAAAAAGCCGTGATTTCCAGGGTAAAGGCGTCACCGTCAACCAATATAATTATCAGGGGGATGTACTGAGGAAGTGGGATATTGATCTGGAAGAAGTAAATGACGAGGCCATGCCCATATCCAAACTATGGGCGCGGGAAAAAATCCGGGAGCTGGAAGAAGGCGATGGTTTGCCGGAAGGATCACGGCAGCGTCAGCGTCTTGATGACAAGAAGCAGAAAACGGTTATTGACCTTTCCCGTCAATATGGAATCATCAGCCGTTCGACCAGCTTCATCGGCATAGAAAAAAGCGCCGATACCGAAAAAAGTACTTCGGACATGGTTCTGCGGGTTGTTCCCACCGCCGTGACCAAAGGTTGGCACGGCATGTCCAGTATCCCTTTATTTTTGAGAAGAAGCCCTGTTGAGCAATATTCCATAAGAAAGAGACAAGACAGTCCTACGGAAGTTCATGAAGATATTGCGATACCCACTTTCCTGCGCCGGGCAGATTCAGGCAAAGAACTCTTCTCGCCCTTCCGCAAGGCTGCGGAGGGAATCCGCAATATGTTGTCCCAAAGGGGCAAAAGTGATCCCCTTCTGGACATCCTTTCCCAGCAGAGGCTCGGCGGCGGGTTTAACATGAACAAAAGACTATGCGATATTCTGCAAATATCTGATTCAAAATTGAGTTCTCTGGCGGATGATATGCAGATGAAAAAAAGCGCGGATCGTCTGGAAATATTAACCACGGCCATTATTCTGGTGTTTCTGGAATTAAAGTTTGGAGACAGAAGGGATGAATGGGAAGCGGTTGTGTCGAAAAGCCGGAGAGAATTGGAAGACCAGATTAAAAAGTTTAATCCGACAATAGACGGGGAACCTTTGCTTGATTGGGCAAAGAAGTTCATAAAAGAAAAGCTGATAGCGTTATAAAGATTCATAGCATAGAGGCACTGGAAAGGAGGTAATCATGGCGCATTTAGTGGAAAGCATGATGTATGTCGGAAAAACACCCTGGCATGAGTTGGGCACGCCGATTCCGGATGATAAAAAGATAAGCGTCCGGGAGGCCATCATCGCAGCAAAGCTCGATTGGCAGGTGGAACTGAGACGCGTCTTTACTGAAAATCCTGAAGGCATTGCCAAAGCCGGCATTCTGGATCACTTTGCCGTCTGCCGCACTTCGGATAATGCTTTTCTGGGCATTGTCGGGACTGATTATACGCCGCTGCAAAATGAACGGGCGCTGGAATGGTTTCAACCGTTTCTCGACGCCAATGAGGCGACACTGGAAACAGCCGGCAGCCTTAAAGGCGGCAGGCAGGTATGGGCGCTGGCGAAAATCCGTGACGGCCAAATGGATGTCAATAAAATTGACCCTGTGGCGCATTATATCCTTTTATCCAACACCCACGATGGCTCTGTGGCTGTCCGTGTCGGTTTTACCCCCATTCGCGTCGTCTGCAATAATACTTTGACGCTGGCGCACGACTCCAAGGCCAGTAAGCTTCTGCGTGTTCGTCACACATCCAATCTTCAGGCAAATCTTGAAATGGTCAGAGAAACCATGAAATTAGCGCGTCATGAATTTGCGGCCACGGTTGAACAATACCGGAAATTGCAGAAACGCGGCATCGATAAAGCGTCACTGGAGAAATATATCCGGGTTGTCTTTTCCTTGCCTGAAGATAAAGGCGGCAAGGAACTGATCCCTAATATCATTTACCTTTTTGAAAACGGCAGGGGCCACCGGGAAGCTGGCCACAATTACTGGGGCGCATACAATGCCGTGACCGAGTATCTGAATTATTTCCGGGGCAAGTCACAGGATAACACTTTGAGCAGCCTGTGGTTTGGCGATAGCACAAAAGTCAACCGGCAGGCGCTGAATACGGCGCTCAGAATGGCCGCATAGCATTATATATGGGCATAATTATAAAAAACCGAAAGAAACTTAGAGGAACCTGCTATATAGAATTTTATCCGGGCGAATATAGCGGTCAATGTTGGAATAATGAATCAATTTATCTTTCAGAAGAAGATATAGAATTAATATTACCAGCATTTAAATATGTTAATAAATTTGATTATTATGATTTTATTAGAATTGATGAAAAAAACTGGATAAAGATAATCAAAGAATTGAATAGTCTTAAGTTGCTAATTGAAAATGACAATAATGATGATTTGAAAAACTATTACAGAAATCATTTTAGCGGAAACGACTTCTATTTTTCATCTTTGGCCAGAAGGAAACGAAGTACGCTAAAATTGATAAATGAATTTACTGGTTGGGTCGAGAATGAACTGAAGACAACAAAGGTAATCTGGTATTTGGGGTTGTAAATGAGAAAACCAGAAATCATTACGGTTTCCGAGATGCTGACACCCTCCGAAATAGAGCAACTGCATCAATCCGCGAGAGACGCGAACGACTTCTTTCAAAAGGAATTAGCTCAAAAAAAGAAAAAGCAAAGTGAATTATGCAGAGATAATACTTTAGATGAAATGAGAAACCCACACCCTACGGGTGTGGTCAAGGGGACTGGCTAAGCCGGTCCCGAATGGGTATGGCCTGCAAGGCCGCCCACTGCTATCCTTTGGTCTAGTTGTTGCCGCAACATGGACATAAAGGAGGAAGCAGTGAGCAGATTTCGTAAGTTATCACATAGTATATGGCATTGTCAGTATCATATTGTATGGGTTCCAAAATACCGGTATCGGATTTTGACGGGAGCAACAAGAGAGGCTGCCGAGGTAGGGATTCGCGCTATTTGTGGGTATGCCAGGTGTGAAGTTATAGAATTGAACGTTCAGCCGGACCATGTGCACTTGGTCGTCATGATTCCACCCAAAGTATCTGTATCGGAATTGTGTGGACGGTTGAAGGGGCAGACGGCAATAAAATTATTTCATCAGTTTAAACAGTTAAAGAAGAAGCCCTATTGGGGCAATCATTTTTGGGCCAAGGGATATTGTGTTGATACCGTTGGCTTGGATGCGGACATGATACGTAAGTATGTCCGCTATCAGGAAGAGAAGGAGAAGCAGTTGGAACAGCTTCAACTGTTATAAGGGTACTTAACTGCGGCGCAACGGATGCTGCCCTGCCTCCTCAGGGGGCAGGGCTTGGCTCCCCTATGGGGAGCTCATTAAAGCCGCGCCCTTTGGGTGCGGATTTTTACTTTGCTCTGGAAAAAAGATGGATCAATCGAATGACGATTGAGCCAGCCTTTAGGACAAGATAGAGATGCGTAAAGAAATTAATAAGTTATATGATCCGAACTTTCACATCGACATAAAAACAAGGCACAAAGCTTGTCAACACAGCATGTTTGTATTTAATCGGGCGCGACTGGTTGCTCGTGAAGTCGATTCCGAATCTCCAAATTCAATAATTGCGTGCAGGATGGCAAACCGCCTTCATCTGGTTTACGTTCGGGTTACTTTTGATGACGAACAAGAGAATGGCGCAGGTCCACTGCCTGGCATATTGATCGCAAAAGCTAAGGAAATGGATGCAGAACCGCATGTCGTCAGGGTTCATTATAAAGATGCTGGTACTGGTCGTTTCATTAATTATTTTGGACACGACGAATTAGAGAGGGTGTTCAAGAGCGGCGACCATTGGCGAAGGAGATTAATTGGAAAACGCAAAGCTAAGGATTATCTGGCGCTTGCCAATGGCCGATTATCAAAACTTGAACTGAAGGTTTGTTGTTGTAAATCTAAAAAGTTATCACAGGAAGAAGAATATTTGGATAATATTCTTAGTAGTGCCGACACTGAAGAGGCAAGCAAAGTACAGAAGAATAACTATCCGGGTGAAGTCTTTCTTGAATTGCGTGTTGACACCTTTACCAGTGAATTTGAAAAACGACCGATAAGTATTACGGCGCTCACTGAATCGTCTATTGATAGTGATGAATTTTACATTTACACATGTACCTGTGGAGTTCCGGAGTGCGCAAATATTGAGCATGGCGTGGAGGTTGTTCACGAAGATGGTCTTGTCGTGTGGCGAGATAGAGATGTTAAACCGAAGCGAATCGCGGTATTCGACCGCAAGGACTATAGGAATGAAATATTGACGAAAGTTCGCCAGGCTTTAGCCCTTTACAGCGACTTAGGAAAAGGCGCCTATTTGGGGCCAGGTGACCGCTTGGAATTTGTGAAGGCGGCATTAAATCGGGCGGCACTGGATAGAAATGATTAAAGCTATGTCATGCCATGCATGTGCGCTTTACCGGACTTGAGTAAGACGAAGCACCGATAGCGGGATGAAACCCGGAAGACTGCGTAATTTCCCAATGGCATTTTATCCTTGCAATGTCTTGGTAAAATTGTAAGATGCCGCAAATTATCAAGTTTTCTTTTATGCCAATTTGAAACATACAGAAGGTCATCATGCGCAAAGTTGAAAATCAAAATATAGAATTCAAGCAGGCTTGGAATGATAACTGTTTGAAAACCATTTGCGCTTTTGCCAACACCGGCGGCGGAAAGCTCTATATTGGCATTGATGATGAAGGCCAGCCGGTTGGCGTAAAAGACGCCGCCAAATACCTCGACGACATCCCTAACAAAACGAAAGACATCCTGGGCATTACGCCCGATGTCAGTATCAAGAAGAAAGCAGGTAAGGATATTATTGAAGTATCGGTGTCGCCGTCTTCCGCCCCTATTTCCTATCACGGACGTTTTTACACACGAAGCGGCAGCTCCTCCATTGAAATCAAGGGACATGAACTGGTGGAACTGCTGATGCAGAAATCCGGACGCTCTTGGGATGGATTTATCGAAGAGGGAGCAACCCTCAAAGACATCGACACTGCCGCCATTAACAAATTTCGGAAACTCGCCGCCAAAAAAATCCCCCAAATTGCAGCGGAAAAAAACATTCAGGCAATCCTTCAGAAATTAAACCTTCTGGAAAAAGGCAAACTCAGGCGAGCAGCCGTTTTGCTTTTTGGAAAAAACCCGAAGAAATTTCACATCACAGCCTACATTAAGATCGGCAAATTTATCAGCGCCACCGATCTGATTAGCACGGACGATATTGAAGGCAACCTCTTTGATCAGGTGGACAAGGCCATTGAAATGTTACGGGTCAAATATCTGCTTTCCAACATCACGTATGAAGGCATTTACCGCAAAGACAACATGGAATATCCGGAAGAGGCCCTGCGCGAAGCCATCATCAACGCCGTGATTCACCGCAACTATATGGGTGCGCACACCCAGCTGCGGATCGATCCGGACAGCCTCAATCTCTGGAATGAAGGAACGTTGCCGCCCGATATCAAAGTTGACGATCTAAAGAAATGGCATCTGTCCAGACCGCGCAATGAGCTGCTGGCCGATGTCTTTTTCAAAGCAGGCATGATTGAAGCTTGGGGGCGCGGCACGATTAAAATTGTCGATGAATGCAAAAAAGCCGGGTTGCCCGAACCGGACTTTCGTGAAGAATTCGGGGGACTGTCCGTCCGTTTCCGCAAAGCGGATAAAGCCCAAGAGGCCCAGGTCGATGATAAACCAAGACAAATTGGGAAACACACGCTCAAACAGCCAGAGTCACGGCCAGAGTTACAGCCAGAGTCAGAGTCGCTGGCTATCAGGATTATTCGTTTGCTCAGTCATGCCTCGCTGAGTAAGGCCGAATTGTCTGCGCATCTTGGACATAAAGAAATATCCGGCCAATTAAACAAGATTATTCGTGAGCTGCTGCAAAATGAAACTGTTGAATATACTATTCCCACTAAGCCCCAAAGCCGTCTGCAAAAATACCGTCTTACCGACAAGGGTCGGCAGCTTGTAGCCGGGATCAGAAGCGATAAAAAATAACGCAAGGGAGCAGAAAAATTATGTTTCAAGACCCTGTTAATATACATATTTCGCATCCAATTCACAGCATAATCCAGTGGAGGAGAAAAACCAGAAATGGCGAAGAAAAAGAAAGTTTTGAAAAACGAAAATGGTAATGTGCTGGATTTGCGGCACACGGGTGTGACAAGGCTGAATATCCCTCCGGCGGGACTGACGGCCCGCGGGCCGATTGTGAAAGAAAACAAGATTCGATACAGCTATAACCCCCATCTTGCGCCGACGTTGCGTTTTGATGCAAGCGGCAAAGCGGATAAAATCAAGACGCTCCTGGAGGAAGCGGGACGGCGGAAACTGGAACCGGAAGAGTTGCAACTTCTCTATGCCGCATTCGCCAATCATGAACCGTGGCTGGAATGGGCGGGCAAACGCGAGCAGCAGTGGTGCGTGGCCGATCCCGTGGCGCTGCATATCCATGAGCGGTTATCCACCCAGGCGATTTTAAAGGTAGCCAAAAGGGAAAATCCCCAGCGCGATCTTTTTTCCGATCCCGAACAGGAATACAAGGATGCCGTGCAGTTCTATAAGCATCAAATGGACTGGACAAACCGCTTTATCTTGGGCGATTCCCTGGCGGTGATGGCGTCGCTCTCCCGGCGCGAGGCGCTGGCGGGCAAGGTGCAGATGATCTACATGGACCCGCCTTACGGCATCAAGTACGCGAGCAACTTCCAACCCGAAGTCGGCAGACGGGACGTGAAGGATCGTGACGAGGACTTGACCCGCGAGCCGGAAATGGTCAAGGCCTATCGAGATACATGGACATTGGGCGTTCATTCTTATCTCAGCTATTTACGAGACAGGCTGCTGCTTTGCAAAGAATTGCTTGCCGATACGGGAAGTGTTTTTGTACAAATAAGTGACGCGAATCTTCATCGCGTAAGGTCTCTATTGGATGAAGTATTCGGACATGAAAATTTTGTCTCCCAAATATCATTTGCAACTACCTCCGGTTTCTCTACCAATTATCTTTCAAATGTTGTTGACTATATACTTTGGTATGGAAAGGATGCCGCACAAACCAAATTTATAGACATATATAAAACAAAATCAATTGGTGAAGAAGGTGCTACGAAATACAAAGAACTTAAAAATATCTCACCAGAACTAGCGCTGGCTTTTGATGAAGACACTTTTGCATCTTCGGATTCTATTACATCACAAGGCGCAACTTCGACAGCACAGAAGTTCGGTTTTTACGGCAAGGATTACATACCGCCGCCAAACCAGCACTGGAAAACAACTCTTGATGGGATACAACGACTCATCAATACTAATAGATTAAAAAAAGAAGGAAATTTACCTCGTTATGTAAGATTATTTAATGATTTTCGTGCTACGCCTTTTACAAATACGTGGCTTGATATTGGTGGTGTTCAAAATAGATCTGAAGGGAAACTGTTTGTTGTACAGACCTCAACTGAAGCAGTGAAGCGTTGCCTCCTCATGACCACTGATCCCGGCGATCTGGTTCTTGATCCCACCTGCGGTTCGGGTACGACGGCCTATGTTGCAGAACAGTGGGGCCGACGCTGGATCAGCGTCGATGCCAGCCGTGTGGCGATTGCCATTGCACGGCAGCGACTTCTTACCGCGAAATTCGACTACTACAAACTGCGCCCGACCAGCGCCGAAGATGTGGACCGGAATCCTGACGGCCCATGGCTGCATGATCCGGAAGGAAATATTTCGGGAACTTGCACTTTCGATTGCAAGACTGTTCCGCACATCACACTCAAAAGCATCGCCCGGAACCAAGCCCTTGATCCCATTTTTGAAAAATGGTCGCCTGTTCTGGCCGAAAAACTGGCTGCTCTCAACAAGGCGCTGGCGGCAAGCGTGAACAAGAAAATACGCGGCAGCCTTATCCAGAAACTACAAGACAAAATTCTCAAGCAGGGCCGCAGGTCTGTGACCGATGCGGATGAGCGGCGCTGGCGGCTGCCTGAAAAAGAATGGCGGGAATGGGAAGTTCCCTTCGATACAGACCCCGACTGGCCGGAGGCATTGAAAACTGCACTTGACGATTATCGGGCCGCCTGGCGTCAGAAGATGGATGAAGTCAATGGCTGCATCGCGGCGCGGGCCGATTCGGAAGAGCTGGTTGATCAGCCTTTAAAAGACAACACGAAGGTGCGCGTGGCCGGCCCCTTCACCGTGGAGGGGGTTATTCCTGCGGAAGAAAGCATCGACGTGGAGCCGGAAGCTTCGCCTATCGGTGGCGCGCCCGGCGAGCTGGACGCCTTCGGCGCGGAAGCGGATACTATTGCCTCCGAAGCGAAAAATGCTGAAGCCTATGTTGACCGGATGATTCGGCTGCTGCGTGGTGACGGTGTTCGCTTTCCCGACAATCGCGTGATGAAAATCGCCAATCTGGAAGCGCTGGCCGAAGGTTCGGTCATTCACGCCAGAGGCACGTGGGGCGATGATTCGGAGGAGCGCCAGGTGGCGGTCATGTTCGGTCCGCAGTATGGTTCGCTCAATACGCTGATGGTGGAAGACGGCATCCGGGCCGCAAGCCGCCGGGGATTTGACGATGTGGTTTTTGCGGCTTTCAGTTTTGACGGCGCTGCGCAGGCCGTCATTCAGGAAGTGGCCGATCCTCATGTGCGGTTGCATATGGCGCAGATTCGGCCGGATGTGAACATGGGAGACCTGCTCAAAACCACCGTGTCGAGCCAGCTTTTCACCGTATCCGGCACGCCGCGGACAAAAATAAAACAGGCTGAGGATGGATTGTTTACTGTCGAAATGGCAGGCGTCGATATATACGATCCGGTCAGCAACACCGTCCGTTCCACGGGTGCCGCAAAGGTGGCGGCATGGTTTCTGGATACGGATTACGACAGCCGCTGTTTTTGCGTGACACAAGCATTTTTCCCTGACAGAAGCGCCTGGGACAAACTGGCTCGCGCACTGAATAACGCGCTGGACGAGGAAGTGTTTGCCAGACTGGCCGGTACGGTTTCCATGCCTTTCCCGGCGGGCGAACACAAACGGATTGCCGTCAAAGTGATCGACACCAGGGGCAATGAGGTCATGCGCATCCATTCGCTGGAGGATTACCATGCCTGATCCGGTACTCATCCAGCCCGTAGAAAGCCCCGTCATCTGCAAGCCTTACTACAAGCCCACCCAATACTGGGAATATGACCGCACCACGGGCGCAGCCGCCAAGCAGCCGGGAAGAAGACCTGCATCTTACTGGTATAAACTGCCTGACGCCGACACACGACGCGGCCAGTTGACGCTGGGCCTAGAAGAGGACCGGCGCGACCTGATTCTGGTCAATAAGCTCAGAAATGATGTGGATCGCTGGCGGGACGCCAAATGGGAAGGGGCAACAAATGTCACGAAAGATCTATTGCGTCACTGGATGCGCAAGGATCGGGCGCGGCGCTTTTTCTTTTGCCAGATGGAGGCAGTGGAAACGATTATCTTTCTCAACGAAATTCGCGGACTGCGCAAAGACGGCTCGCGGGGCAAACCGCGCTGGATACCCGCCTTTACAGACGTCGATTTTCAGGAACTCTATGACCATCCGACGGATACCACCTATGACCCGCTGATGAGGATGTGCTGTAAGATGGCGACCGGCGCAGGCAAGACGCTGGTTATGGCCATGCTCATCACCTGGGCGTTCTGCAACAGGGCGCGTGTGCCGAGCGACGAGCGGTTTCCTCATGCGGCGCTGGTTTGCTGTCCCAATCTGACGATTCTGGAGCGGCTCCAGGTTTTGCGCACCGATACCAGCAAGAATGATTACTACCGGGAGTTTGACCTTGTGCCGCCGCAATACGGCGATTTGCTGCGCACCGGCAAGGTGCTGGTCACCAACTGGCATTTCTTTGCGCCGGAATCTGAACATCACGAAGGCGGCAAAAGCTACGGGGTTGTGCGCAAGGGTGAGGAAACGGACGAAGCCTTTGCCCGCAAGCGCCTCAACGAGCTTTTTGAACGCGGTCCGATTATGGTATTCAATGACGAGGGGCATCACGCATACCGGCCTGCGCCCATTTCAGAACGCGAGGCCAAAAGCGCGGATGCGGAAACGCGCAAAGAACGCGAGGAAGCGATCATCTGGGTGCAGGGACTAGACAAGATCAACAAGTCGTGCGGCATTCACTTTACAGTTGATCTTTCGGCTACGCCTTTTTACATCCAGGGCAGTGGCTATCCGGAAGGCGAACCCTTTCCCTGGATCGTCAGCGATTTTGGCCTGGTGGACGCCATTGAAAGCGGCATCACGAAAATTCCTCGCCTCCCGGTGAGCGATACCACCGGCCGGCCTGATCCCAAGTATTTTAAGCTTTGGAAAAACATCACCGAAAATTTGCCCGCGGGACAGCGGATGTCCAATAAACGGCCCAAGCCGGAAGTGGTGTGGGAAAAAGCCGAGGACGCGCTCGTCCAGTTGGCCGGCGAATACAAGAAAACCTATGAATCTTTTACCACGGCCAACGATGCGGCTTTCCGGCCGCCGCCGGTGATGATCGTGGTCTGTGACAATACGGACATTGCGCAGGTCTTTTATGAAAACATTTCCGGCCAGACCGATGTGGAAGTGATTGCGGATTCATTGCAGGAAGATGAAAATGACGACGATGAAGAAAACGGCAAAACACGAAAAAAGAAAGCCAAAGCCAAGACGCAGGTGAGTTACGGCACAAGCAAAACAGCGTTTCCGGAACTTTTTCAGAATGAAAAGGGCAGGCAGGTCACATTACGGATTGACAGTAAGCGGCTGGAAAAGGTCGAAAGTGAAGACCCGGATGCAACAAAGGATGAAGCGGCAAAAAAATTAAGAGAACTGGTCAACACAGTAGGCAAAATCGGTAAGCCCGGCCAATACCTGCACTGTGTCGTGTCCGTCTCCATGCTGACTGAAGGGTGGGATGCCAATAACGTCACTCACATATTGGGTGTCCGCGCATTCAAAAGCCAGTTGCTCTGCGAGCAGGTAGTCGGCCGGGGGCTGCGCAGGATGAATTATACGCCCGACCCCGAAACGGAACTGCTGCCCGAAGAATATGTCGATGTTTACGGCATCCCCTTTTCCGTCATCCCTTACAAAGGCAAAACATCCCGAACACCGACCGAGAAGCCCGTTAATCACATCTATGCCATGCCGGAACGTCTGCAGTATGAAATCAAGTTCCCCAATGTCGAAGGCTATGTCTATGCCCTGAAAAAACCTTCGATCAAGGCTGATTTCAGCCGGACGGAGCGCCTTGTCGTCGAACCGGAAAATACACCAACGGCAACCTTTCTGCGGATTATTCCCGGCTACATGGAAGGCGCGACAAGCGGGAGCGGCTTGGGCGAGTTTATTGAACATAACAGGCAGGAATATTACAAACAGTACCATGTGCAGCAGATAGAATTTGAGATCGCCAGGCAGATCGTGGCAACCCTTGTGGGTGAAGGTGCGCAAGCGCCCGTTAGTGGTACGGCATGGACGAGAGGACAGGCCCGCCATCTTCTCTTTCCGCAGGTGCTCAGAATTGTGCGGCGATTTGTGAAAGAAAAAGTCGATTTTCGTCATCAGCACGAATGTGAAATCGGTCTGGACAAGTACGTAAGGCGCATCAAGGAAAGGCTGCTCGATGCGATCCAGCCCGATGAGACGCAAGGTGAATTGCCTCTTCTGCCCATCCTCAATCGTTATAAGCCGATCGGCACAACCAGCGACATTGATTTTACAACAAAGCGCAATATCCACGGAACGGATCGTTCCCATACAAACGCCGTCGTTCTGGACAGCACATGGGAACAGAGCGCCGCTTTTTATCTGGAACAGCAGAGAGATCATGTTTCTTGCTATGTGCGCAACGAACGGCCTTTTATCCTGATTCCTTATGAGTATGAGGGTGCACGGCATCACTATGAACCGGATTACCTGATAAAAATGAAAAATGGCTGTACCATTATTCTGGAAATGAAAGGCGCGGAATTGGATATCGAACACGCCAAATATCAGGCGGCACGGCGCTGGCTGTCGGCGGTAAACAATTGGGGACGGCTGGGGAAATGGGATTTTATGGTGTGCAGAGACCCACTTGCTTTGCCCAAGATGCTGGCAGGTGCGTGATACTCATTTAGAGAGAAAAAAAATGGGACAGGAACAATTAAGAAAAAAATAATTTGCTACAAGAGGCGCTGAAATGAAGCAAAGCGGAAAATCAAGAATTCTCATCATTGCGGGACCGAACGGCGCAGGCAAAACCACGTTTGCCGAGGAGTTTTTGCCAAACGAAGCGGGTTGCCCCATTTTTGTCAATGCGGACTTGATTGCCGCGGGCCTTGCTCCCTTTGATCCGGATCGGGCTGCCATTAAAGCCGGGCGGCTGATGCTTGCAGAAATTTATGAACATATTCGCAGGCATGAGAGTTTTGCGTTTGAAACAACGCTCAGCGGTCGGCTTTACGCCCGGAATATTCCCGCCTGGCGCATGGCCGGTTTCACCGTAAAGCTCTTTTTCCTGCGCTTGGCAACGCCCGAGCTGGCCTGTGCCCGCGTAGCGCAGCGAGTGAAAACAGGAGGTCATAATGTGCCCGAAGCAACGATCCGCCGGAGATTTGCTTCGGGACTTCGCAATTTTGAAGAAATATACAAACCGATTGTCGATGAATGGGCTCTGTATGATAATTCTTTCACAACGCCCATCCTCATTGAAGAAGGAGAAAACCCATGAGCGCAAGGAAAATAAATGTTCCCGAAAAACAAAAGGAACGCGATCCCGACTTGATTAATGCCGAAGTTGCCTTGAAGCGAGCCGCTCAAAAGGCAAGACAAAGAGCCGGGCAGTCGGGCAGCGGTGTTGTCGTTGTGCAAGATGGAAAAATCGTCGAAGAGCGGCCCGATCGAACACGCTGACCAAACCAGGCATGAATAGCAAGACAGGCGCAATTAACGAAATGCATAACCGGGTCGCATCATTAATCTTGACCATTCAAAATCCATATTCAGGGTTGATGAGCAGGAAATTATCAAGGAGGGCAACAGACGAAAAACGTAGAAATGAAATTAGACGGCGATATCCTGACGATCAAGGTTGATGTGACCAAGGAATTCGGGCTGTCGGCATCGGGAAAAACCATTATCATTGCTTCAACGGAAGGGAATATTTCGATACCCGAGAAGGATGACGTAAAAATTGGTTTGAATGTTTATAGAAAGAAACCAGTGGTGGCATAAAAACCCCTCAAACTACGGGGATGATTTAAGCAGCAGAAAGGAAATCAGATGACCGGGCAATACTCAACAAAAAGCTTCTTCAGGCAGATGCCGAACGCTTTGCTGGCGCGATACTTTAATGAAAAGGGGTTGTTTGGCGATATAGACTTCTCCGCGATGAAAGAAGGCAAGCCTGACGAGTTGTTTGAAGCATGGCTGGCTCTGCCTGTTAATCAGCGAAGCGATATGGATGCTGAGTTTCGGGACATCTATGAGATGAGTTGCGAAAAGGGATTCCGGGCGATCATTGACGAGGCGGAATGGCAAATGCAGGAAGCCCCGGATGAGTTCAGTGTCTTTGTCGAAAAGCTGTCTGGGCTGTCCAATCACCATGCGCGGGCAATGATCACCTTTCTGGATCACAATTCCTTCTGGAAGGGTGCAACAAGATTCTATCATGCAGATTCTCTTCTTTCTAATTGGCGCAAAAGGAAAAATCTGCCGCAGCGAAAAGCGGCAGTGGATGAGGCAAGTCTTAGGGAACTGGCAGAGTTGATCCGGAATTACTTTCATCACACTGAGGGTCGGGGCAACAATTGCGTGGTAGAACCTTTCCGTCGGGGAAATCTGGATTATTATTTTGCCTATCCTGAAGATTATTCGCAGCAAAACATCGAGTGGGTAGATGGAGAGTTTGATCGTCGGCCGCACACGCCTGCATTTGAGATTATTTATGTTTATTCACGGAACGAAGGTTCTCTTGATCTGAATTTTCGCGGGTCAAAAAAGGCCGTTGAGCCGCTCCAGGGTATGTTTGCCAATGCTATTCTCAAACTCGACGAGCTGCCGCCTGATCCCAAGGATGAACGGGTTTATGATTTGTCTTTGCTGCTCCAGAGGGATTTTGATTTTACTTTCGATGCCGGCAGCGGCATTATAGAAGTGATGGTAAAGAAACTGCGTCTTTCTTCAACATTTAAGAAAGGGGAGCGGATTACACTGGAAGCCGATCCATCGCAAGACTCTGATGCCGTCTATGATTTGCTTGATCAGATAGGTGAGGCCATTCCTTTGAATATGTATAACCTCACGCAGGTTGAGGTGTCTGCGTCTGTTAGCGTCGATCCCAATAGGCCGGCGAAACAGACCAGCTTTAGAATTACGTATCCCAATTCTTGTTCCCTTAAATATGATGAGCTTGGGCTGAAGCTGCGCAGCATGCTGGCATTATCCGGGATCGAGCCCAAAGAACCGGTGAAAAGCAACAAAGGGAAAAAACTGGTTGTAACGTATGAAGGCGATTGATGCATTACTTGTGCTTCTGAACCGTGTCGGTGCATGCCAGGGTAAAGCGGTTATGGTCAGCGATGAAGAATTGCTGCAATGGCCAAAGGCGGCGGTCAAGGCCATGAAATGCCAAAAGTTGATCGTAAAAGCAAAGCCGGCATCCAGTGCTGTTTGTCAGGGGTGCGAGAGAAATTGTGTGATGCCGGTGCATAGTTTGTCTGCGACAACAGGAAAAACTTCGTCATTTATCGTTTGTGATAAGCGAAGCGATGTCAACCGGATACCGGTTGCCGCCGAAAGGCTGAGACAATGGAAGTGCAATGCTGATTTGATTTCCAGCTTTATGGCAGACAGCCTTGACCTGCGTCGTCCGGGCAGGCATGTGGATAGTGCCGGTCGATGGGTAATCGGTATGGTCTCCGGTGATAAGCGCAGCCAAATGTTGTGCCTTGAAAGTGCCGGCACATTAAACATCGTTGTAGGGAGTAGCAAAGTTCCTCTGGTTGAGTTCATTGAATTTCGCGATGGTACATATTCACTTGACGATTCCCAAATCCGTAAACTGGCGGATTATTCCACCATGGCAGATGACCGATACACACCAGGTACTGACAAACGCATAGATCGAAAACTGGCTACTCAGGCCAAGTATGAGAGCTGGCGAAAAGCTTATCGTGCATTGCGAAAAAAACATTCAGGGATGTCCGACGTCTGGTATTCCCAGCAGATTGCTAAAATGGAGATTGGGAAAGGAAACGATCCGGAAACTATCAGGAAGCATATGAAAAGATGAAGTTTCATTTGCATTATATGCTAAAGGAATCTAAAATTAACAACAAACGACGGGCGAGGCCGTATCAATTCCACTATTAGCCCGTGTTGATGCGATCCCAGAATACTATAGTCCGCCGTTGAGTGTACCGGGTGCATAAGTGCCGGTGTATTCAGCTATGGTCATGTCGTCGAGTATCTGTGGAGGCAATATTATGATGCACCGATATTTTTTAATTGAGCCATGTTACTCGAATCCAGACACATTCTGCAATGTCATAGTTGGCAGCGGTCGCGTCAGAGCCACTATCCAGATTTTCATCGATGAATCAATGCTGGCGGAAGTAGCATGGGCATTGACGGTATCAAATCTAAGTCATGAACATCCCGTCCCGACTGATACGGATAACACTTCGTTTGGTTTACATATTTCTGTTGTTCCGCCGCCAACAGGTGATGAGCGTCGTATTGTTCGATTCAGGATATATCAAACCATGTTGGATGATGGCGCTCCATTTACTGCCGATATTCGATTTTGTGTGTCCGCAAAGGAGGCGGCGGAATTGGCCAATGATTTAAAGGCGTGGCTTGGACGTAAAGAAGATTATCCTTTTGAGTGGTGTCCTTAAATCTTTTTCCGGGTGGTTTGTGTAATATATCAAGATGCATGTGGTGAAATCATTTTCTGTCCCATGATACACCGCCAGCGGTTTGCCGTTTTCGTCAACGACTTTGAACACGGAATCGGGCTGTTGAAGATAATTTCTGTATGATCTATATAATCCACAGGGGACGATAAAATGCTTGTCATGGGGTGCATTGCACGCCCCTCACGCTCAAGCATCCATTGTCCCCTGCTTTATTTCTATAGCCTGAATTGTGAAAATAGTTGGGCGGAATTTTTTCGCCCAACTATTGCTGTATTCAACGCTTTGGATTCTTTACGTATTTCCTGTTGCACATCATTTTAATTACATTCAATAAATGCAGCTCCACAATCCTTAACAACCTGATTTCCATAGAATAATCAGAATGCTGTCTGTGTTTGTGCTGCTATTTTATCGCCTAAATCGCACAGCTACGCTGCGTCTCAAGAGTTCCAAAAACCATTAAGGAGGTTCAAACATGAGGCGTACGATACTAAGAATGCCGGCAGTAAAATCAGAATCAGGTCTTTCCCGTTCCACGATTTATTTGCGAGTAGAGCAGGGGCTATGGACAAAACCAGTGTCCTTGGGTGGCCGTGCAGTCGGTTGGCCATCAGATGAAATCGATACCCTGAATGCAGCACGCATTGCCGGCAAATCGGATGACGAAATCCGTGAGCTGGTAAGCAAGCTGGAAGCTGCTCGCACGGTTGCATGGCAAAGGGGGTGGTGATGAAGACGGATAGGACAGTTTTTCCGCCTGTTCCGGTGGAAACCGGTATAACCGATGAAACCTACTTCGTCGGCAATGATGAATTTCTAATGGAAGTCTTTGGCGGCGAGCTTGCAGAGGCGTTTCCAGTGCTAGTCAGCTTCGTGGGCAACCCGACAAACGTGCCCAACAAGGTTTGGTTCGGCAGGGTATGGCAAGGCAACGTAGATTTGACAACCGACCTTCTGGCTGATGCCAATAATTACTTCAGTCTGGCGGTATTCAAGCCAGACGAGGCTGGCCGGTATCGGCGGCAGAAGTCGCGCTTCCATGCCCTGTATGCAGTGATGCTCGATGATATTGGCAGCAAGGTCCCCCAGGAACGGCTTACTTTGCAGCCGTCATGGTTGATAGAAACATCGCCCGGAAACTGCCAGGCCGGGTATCTACTGCGTGAACCTCTCACCGATGGGCTTACCGCCGACCAGTTGATGAATGCTATTGTCGCGGCCGGTTTGTGCGATCCAGGTGCCAATGGACCAAGAGCGCGACTGGCGAGACTGCCTGTCGCTATCAACGGCAAACACAAGCCGCCTTTTCCCTGCCGAATGGTTATCTGGTTGCCCGATTTGCGCTATTCGGTTGAAGAACTTTTTGCCGGTCTGCAATTGGAGCCGGCAAGAACAGAGCAAAATAAGCGGGGGAGTCGTCCGGCCCAGGAGCGCCCAGCCGATGGTGATCCAGTATGGTTTCCA
>Ga0116141_10001549_pt1 | contig 19736 bp, 21 predicted proteins | sample AD_UKC097_MetaG_FD_89744 | JGI IMG/M metagenome (GOLD analysis project Ga0116141, IMG submission 89744) | Active sludge microbial communities of municipal wastewater-treating anaerobic digesters from USA - AD_UKC097_MetaG | ecosystem: Engineered > Bioreactor > Anaerobic > Digestate | place: USA...
AATTAAGAAATGAATAAATTAAGAAATGAATAAATTTTGTAAATTGTTAATCTTTAAACGATAGGATGAAATCGGCAATAGTTTGCCCAGCCGTTACCTCAACCGTTGCCCCTAACTGTAAATTTTCAACCTTAGTAGTTTGCGCCGTCAAATCGGGTGCAAATATGCCTTTAAATTTAGGCTTTTGTTTTAAAAATAAAATATCATCGTCAAAATCCTGCTCCGTATAAATATTGGTAAATTCCTTAATAAAACATTCAACCCTCGCCGTTGGGTGGCTCTTTGGCACTAAGATAAAAGTGCGCTCAATTTTTGGCGCATCAATTTTAAATGCTTCGATATATGCGTTATAAAGATACATTTCGCCACATATTTGTAGGGCATCACTTTCGTAGGCCGCTGCCGTTTCCCTAAATTTTATATTAAAATTACAAACACGACGAACGCCGTCAATAGTTGCCTCGCAAATTATATCTAACGGGGTGGCTATCATTTTGTCCAAAGAAAAAACAGGGTACTCAATGGCTAAAATTTTAATATCGTGCCTTACCAAAAAATTGTTAAACGACTGCGCCCCCTTTAATACCCGACGCCAAAACTCACTAATTTTAAACGGGCGAACACCCCTGCCCAATAGGTATTGCTCAAAAGTTGCCGCCTCCGAATTGCTAACCATTAATGTTTTGCCGGCCATATACGCTTTGGCAATTTGCCCGCAAAATACGTGCATATAAGTTCCCAACAAAGCAGCCTCGTACATAACTACATCGCCCGCCGCGCCTTGCTCTTTTTTCCACACGTCCAAAGCATAACTATCATAATTTAACGGGGTTAAAATTTTACAGACCTCAGTTAAGCCGTTAAATAGGTACGGCTCATTTCCGTTTTTTGTGAAATATTTACGACTATTGCCGTACGGCATACGGCGAATTTTGTTGGGCATCGGCAGCGATATATAATTTTTATCGAAATCAACCGCCTCCATGTATGCCTCGTTTGCCTCCGCAAGGGCTAAATTGTTAATGTCCTGAATTAACATGGCTTTTTTGTTTTTGGTTTTTTGGTTATTAATTTTGTTTGTTTGATACTGCAAAGATACGGCGGGCTTTTACAATTTGCAAATTTTTTAACGCTTTTTTTTAATTATTTTTATATTTTTATTATCGTAACTTATAAGCCACTAATAATAAGTCATTTATAGCTTCTCTAAAGTATCACAAAAATTATTATATTTGTCTAAATACCCGGTATCAAACTGTAATAAATCATAATGAGTCGTTAAAAAATACCTAATATTATAACTATTTGTACCGTATATTTCGGAAAGCTCGGCAAAAGTTAGGTGCTTGCCGCTACAACGCAACAAATCAAATTGTGCCGAAATAATAAACCTCTTTACGTCCCCCTTTGCATGTTTGCCGCCCGATGGTACGGCAGCAGCAGCAGCCCTTTGTAGCTTATTATAAAGGTCGCCGCCGCTTTGTATTAAAAGGTAATTTACACCAGCAGTTATACCATAATTATTGATTGCCTCCGCCCTAATGATTATAGGCTGTAAAACTTTTTTTTGCGGCAAACGAACACGCCCGCCATAGATGCCACTAAGCTCAATTAACTTTTTCATCGTATAATATTTTCCCATGATATTTAAATTTTATAAATTATAAAAAAGGTTGTTTTGTTCGTAATTCGTTATTAAAATTTCATGCCGCCTTGTTATCATTTAATAATTGTTTTATATAATTGTTTAATAATATGCCAAATTCTACCCCCTCGACAAACGTTGTAAGGCATGCGCTTAACGACCGCCCCTTTTTTGCCTCGCCATTTATCGTGTCTTTATAAATTAATTTATATGCTAAATAAATATCATCCGAAATACAATACCGATAAAACCCGCCCGATATATGCTTTGTAAATGATATATTTTCAACCCCTAAAATGTGGTCGGCAAATTGTTCCTTACAACTATCCAAGCCTAAAATTGTACTAAACAGCTTCTTTGCCGATAATTGTTCAGGAATGGCAAATTTTGCCCTGACCGTTACATATTTGTTATCTTTCTTTTTCATTTGTTATGGTTTTTAATAATAAATTAGTTATATGTGTGTGTTTTTTATGATATTTGTCAATAAATTTAATAGCAAATCGAACTAAATTATAAATTTCCTTGCCCCTCAAATAATTTAAAATACTTTCCCATATATCGCCCTCCGTTAAATGTATTTCGTCAAACGTCCGCCCCTGCCGTGCCGCCCGCAATGCCTCCTTAAATTCAGCCATCGGCATCCCCGAAATAATGGCAACCGTCGGGGGGTTCAATTTGCGCTCGTCAATAAATGCCAATAAATCAAATACGTTAAACAGCGAATAAATAAAATATAATATAATATCTTTTATGGATAAATCTGCCCTTACCTGTATTGTTATTAATTGCCCCGCAACCGCCGCCGCCGCTGCATTTTCCTTTACCCTTATTTCTGAAATTTCAGCCATATTTGGTAGGGTAACTTTTTCACCCCTCGCCGCCTCCAAAATCGCCAAAACACTTTCTATTTTTTTTAAATCTATACTATTATTATTGCCTGAATTGCCCGCCGCCGCCGCTTCAAATTCCTGCTGCTGCTGGTTAATTGATAGCTTGCAATATTTTTGAATTGCCGCCCCCGCCGGGGTGTCCAATATTAAACAAGGCAAATAATTAGGTAGGTTTTCAGTTGAAAAATCGTACAGCCCCGACCCGTTAAACTGTACCCGCCGACCGTTAATTTCCTTTAGATACAGGGGGTTATTTGCCCCGCAAAATACAATGCCATCACTATTATTAGCGATAAACTGTTGTAATTTTTCAGCAATTATATATTCTTTTTTTGCCGTATAACATTGCGGGTTAAAACAAACACCGCCCTTACGACCCATTACATTTTTGGAATTGAAAGGACAAAAATAACACGCCTCAAACCCCGAAATTTGCTCCTTTGCCGCAAATCCACAGGTTGAAAAATCAAGGCTTCGTGTGTATTTTTTTTCTAATATCGTGGCAAACTCATATATATTATTAACATTATTGATTTTATCGCCATCCCAAAAATCAATATAAATTATTTCTTGTATGTCTTTCGGATATTTACAAATTTCGTCCAAATAATGAATATAATTTTTATTGCATACTTTGGCAAAACTTTCGCATAAATTAATTAAATTAACCTTTAGCCTGCAAAGGTAATAGCTAATGCCAAGCGCATCGGCCAACGCCTGTATATTATTATATTTAGACAAAAGTTTATTTAAAAAGACCGCCTCATTATATAAATTCGCTTCAAACCTTACGGCATTTTCACTATATAAAACGGCATCATAATTGCCATAATTCACAACACACGGCACCGTATTTGCTCCGATTATTTTTAATGCAGCCAGCCGCTTGCGCCCGCAAATTAGCCTATTATCTGGGGCAATAACAACGGGCTGTATTAACCCTATTTCAGATATGTTTTTAGCTAATAAATCAACCTCCGCCTGATTGCATATTAAAACATCTTTATATTCGTCTTGGATGTCCCAAATATTTAATATTTTTACGTCCATTGGCTTTTTGTTTTATTTTTTTTACATATCTAATAATTTAGCCTCCTCGATATTTGCCCCCGCGATATAAATCGTATAGGTAGTTCTTGCCATCTCATCGCCTAATGGTATTGTTAATTTTTCGGCATTATCAGCCCGAATTAAGCTATCCATTACCCGCGCGACAACGTTGGCAAACTGTGCGCTATCCAATGAATTTTTAACCCAAACACTTATTAAATTGTCTAAATTGGTAACTTTTACTAATACCTCAACTTCACCAGTATCGGCGTTATCCTTGCCCGTTGGCTGCCCCCAGACTGTCATCGTGCAGTCGTTTAAAAGGGCTTTTTGAAGTGCTTTCTCAAGTCGCCGCTTAAAGTTAAATTTTTGACCCGGTTGTCGCATATTTTTATTTTTTTACAAAGATACAATAGTTTTTTTAATTTTTGCGCCCATTTAATATATTTATTTTAATGTTATTTGTAACTGCCTGATTTTGTGGATTTTCGCCGCCCGCCCTATCTATTATCTATTATTTAACATTATTTAACTTTATTTAACTTTTAAAATTTGAGCAATTTCCTTACAGTATATTTAATTAATAGTATTATTTATTAATAGTATAATCTATTTTAAAAGAATAAAATAAAAAAAAAAAAAGTAAATAACCCTATTGGTTAAATACTATTTATTACTTCATACTTCTTTTAAATAATATCTATTTTAACAAAAAAAAAAATATAAAAAGTATCCCAGGGTTCCCGAAATTTTTTTTTAACAAATATAAATTACTTTTTATTTGTACCAACTTTTGCCATTTTTTTGGTAAATTTAATAAAAACCTGTTTCTACTGCCCAGCCGTATTAATAAATATTTTAATACACCGTAAAACTAATTTAAAAGCCCTGTAGTTAATTATTTTTTTAGTGGCATATTTATACTACTTTTTAAAAATTGTTTAACACGTTGCACTTGTGCGTCTGTGGCGGCGTTTATTCGTTAATACTTGTTATGATATTGCGGTGGCGGCGGTTTTTTTGGCAACCAAAACAAATAAAAAAAGGCGATGCCCGCCCAGAAAACGAAACATCGCCTAATAATGCCCAACAGCAAACTACATCTTCCCTCAACAAAAGTAGAACTATTTTTTTTATTTTTAGAATATTTTTTTTAATTATTTGGTTTTTAGGCTCTAATATGTTACGATAATAAAAATATAAAAGTAATTAAAAAAAGTGTTAAAAAATTTGCAAATTGTAAAAGCCCGCCGTATCTTTGCAGTATCAAACAAACAAAATTAATAACAAAATAAAAATCAAACAAAATGCAACCAAACTATTACGCCAAAACTGAATTTAACGGCAAAGAAACATATTACCCCGTTAGCCCCGACGGAAAACTTGGTCTAAATGTTTCACCCCGCCCTATTGGTATATTATCAACAAATGCCCTCGAAATATCTGTATCTATTGCCAATATAACGGCAATTTTCGCACCTGATGCAAAAAAAATAACATCTTACCTTTGTTTAATCAATGAACTATATGCCAGCAAATGTGAAACATTAGAACTTGGCTATAATGTTGGCATGAAATTTTTATTTGCGCCGCAAGTAAAATCATTAATTTGCCGCCATAGTGGTATTGCCATTATAAGCGCTCCAAACGCTACATACCTCGATGTTACTGGCAACGAAGTAAAAGAACTAAACGCTCCGATGGCCAAAGAAATTATTGCCGATGATAACCCATTTTTGACAAAAATTTATGCCCCCTTGGCCGAAAAAGTCTCGGCAAAGCAGGAAATTAAGGAAATAGAACTTTTTGCCCCCAATGCTTCAATTTCTGAAGATGACAAATTGGTAATTGTAGAAAAAAAATATTGGTAATGCCCAAAATGTGAAAAACCCCCGCGAAATTAATCGCAGGGGCAAAGCCAAAAAGATATGGGAGTAGGGGTGTTGTTTTTATTGCATGTATATTAATTGTGATATATGATAATTGTCGTATTTAATTAATTTATTATAAGCATTAAACGCCTGCTCTTTTTCTTTAAAAATAAACGCCACCCGATTACTTTCCGAAAAGTAAACGGGCGGTGTTTTTATATCATTAACCAAATACATAGCCTTGCACGCCTCATTTATTTTTTGCTCGCAATCACTACAATTAATATATACGGCATATTTATATAAGTCCTTATTATACCCCTGTGTCATCGCATAATAGAACTGCCAAAACGGGGTGTTCGCCGTATAGTCGTTTAAGGTTATTGTTTCAACCTTACAATTTACGGGGGCAAAACCCCCGCCCGAACTTGCCGCCGCCGCCGGCTCAATAGATAGCAACTTGGACGGCAAAGCTCGTGCTAAATTATATACCAACGGAACGGCAAATGTACAGGCAAAGGCAATAAAGGCCATTACCGCAATGTTATTTTTATGATATTTCATTACTTTTGGATGTTTAAAATTTAACAAATATGCAAAGCACCAAACAATTATTAAATTAACAAAAAAGCCTATACTTTTATATTCGTTTGTTTCAAGGGCTATTTGTTCAGCCCATTTATCGTACCCAACCAAAATTGCCACCCCGATAATTTTGGCAAATATCGGCGGCAAAAATACCCCCCAAATGATAGGCTCATTCCGCTTAATATATTCAAACATATAATAATATTAATACACATCGTAATAACAATAATAAATTTAATACTATAAAAATGCTATTAATCCAACCTCCCTAAATGCACTTGGCAGCCCCGCGCAATTAGTCATTTTAACGGAGACGGCAATACCTGAACCCGGATTAACGCCCATGCCCACATAATCGGGGACAATCGGCGTAACGTTTGTCGCCGCTATTTGGGCGGCGGTCATATTATAAATTTCCGTACCCGTACTGCCCGCCGGGTTTAAGTATTTAATTTCAACCGCAATCGTGCCGCTGCCGGCGCAATCGCTCAACCCAACGCTATTCGACAAATTAATCGTATGGCCAATAGCATTAATTTGTACGTCTGGCGACGGTATTGTTTTTGTGTCGGTCGCCTCGACCGCGCCTAAACAAGCAACATCTGTAAATACTGAAATTGCTAAGGGCTTGCCATTTGTTATAAATTGCCCCGCAAATGTTTCCGATGTTTCCGCCCCCGTCCAAAGTTGGCAGCCGCCATCACCTATTACCGGAACGGCATTTATGGTATAGTGCAAATAATAGCCACTATTAGTCGCGGCGTCGGTTGTGCCATTAGCCAGGCCGTAATTAATAGATAGCTCTGTACCTCGTGTCGTTAATTGTAGCTCTTCTAAATTAAGCGACCCGCCTGTTACCGTTACGTTGCTGCCCGAACCTGTCGCCGTGCCAGCCAAGCCCAGTGCGGTCAATATCGCTTGAACTTTAGCGGCTATTTGTGCAATCGTATCGCCCGCCAAATAGCTGCCTATTTTTGCGCCGCCAAACGTTATATCGCCCCCAACGCCAACCGCCGCCGGGTACTCTATCGTAACCGTTGCCGCCGTAAACCCCGTAATTTCCGCCGTAATTTCGGTATCACAAACACGCCCACAATCCATTTCAGGTTGCAAACTTATTAACAATTTATTTAAAGCATCAACCAGCGAATATGGCGAGCCATCGATAGTTATTTCTGGTGTCCCGGCACATGAAACAGAATTATTACACTGCGTCAAGGGTAGGTTTAATATTAATTCAGCCATCTATATCTATTATTTTTTTTTGTATTAAAATAAAACTAAATAATGCACCCAAAAATACAATTAATTGAGGGGCAAAAAAAATATATAATAATTTAATAAATAAACTACAATTTGTAATATATACAAAGTATAATATAATTAAATCTACAATGCCAAATAAAACATTTAGCCAAAAGGGAAAACAAGTTAGGCAGCCGTTTAACGCTGTTTCTGCCTTATAATATCCTTTTGATAGTAGCCACTCGGCAAATTTTTGATAGGAGCCAAGCAGCCCGCCGCCCCTCGTTGCCTTGATAAATAGGGTTGAAAGTGTGGCATTTTTTGCCGCTAAAAATATTATTATTATTATTATTTGTAAAAATTCAATCATTCCTTAACTCCTATTTTTTTGGTGGTGGTGGTGGCTTTTTTGGTTCAGGGCTTGTTATTTTTGGCTTGGGCTTTTTGGTGCAGTCGCTATTCACACGTATTGCAATTTAATACACTTGTTAAATTAGTACATTCGTTTGCGTCTAAACAGCAATTAAATTCATCTAGTACGGCGCAATACGGCTCGGCGACCTCCGTTACAGCCTCGACTTCAAAGGGTGGCGTAACAGGTTCTGCCGCCGGCTCAACCGTTGTAATTTTGGCAAGGTCAAACGTATAACACCCTAAATTATTGCCCATCGGGTCAAAAATTGCCACAACAACCGTACCCACACGCCCCCGATAAGGGTTGGTAATTTCGATAGGCTCGCCTAATAAAAGGTCTAATGTTTGCTCCGTTGGCAATACCCCGCCTAATATCGTGTAAATTTTATAATCACCATCGGCTGGCGCAATTATGCCCAAATTTATCGTATCGGCGCAATTTTTAGCCGTTAAGCATAAATTTTCGTATTCGCTACAACAAAACACATTGTTTATATTCATAAGTTTTTTATTTTAATATTAATCGCAATCTTCGCACACCTCACATATACAATTTTCTGAAATCATAGGAATATTATATGTTAATGTAAAGTCAATAGAAATTAAATTTATATATTCAAAATTCTTTGCTGCCTTGTCTATAAATTCAGCATCGGCAACCCCCGCCAGTCCCTTATTTAATATATCGTAATTATTTGTATTTGATGCCGTAATAACAATATCCACGCCGCAACAAGCGCAGCGACTTAACGCACCTATTAAACAATTCTCTAAATTATAAATATTTACGCCCTTTGTAACCATTGCCAACATACGCAACTCTTTGCTAATTGTATAGCTATTGCCGCAATTTGTCAGCTTAACGTTGCCTTTACGAACCTTTGCCGCCACCGCCGTTTCTTCAATCCAAAAATAAGGAACTTTTGTAATATCAAATCGGCTATCTATATATACCCCCCCTACGTTATACCCAACCAGCCCCTTGTGCCATTGCTGCATAAACGGCTCAGCGTGCCTAATATAGGGGACTTTGCCAATTATACAGGTAGCAATATTTTCTAATATTTCGTAATAATTTGCCATTAAAAAACTACCTTAACGCCCTCTTTATAACTTTTTCAGCACCCGATAAAAGTGCTTCGTTGAATGTTTTTTTTTCACTTTCAGACAAAGAAAAAATAACCTTACTAAACCGCTTTTCATTTTCCCTTGCCTTTTTTGCTTCTTCCTCGTTTGTTATTGCTATTAAAATAGCATTTTCGCCATCTTTTACTAATTGGATTGAATTTTCAAGGCTGCCCGATAACCGCAAATCTACAAACGCTGTTTGCCGCCCCTGCAACTGCCTAAATTCTTTGTACCCCCCCTTAAATTGCATCGTATCGCCACCATCCGAACCTCCGATAAATGTACTTTTTTTAACAAATTGCCGCCGTGAAAACCCCGCTGGCTTCGTGCTATAATTTCCTATCTTTGCGCCACTTGCCGCCTCGCCATCGTTAAATATTCGCCGCTTAAATTGTGATATAACCCTATTTGCCGCCGGCAACAAAATACTATCCAAGACCCTTTCGGCTTTTATATCGTTTAACCCATTTATAAATTCTAAAATTGTCATATTGGTAAATAATATAAATTAACTATTATAATATTTTATCCCCTTACAGGTTAAACACTTAGGGTCTATTGTTTTTAGCAACGCCTTAGACCCAGATATAAAATTGTTATATTTGTTTAAATAATCATTATTGGCATCCGACAACATCTTATCCGTTGGTTTAACAGCATTTATATAGTTTAGTGGTGGATTTGCCGATTGCTCCTGAAGCCATAACAAATTAAACGCCGCCAATATTACATGAGCAAACGCCTTATTTGATTTCGCCCATTCACAAAGTAGGGCATCCGTACTACATTCACAGCGATATTTGGCGACAATACCAAAGCCCTGCGTGCCTGTTTCATTCGTTCCATTCCAACTGCCAATATTAGCACACGTACAACGCGGGCGACCGTTGGTAGCACTACCCGAACAATTACAGCAGTTAAGGACGTTAGCCAAAGGCAAATTACTATCAATTAATAATTTACCCTTTTGGCTTGGCTTGGCTTGTAGTTTTAAATTTGCACCAAACGTATCTAAACAATTTATAACATTTTCGCCCGCAATAAATGACCCGCTTAATGTATATGTTTTTTCTACCCCAGCATCAACTACCTTTAGCGTTACCGTTGCCGCCGGGGCGGTTAGATAAATACGCAGCTCTTCAACGACAATTATATTTAATTGACTATATGTTTTTTGGTTAAATACAATACCGACAAACGTATTTGCCGCAATAGCTGGCGTAATTGCGCCGCTTTGTAAAACGCCAGACCACGCATCACCAACAATATTGCCCCCTAAGTTCCAACCGTTGGCATTTAAGGCCGCCGAAATATCGCCATCAACTTTGCTGTATGTTTTTCGCAAAACGGCATTAATATTACTATTAACATCTATGCCGTTATTTAGTAATTTATCCGCCGTTTGCCATGAAAAGTTGAGCGCATCGGATACAAATAAGCCGCTAACACTCGCCGTATTCGTATCACAAGGATTGTTAATGCCTATAATGCGCTCAAAACAATTCATCATGGGAACTTATGAAAAAATCAATTACTTGTTTAAACGGTACAAAGATACAAAGTTTTTATTTAAATTTAAACTTCAACCGTAATATTTGGACGATTACTTTTTGTGCTTTTTGGCAATTTAGGCTCGGCAATAGCTTTAGCCTCTGGTGCTTGTGCCAATGGTTCGCCGCTTTGTTCAAAATTAAACGACCGTTCTAAGGTTTCGCCATCGCAGGCAACTAAATCTAAAACGAGGTCGGCAACGCCGCAACTTGGTATATCAATAGTAATATCCGTCGTTATCGTATAGTTACATATTTTAAACTGTTCCGTTGCAACCTTGTAAATTAGCTGCCCGTAGCCGCTACCTTGCCATAACGACTGCAAAAATATTGCCATCGTTGCCTTGTTCGTAATTGTCAAAGTGCTTGCCCCCGTATAAGTGCCGATAAAACTATGCGGTGCGGCGGGGCTGCCACCCGTAAAGTTAAACTGTACTTGAGTGCCGGGCAAAATGCTACTACAATTAGCTACTTCCGGCATATCAAAGCAAAGGCAATCCAAATCGGGTACTGTCCTTGTTGGGCAGGCTGCGGGGATAGGTGGCGGGCAAGCGTCAAGAACAAATGCACCCGTATAAGTGCCAACGCCGCAAAATACATCGCTAAATGGCGGCGAAACAAGCAAATAATGTAACTCCAAATACATCATATACTCAAACCCGGCACACTCGTTATTTGCCGCCTTAACGACTAAGTCCCAAACAATTTGATATTCGGGGTCATAGTACGGGATGCGAATCAATTGGTTAGATGCAGTCGAACTTGCGTAAAACGCCCTAAATGCTGCCTCGCTCGATAACGCCTCTTTTGCCAATTCAACATCATGCGCCCAACCCGTAAGGCTTTCAGACCACAATACTAATTTGTGTAGGCCCGGCGTTACAGCTAATATTTTAGCAGTATTCGGGTCATTATAAATTTCGTCTAATGCCGTATCAAAATACGCATTTTCAAAGCCAACGCCGCCAATCGGCATAAAAAGCCCGTTTGCGTTAGGCGCAATAGTGCCGCCAGCGGCTTTTTTTGCCATGTCTAAGTACGTCCCACCAATATAGGCCAAATTATCGTTAAAGCCCATTTGTGCTAATCCGTTTTTAATATCGTAATTCCACGCCGGGTTAAACCCTGTAATTTGCCCGCTGCCGCCGTATGTTATCGGCATAACTTGGGCAACATTGCCCGGTACTGTACCGCTATGGTTTAAAAGGCTTTGCAGTAAATCTTTGTCTAAATAACGATATAAATCCTTTAGTTGTTGCTGCATCGTATCTTTGGCTACTGCCAAAAAGCCCGGAATGCCACCATTGGCAACACACCACGCTTTCATTTCGTGCTCCTTAATGCCAATAGGCTTCGTGCCTACCCGCTTGAGGTCGCCGCCCTGACTAATAGGGGCTAATTTGTAACTAAAGGCGTTTAAGTTGGCAATAGACTGGTAGGCATCGGTATCGGCGCAATGGTCGAAATTTGGCGACTCACAGAGTGCCTTGTTGTACCGAAATTCAAGGCTTCGATACCCGCTTTGTAGCACCGCCTTGTCGGGCAATACCGCTGAAAAATACGGGTTGGAATTGTTCGATAGCAAATAGCGCAAAGTGCCATTGCTAAAACCTTGCCCCGCCCGATAGTTGGCAATAGCTAACTTTACCAAAGGGTAGCAGCTTGCCGGACTTAGAATGAATGACATATTTTTTTAATTTATTTATTTGTTTAACAATATTGTTTATTTTAATAGTTGAAATTTTTGGGCTTAAAAAACTCTGAAATATCGCCCGACTGGGTTGCCGATGCGTTTGGCGGTGGGTAATACCCCGCTCCTTGTTGTGCCTGCTGGTGCAAATTGTGCCACCCGTAACTTAGGGCTTTCTCCTTAACAAACTCATCAATATTAAACGGGGTTATGCCATTCATGGCAATTCCGTTTGTTGCCTTGTCTAAAAATAGCACATTCTCTTTATCGTCAATCGTAGTATTTACCGCGTCTCTTATTTCTTTTAATATTACCTCCGCCCGCTTTGCTTTTTGTTCAATAGCTTTTTGTGGGTCGCTATCAAGGGAGGCGTTTAAATATTTTTCAACAATCGGCGTTATTTTGCTCGAAAATATCGCGTTATGGTATTTTCCCTTTAAGCTCTCAACCTCTTTTTGGAAGTCCGAAAGCTGCCGCTTTGACTGCAACGTTGCCGCCGCAATAGCTTCGTTTTTTTGCTTTTCAAAGTCGCCGCTTGTTGCCGTTGCCGCATTTTTTTGATACTGAAATGCCTCGTCAAATAGCGACAAATTTTCATCTATCGTTTTTGCCGCTGCTGATTTTTGCAGCAAATCGGCGTTGCCTATCGTTTCCAACAACTGCGTTAATTTAGCATTTACTTTTTTCGTATTGCCAAAATTTGCCGCCGATGTATGCGTGTGCGAAATTTGTGGGTTTTTAGCAAAAGCGTTTAAAATGATAGTTGCATTGTCGCCCGCTAAGGGGTCAAACGTGTTTAAGTCTTTTAGGCTCTCTTCGCTGATGCCTAATGATTTAAAAAATTCTACTACTTTAGTCATAATATTTTTAATGTATTGTTTTGTGTTTTAATAATTGCTTTTATTATATATATTCGTTTAGCACGTTTTACACTTGCCGCTATTTGCCTTGTCGGTAATTGTGTAAATTGCCGTCTTACTTTCAATCACTTTTTTCTTTTGCGACGCTGTTTTCGTAATGTCCGATTTCGCACCTTTTTGTTTTTTGCCTCCGCCATCGGTCGGGGTGGCTGGCGGGTCAAATTCAACAAAGTGAATATTAGTAAAACCTTGTTTTTTGTACGCATCTAAATAAATTTGTATTTTATTTTTTAATACGGGCACGTTTAAGGGGTAAATTTCACCGTTAAGTTCGCCAAAATATTGTCCGCCGCCAATAGCGACAATTTCAACCGCTATTTTTTGCGGGGCATCTTCGGGGGCAACCGCAGTTGTAACACTTAAAACCTTTGTCGGGATGTTTTCAATTTCGTGCATATAATAAATAATTTTAATTTTGCAAATATATACTTAATAAATTATACTTAAAAATATTTAACAAAATAATACATTTTTTTGTAAAATTGTTGTATATTTGCGATAAATAAACCTATATTTATAATGAATTAAATCAAATCAAACAAATGAACTCAATCGTTATTAATTCAAAACAACTATCTGCCGCAGTCAAAGCATTAGCCCCTATTGCGGCAAAAGGCTATTTTACAGACATACTATTGGAAGTAGAAAGTAACACGGCAACCATAACCGCTACCAGCTTGGATGTTACGGCCAAAAAAACTATTGAATTACCCTTTGCCAATAGCGCAAACTTTGCCACCGCCGTCCCAAGCCAACTACTTAACGACTTGCTGCAAAAATTGCCCGACCAACAGCTAACCGTTGAATTATTAGAAAATGATATATTAAAAATAACGTGGGCAAATGGTTCGGCAAAATTATCATGCACCGAGTCCGGCAATTTCCCATCGCCGCCGATTGACGAAATAACAACGGATAGCCTAATTGTTTTGAAAGCTGCCGACTTTAAAACGGTAATAAATAAAACCCTTTGGGCAACGTCAAATGATGAGCTGCGCCCCGCATTTACAGGGGTGTATATTAAAAACGAAAATAATAATTTAATATTTTGCGCCACCGATGCCACAAAATTAATAAAACTTACCATCCCATCAAATATCGGGGCAAATATCGGGTCAAATATCGAGGCAATAATACCAAGTGCCGCCATTAAAATTTTGCGGGCAATAATAGCCGATAGCGATAGCGGCGAAACAATAACATTAGGGCTTGACGAAAAAAATGCCGTTTTTACCTTTGAAGGCTTTATTTTTATTTGCCGTCTAATAGACGCAAAATTTCCACCCTACAAATCTATTATTCCAACAAATAACGACAAATTAGCGGCAATAGATATTGCACCGCTAAAATCGGCACTTCGCAGGGTTTCTATTTTTTCAAACAGCAATTCGCTTGGCGTTGCCCTTGAGCTGTCGAACAATGAAATAAAATTAACCGCTCAGGATATTGACTTTCAACGTGAGGCGGCCGAAACAATGACATGCGAATTTGATAGCAGCGAATTTATAATTAAATTTAATTATAAAAACGTATTAGCGGCTTTGGATATTTTAAACTCAGATATATGTAATTTTTCATTTTCCGAGCCAAACAGGGTGGCGTTAATTGCCGAAAACAACAACAACTATAATTTAACAATTTTATTAATGCCTATAATATAGCAAATAACATTAAGAGACGAACGCGACGCCGCCGTTGAAAAAAGGTTTAAAGACCTCTACGAAAACGGCACCGAGCTGCCAGACGGTACAAAAATACGAATGCGTTACGAAGATTGCCTTACCCAACTTGGCAAAGAGTTTTTTTTGGCAACCGCCACCATTGAAGCAATTTTGCGTGGCAACTACAAAGAGCTGAGGCAAAAACCCAAAAAAAACAAAATTAACCTACCCGACCAACTCGAATTTAAATTTACCGACAACTAAATTTTATTGCCCCCCCAAAACAAACAACAATCTCAATATTACCTAATTATTTAAACTTTTTAATTATGTCTAAAAATTTAATAGTACCCGCCAAACAAATTGTAACCTGGTTTATTTTGCAAATGGGCAACAAACCCAGCAACCGCCCACTAAAATTTTACCTTTTGCTTGCCGCCATAGTATTGGTTAGCAATATTGCCGCCCAGCTAATAGTTAATGGGTTTGGTTTTATAGCCCGTGCTGGCAACAAAACAGCTGGCACACAAACAAGTATGGCAAGCCTTTATTTGCTAAAGGTAGCCACCCCCTACCTGGCGCAGCCCCAAAAATTTGAAGATAAAGTGCGCACCGTTAGCCAGCAGCTACAAATACCCCCCGAATGGCTAATGGCGGTAATGCACAGCGAAAGCAGATTTAATGCAGCAGCCCGCAATTTAAAAGGCAGTGGCGCAACAGGCTTAATACAATTTATGCCTCAAATAGCCAAACAGTTGGGCACCACCACCGACAAACTACACAAAATGAGCCACCTAAAACAATTAGACTATGTATATGATTATTTGCATAGTATAAAACAACAACGAAAAGTAAGCTATACTAATTTAACCAATTTATACCTCGCCATTTTATGCCCCGCAGCTCTTGGCAACGACCCCTGCTATACCCTCTATGCCAAACCCGATATACAATACCACCAAAACGCCGGCTTAGACGAAAACAAAGACGGCAAAGTAACCATTTACGACATAGACCAACGCCTAAAACGCATGTACCCAACAGCCTATAATATAGCAAATAACAAATATTAGTTCTAAAATGGAACTACCTAAAAAAAGACCCCCCGCTACACTAAATAACACGAATGTAGGCAACCGTACCCGCCACGATTGACGGCAAAATTGCCAGCATTAGTATTCGGGTACAAATACCCTGCCCCCCGATATTTAGATAACACTTTGTTTAGCTCCTTTGGCGTTAATTCGCCGTTATACGTCTTTACAATTTCGCGACACAACGGGCGGCTATCTTCAACAAGCCCCCCAACATATATATATTTTTCAAACCCAAACTCCTGCCCTATTTCGTTGTTTATTTGCCCCGACAAAGCCCGCAGGCCATCGTTCGCCGTTTGCCCCGCCCAACGATGTAATATTTTATCATCGGCAAAAATACTAAATAGCCGCTCCCGTGTTTCTTCAATGCTTGCCCCAAGCTGCATTGCCCGAAATAGTTCCTTTTTTACCGGCTCAATAAAATATAATTTGATGCCTACCTGCTTAAAATCAAATAACGTTTTATCAATAATTGACACCTGCGCCCCGCTTGGCGACTTTAATAACTTAGCAACATCTTCATCCTTTGCTACTTTGGCAAATTTTATTTGATTTGCCGTAACATCTTCAACATTTAACAAATAACTACTAATAATATTTGAATAGTCGCGACCGCTTAGACTTTTGTCTAATTTGGTAAAGGCATTCAACAACGCTGTTTCATTGGTTGAAAAATCGCCAAACCGCCCGCCATCAATTTCGACCTTTGAAAGTAACTCGGCTAAAATATCCTTTGTTGTTGCCCGCCCAAATCTTACAACCTTGTCGGTAATTTCAACGGGTGCTTCCCTAAAAATTACCTCCAACCTATCAATCACCCTATCTATTTCTTCCCTTGCCATATTTATACATTACCCTAAATTTGTTAATTTTAATAATGTATTTACAACCCTGTCGTTGCGCTGGCGACCCTCGTCGGTTTCGTCCGTCGAAAGGTTGGCAAGGATGCTTTGGATAATACCCACCTGTGGCAATTCTGTTTGTTTCGTTTCAATAAATAACGGCAAAAACAAATCTAATTCCTTTTTAATATCCGCAAAACTTGCCGTTTCTAAATATTCAAAAATACCATCCCCTTTTTTCTCGGCTAACAAATCAAATAACGCATCGGAATAAACCGCCCGGGCGTATGCCGTTGTATCATTCATTGCCGCCGCCGTACTTGCCGCATTAGCAACACCCCGCAAAGGGGCATAAATATTTAATATTTGTTCTTTTTTTGCCGCAAACGGCATATTTTGCCAGCGGTAATATTCGACCTTTTTGGCATTAGCCAGCCCTGTTTGACCCCCCCTTTGTAATTCAATTATTTGTGTTAAAAGGGTTTCACTATTTTTAACGTCAAATTCGGAAACGCCCTTGAAAATTAGGCTGTCGTAATCCGAAACAAATACCCCCCCTCCATATTGCGTTTTTGTTATATACCCTAATATGTATTTTGCTATATCTTTTATTGCTATATGAAAGGCACGGGCGAAAATAGTATAAAATTTATATACGACCTCCAAGTCTTTAGCCTTTGCCACACCGCTATTTGCCGCCTCGATATGCCGAATTAGCAAAACCTCCTTACAAATTTCGTAAAGTTTTGCCGTCCGCTCCAACGCGTAATTGCCCGTATCGGTTGGTGCATGGTAAAATTCTTTAAACTGTGGCATACGCCCGTTGTTGCGCTCAACTATTTCACGCGGGACTTGTACCGACGTGCCAGGGGCTAATAATGTGCCCGACCCGCCACATGAATTGCACTTTTTTTTAACATACACGCCCGTATCGCCGATAACACTAACCGAACCCTCGCCAGAACACGTAGGGCAGTCGTTGGGCACAAAGGCGACGGTGCTATACCCTATATCCCTACACACGCCCTCCTCATCGGCATCCTGCCGTGCCAATTTGTCTAAATATGGTATGGCATTTTGAAAAAATGAATATTTATAAATTAAATTATTTTGGCAAACCCTATTGCCGGGCAACGGCACAACAGGCGGCGCGTCCTGCCCGTGATGCAAAACAATAGCATCCTTATTGCCCTCCTTGATGTAAATCTCTTTATTGTCGATTATCGTAATATTGCCCCCCTTTTTCCAAACAAATAGCCCCCCCTCAAAGGTCGCCTCGTTGCTTGGGGCGTAAACGGGCAACGGCATAAGTGCCGTTTTACTATTTGTCGTAACTTCATATTTTTGGGGCACAACAATAATAAATCCGTTAGGGTCGCCGCTTGCTATTTGCGGCAGGTCAAGCGTCGCCCAATCCAAGAACGCCTGCCCGTTAAATATTGGTGTTTTAAAATATTCAGAAACATCAACATCCGTGCTATCAATTTCTAAATTGCCCTTTTGAAAAACCGAACCGCAAACCCTATTGAGCGCATCTTGGTACAAAGGCATAGTAATAGCTGCGTAAATTTGCCGCTGCCACGCAAACCGTTCTTCCCTTATATCTGGGTGGCGGTTTAAAATGTTGGCATCAAAATAAAAATCATATTCCGCCCCCTCGCTTTGCCTATTTGGTGCACTTGGCTTTAAGCCAAATAAATGTATAGTATTGGCCACCCGTATTGCCTCTTTTTTGTCGCGCAATAAGGAATTATCAAAAAATCCATACCCCAAAGAACGAAACAGGGCATCGCCTTTTAATAAATAGTCGCTAATACTATACATTGTAAAATATTACTTATTATTTTTAATTCTATTTTAAGCAGGCAAACTTAGTTGGCTTAAAAAGTCGTTGTCCGAAATATTAGACTTATTAATTAGGTGTATCCACGTTGGGCACACCCTAAAATTCATCGTAACGGTGTGTGTTTCAACACATTTGTCGCCAATCTTTGGCTTCGTAATACGGTGGCTAATCTTAGCAGCCGCCAAAATATCGGTATTGCCTAATTTGCCCGGCGTAATAGCTGCGTAAATATCGCCGTTGCAGTCCATTTTCAATAAATTGTATTGCCCAACGGTGTTCGCCGCAACCGTACCCGCGCTTTTTCGGTAAATAGTATTCGCGCTAAGTTGCTGCCAAAATAGGGTAGCACCATCTTCATCAGCGATTGTGCCGCTAACATCAACGCCCCACGTTTGACGGGTCGAGGCGGTTATTGAGCACGCCCCGATACTGTTGTAATCGGCAATGCAGTCGCCCATCGGGATAACGTTAATAGTAGGGTCGCCTTCAGTAACATCTACCAAAACAGGGCTAACTAATAAATCATCAGCGGTAAACGCCGCCGTTAATGCCGCCGCCTTTGCCGTATCAGCACCAGAAACAAGCCCGCTTTGTGCAACGCTACAATGAACAAATATATATTTCGCATCACACGCGCCAACGGGTGTAATTTCGTTACAAACGGCGGTGGTAATGGTGGTAATAGGGGTAGGTGGTGTGCACCCGGTGCAAAGAGCCATATTAATTAAGGGGGGTTTAGTTGTAAATATATAAATTTATGCAAATTTAATTTATATAATTGTTAATAAAAATAATTTATAGTTTTAATAAATTTACTAATCTAACAGCTAACCTCTGCCCCGCCGACAAATAAAAAGTAACAGCCCCAGCCGCTGCCCGTCCAATAATCAACTTCGTAATTATTAGCATCGTCAATATTTTTAATTCTATAATATTTATTAACCACCCCGCAACTATCATCGGGCGTTAATTTTACCCGCAAATACACATCGCCATAACAGCAGGTTTGACTATACAGGGCGAACCCAGCCGTAATAGTAGCGCAGGTATTACGAACCCCCGTAATATTATAGCACGACACCATCGTGCAGCCGCCCGCCGTTGTATGGGTAACTTTTACCGATGCCAACGCCAACCCCGTATTGTCGTAAAATGCCGTGCCTGGCGCATTGGTTGAAATAGGTGTCGCCAGCCCCGCAGTTGGGCAATCAACCGTTTTGCCTGTAATGACATAGGTTGGTTGCCCCGTCGTTGGCGCAAATGTTACCGACCCCAGCGCTGGTGGGGCGTATTCCG
>Ga0116141_10001550_pt1 | contig 19719 bp, 18 predicted proteins | sample AD_UKC097_MetaG_FD_89744 | JGI IMG/M metagenome (GOLD analysis project Ga0116141, IMG submission 89744) | Active sludge microbial communities of municipal wastewater-treating anaerobic digesters from USA - AD_UKC097_MetaG | ecosystem: Engineered > Bioreactor > Anaerobic > Digestate | place: USA...
ACTGCCGCTGAAGGCCATCGTGGACGAGGCCCTGGGCATGGGCGGCTGCGAATCCATCAAGAACGTGTTCGTCTACGAGCGCACGCTCACCGCCGTGAACATGGTCGCCGGGCGCGACAAGACCTTCAAGCAAATGCTGGAAGGCCAGTCGACCGAATGCGCACCCGAGATGGTGGATGCCGAGCACCCGCTGTTCATCCTCTACACCTCGGGCTCCACCGGCAAGCCCAAGGGCGTGCAGCACAGCACAGGCGGCTACATCCTGTGGGCCAAGCTCACGATGGACTGGACGTTTGACCTGAAGCCCGAAGACATCTTCTGGTGCACGGCCGACATCGGCTGGGTCACGGGCCACAGCTACATTGCCTACGGCCCGCTGGCCGCCGGTGCGACCGAGATCGTGTTCGAGGGCGTGCCCACGTATCCGGACGCCGGCCGCTTCTGGCAGATGATCGAGCGCCACAAGTGCACCATCTTCTACACCGCGCCGACGGCGATCCGCTCGCTCATCAAGGCGTCGGAAACCAACGAGAAGGTGCACCCCCAGAACTGGAACCTGAGCAGCTTGCGCATCCTCGGCAGCGTCGGCGAGCCGATCAACCCCGAAGCCTGGATGTGGTACTACCGGAACATCGGCGGCGAGCGTTGCCCCATCGTCGACACCTTCTGGCAGACCGAGACCGGCGGCCACATGATCAACCCGCTGCCGGGCGCCACGCCGCTGGTGCCGGGCTCGTGCACGCTGCCGCTGCCCGGTATCTTTGCCGCCATCGTGGATGAATCCGGCAACGAGATGCCCAACGGCTCGGGCGGCATTCTGGTCATGAAAAAGCCCTGGCCCAGCATGATCCGCACGATCTGGAACGACCCCGAGCGCTTCAAGAAGAGCTACTTCCCCGAAGAACTGAAGGGCTATTACCTGGCCGGCGACGGCGCCGTGCGCGATGCCGAGCGTGGCTACTTCCGCATCACGGGCCGCATCGACGACGTGCTGAACGTGTCCGGCCACCGCATGGGCACGATGGAGATCGAATCCGCCCTGGTGGCCAAGACCGACCTGGTGGCCGAAGCCGCCGTGGTGGGCCGTCCCGACGACACCACGGGTGAGGCGATCTGTGCCTTCGTGGTGCTCAAGCGCCCGCTGCCCCAAGGCGACGAAGCCAAGGCCATCGCCAAGGAGCTGCGCGACTGGGTCGCGCACGAAATCGGCCCCATCGCCAAGCCCAAGGACATCCGCTTTGGCGAAAACCTGCCCAAGACACGCAGCGGCAAGATCATGCGCCGCCTGCTGCGCAGCCTGGCCAAGGGCGAGCAGATCACGCAGGACACCAGCACGCTGGAAAACCCAGCGATCCTCACGCAGCTCGACCAGACTTATTGACCGCATTCCCTGAGGGGGGGAGCCGCCGGACGCTGTCTTGGACAGCGTCCGGCTTTTTTATGGCGAACGGTCAATCCCGAGTCGGAGCGCTGATGTGACGATGGCGTGCGCCGTGCAGGCCAACAATGGCACGCAATCACCCACCCTGCGCCCACAAAAAAGCCCGCGAAGATCGCGGGCTTTTCTTGCGCCTGAAGCGGCTTCAGATCACTTCATCGACATGACCCAGGTGGCCAGCTTCTTGGCTTCGTCGGCGTTCACGTTGGCGTTGGGGGGCATCGGCACCGCACCCCAGACGCCCGAGCCACCCTTCTGGATCTTGGCGGCCAGCAGGTCAACCGCCTTGGCGTCGGCCGCGTATTTCTTGGCGACGTCCTTGTAGGCCGGGCCCACCAGCTTCTTGTCGACGGCATGGCAGGCCATGCAGTTCTTGGCCTTGGCCATGGCTTCGTCAGCCATTACGGGAGCGGCAGCGGTCACAGCGGCCAGGGCGGCGAAAGTCAACAGAACACGCTTCATCAGTTCCTCCATAGGGATAGTTGCGCTACAGTCGTTCAACGCCATTCTACGCCTGCCGGTTGACCGTGGGCAGTGCGGAAAACTGGCGTACATCAAGGACACGTCATGTATTTTCTGGGGCTCGGCATCGTGTTGGTGCTGCTGAAATGGCAGGAGATGGGGCCCGTGGCCAATTGGCCGTGGTGGTGGGTGCTGGCGCCGTTCGCCCTGGCTGCCGCGTGGTGGAGCTGGGCCGACTGGTCGGGCTATACCAAGCGCAAGGCGATGGAGCGCGAAGACCAGAGAAAGCTCGACCGCATCAATCGCCAGCGCGAGGCCATTGGCCAGAAAGCTCGCCCTGCCGCGCCGCGCAGGCGCTGACCGCGACGTCCCCGGCGCAGGCCCCTGCGGGCGCGCCGGCGCACGGACATAATTCAACCAGTCGTTGCGCCTGCTGCAGGCGCGGCGGCATCATTTTTCGAAGAGACGAACCCAGCCATGCCCATCTACCGTTCCAGAACTTCCACCGCCGGCCGCAACATGGCCGGTGCCCGCTCCCTGTGGCGCGCCACCGGCATGAAGGATGGCGATTTCGACAAGCCGATCATCGCGGTCGTCAACAGCTTCACGCAATTCGTGCCCGGCCACGTGCACCTGAAGGACCTGGGCCAGCTGGTGGCCCGCGAGATCGAGGCGGCAGGCGGTGTTGCCAAGGAATTCAACACCATCGCCATCGACGACGGCATCGCCATGGGCCACGACGGCATGCTGTACAGCCTGCCCAGCCGCGACCTGATCGCCGACAGCGTCGAATACATGGTCAACGGCCATTGCGCCGACGCCATGGTGTGCATCAGCAACTGCGACAAGATTACCCCCGGCATGCTGATGGCCGCGATGCGGCTGAACATTCCGGTGGTGTTCGTGTCCGGCGGCCCCATGGAAGCGGGCAAGGCGAAGCTGGCCAACCCCGAGACCAAGACCATCGAGATCCGCAAGCTCGACCTGATCGACGCCATGGTGATGGCCGCCGATCCGTCGCAAAGCGACGCCGACGTGGCCGAGGTGGAGCGCTCTGCCTGCCCCACGTGCGGCTCGTGCTCGGGCATGTTCACCGCCAACTCGATGAACTGCCTGACCGAAGCCCTGGGCCTGTCGCTGCCTGGCAACGGCACCGTGGTGGCCACGCACGCCGACCGCGAGGCCTTGTTCAAGCGCGCCGGCCAGTTGATCGTGGAGCTGGCGCGCCGCTATTACGAGCAGGACGACGAGCGCGTGCTGCCGCGCAGCGTGGGCTTCAAGGCGTTCGAAAACGCCATGACGCTGGACATCGCCATGGGCGGCTCCACCAACACCATCCTGCACCTGCTGGCCATCGCGCAAGAGGCCGGCATCGACTTCAGCATGCAGGACATCGACCGCCTGTCGCGCACCGTGCCGCAGCTGTGCAAGGTGGCGCCCAACACCAACAAGTACCACATCGAGGACGTGCACCGCGCCGGCGGCATCATGGCCATTCTGGGCGAACTCGACCGCGCCGGCAAGCTGCACACCGACGTGCCCGCCGTGCACGCGCCGTCGCTGGGCGCGGCGCTCGACGAATGGGACGTGGCGCGCGCCCCCAGCGAAGCGGTGCAGACCTTCTACCGCGCCGGCCCGGGCGGCGTGCCGACGCAGGTCGCCTTCAGCCAGTCCGCGCGCTGGCCCAGTCTGGACACCGACCGCGCGGGCGGTTGCATCCGTTCGTTCGAACACGCCTTCTCCAAGGAGGGTGGCCTGGCCGTGCTGCACGGCAACATCGCGCTGGCCGGCTGCGTCGTCAAGACCGCGGGCGTTGACGACAGCCTGCTGGTGTTCGAAGGCCCGGCCCACGTGGTCGAGTCGCAGGACGAGGCGGTCGAGCACATCCTGAACGACCAGGTCAAGGCTGGCGACGTGGTGGTGGTGCGCTACGAAGGGCCCAAGGGCGGCCCCGGCATGCAGGAAATGCTCTACCCCACCAGCTACATCAAGAGCAAGGGGCTGGGCAAGGCCTGCGCGCTGCTGACCGATGGGCGCTTCTCCGGCGGCACGTCGGGCCTGTCGATTGGCCATTGCTCGCCCGAGGCCGCGGCGGGCGGTGCCATCGGCCTGGTGCGCAACGGTGACCGCATCCGCATCGACATCCCCAAGCGCACCATCGACGTGCTGGTCAGCAACGAAGAGCTCGCGCGCCGCCGCGCAGAGCAGGACAAGATTGGCTGGAAGCCCGTGGCGCCCCGTCCCCGCAAGGTGACCGCCGCGCTCAAGGCGTACGCCAAGCTGGCCATGTCGGCCGACAAGGGCGCGGTGCGGGATCTGTCGCTGCTGGACGACTGACGCGCTGCGTGGGTGCCGATGGCGTCGGTAGCCCACGCTCAGACTGCGCATAATGCTCCTATTTTGGTAGCTATCTGCGCGTGTGCGCATGGCGAGCACCTGACCCTAATTCGGCGCGCGCCTTGAGGGGAACGCCCGGCCCATGTCGTCCGGGCTGTACATAATCCCTTCATGCTGATGCACCCGCAATTCGATCCCATCGCCGTCCGGCTCGGCCCATTGGCCGTGCACTGGTACGGAATCACCTACCTCGTCGCGTTCGCGCTGTTCTTCTTTCTGGCGACGCGGCGCCTGCGGCACCAACCCTACGCTTCCATCACCCAGCCGGCGCCGTGGACGCGGCGCGACATCGAGGACCTGCTGTTCTGGGGCGTGCTGGGCGTGATTGCAGGGGGGCGCCTGGGCTATTGCCTGTTCTACAAGCCGGCCTATTACGCTGCGCACCCGCTGGAGATCTTCGCCATCTGGCAGGGCGGCATGAGCTTTCACGGCGGCATGCTGGGCGTCATCGTGGCCATGATCGCCTGGGCGCATTCGCGCGGCCGGCCCTGGCTGCAGGTGACCGACCTGATCGCGCCCTGCGTGCCGCTGGGGCTGGCATCGGGCCGCGTGGGCAATTTCATCAACGGCGAGCTGTGGGGCCGCGTGGCCGATCCATCGCTGCCCTGGGCGATGGTGTTTCCGGGCGCAACGTTGCCTGACGGCACCAACCCGCCGCGGCATCCGTCGCAGATCTACCAGTTCCTGCTGGAAGGCGTGCTGCTGTTCGTGCTGCTGTGGCTGTACGCGCGCCACCCGCGCAAGACCGGGCAGGTGAGCGGCGCCTTCCTGTTCGGCTATGGCTTGCTGCGCTTCGTCGCCGAATACTTCCGCCAGCCCGACGCGCACCTGGGCCTGCTGGCGTTGGGCATGAGTATGGGGCAGTGGCTGTGCGTACCGATGATCGTGGCCGGCGCGGCGCTGTGGATGTGGGCCAGCCGGGGCGCGTCGACGGCCCCGGTTCATTGATGTTTTTGGCCTCTACCGCAATCAGTACAAGCGTCAGCAGCTATGAATAACGAAGCAGACACCAGCCTCGAAGCCACGCTGTCGCGCCAGTTGCGCACCACCCGCGAGCGCCTGGGCGCCATGCTGGGCCGCAGCGACGAGGCGCTGCCGCCGCGCGTGCTGCGGCGCACGCTGCGCGAGCTGCAGAACGTGGCCGATCCGACGGTGAGCGACGTCGAAGGCGGTCGCCGCGCCGCGGGCGTGGCCCGCTGGTACGCCAGCGCTACGCCAGAGCAGCGGCAGGATTGCTGGTTGCTCATGAGCGAGCAGTTTCCGCCCGACCCCACCGCCATCCAGGCCGCGCACGCCGCATACGCCGCCGCCCGCAACACCGACGAGGAGGCCCGCGCCGAAGTGCGCCTGCGCAAGGCATTTGCATCGCCGCGCACGCGCCTGCTGCAACGCTTTGCCGCATTCCCTGAAGGGGTGCGCTTTCTGGTCGACATGCGGGCAGAACTGCTGCCACGGCTGAAGCAGGAAAAGCGCCTGCTGGCGCTGGACGCCGAACTGGAAGATCTGTTTTCGACCTGGTTCGACGTCGGCTTTCTGGAGCTGCGGCGCATCGACTGGCATTCGCCCGCATCGCTGATCGAAAAGCTCATCAAGTACGAGGCGGTGCACGACGTGCGCAGCTGGGCCGACGCCAAGAACCGGCTCGACGAAGACCGGCGCTGCTACGGCTTCTTTCACCCCCGCCTGCCGGGCGAGCCGCTGATCTTCGTCGAGGTGGCGCTGCTCAAGTCGATGGCCGGCAGCATCACCCCGCTGCTGGACGAGGAGGCCGAGGCGGCCGACCTGGACAAGGCCACCACCGCCATCTTCTATTCGATCAGCAACACGCAGCCGGGCCTCAAGGGCGTGAGCTTTGGCGACTCGCTCATCAAGCGCGTGGTTGAAGCGCTGCAGCACGAATTTCCGCAGCTCAAGGTGTTTGCCACGCTGTCGCCCATTCCCGGCCTGCGCGGCTGGCTGGGCAAGCAGGCGGGCGCGCTGCTGCAGGACCTTCTGCCGCGCGCGCGCCAGGCGCTGGCGCGCGAAGTGGGCGACGCCGAACTGACGGCGCCGGCGCTGCTGAAAGCGCTGGACGACGCCCCCGCACTGGGCGAGAAATCGGCCGTGCGGCGCTGGCTGCTGTCGAGCGCGGCGCGCTACCTGGCGCGCGAGCTGACGCCGGACGGCCGCCCGCTGGACGCCGTGGCGCGCTTTCACCTGGGCAACGGCGCGCGGGTCGAACGCCTGAACTGGCTGGGCGACCCGTCGCCCAAGGGACTGCGGCAGTCCTACGGGCTGATGGTGAACTACCTCTACGATCTGAAGCGCCTGGACCGCCACCGCGCGCTGCTGGCACAGGGAAAAGTCCCCCTATCCAGCACCATCGAAAGCCTGCAAGATGGCTAGTTGGAAGAAACCACGACAGGAGACAACACGCCCATGTACCCGATCATTCGCCGACGACACGTCCTTCTGGGCACCGCCGCCATGGCACTGACGCCCGTGCTGCGCGCGCAGTCCGCCTGGCCCAGCAAGCCGGTCACGCTGGTCGTGCCGTTTCCGGCCGGCGGCGGCACCGATGCCTTTGCGCGGCCGCTGGCGGCGCAGTTCTCCAAGCTGACGGGCAAGACGCTGGTCATCGACAACCGGGGCGGCGCGGGCGGTACCCTGGGTGCGTCCGTCGCGGCCAAACTGCCGGCCGACGGCTACAACCTGTTCATGGGCGGCGCCCACCACATGGTGGCGCCCAGCATGTACCCCAAGCTGGACTACGACATCGAAAAAGACTTTGTGCCGCTGATCCAGGTGGCCAGCGTGCCGCAGGTGCTGGTGGTGAATGCCAGGCGCGCCAACGCCGGCAGCTTCAAGGAATTCATGGAGCTGATCCGCCGCAGTCCGGGCAAGCTCAACTACGCCTCGGCCGGTGCCGGCTCGGTTCACCACCTGGCGGGCGAGCTGTTCAAGCAGCAGAGCAAGACCTTCATCACGCACATCCCTTACCGGGGCGCAGGCCCGGCGCTGCAGGACTTGATAGCCGGCAACGTCGACATGGCCTTCGACGGCCTCGGCTCGTCGGCCAACCACATCAAGGGCGGCCGCATCAAGGCGCTGATGGTGGCGGGCAAGCAGCGCAGCCCGGCCTTCCCCGACGTGCCCTGCGCCGCCGAGGTGGGCCTGCCCGACTACGACGTGCAGACCTGGTACGGCCTGTGGGCGCCCAAGGGCACGCCCGCCGACGCGCAGGCCGCCGCCATCGAGGCCGTGCGCAAGGCCTGCCAGGAGCCCGAGGCCAAGACCGTGTGGGCGGGGCAGGGCGCCGAATTCCCCAACGTGGCCGGCCCACAGTTCGCCAAGCTGATCCACGACGAGATCCGCAAGTGGGGGCAGGTGGTCAAGCTGTCGGGCGCCAAGCTGGACTGAGGAAAGGCCTGACCGTCTTGTCTGGCCAGGTTTTTCTTTGCGCCGATGACGACGATGCGCGCGTGGCGGTCGTCACGCTGGCCCATCACGGCAAGTTCAACGCCATGTCGCGCGCCATGTGGCGCGACCTGAAGGGCGTCTTCAGCCGCATCCAGGCCAGCCCCGGCTGGCGTTGCGTGCTGCTGCGCGGCGACGGGGCGCATTTCTGTGCGGGCGGCGACATCGCCGAATACCCGGCCTTTCGCTTCGACGCGGCCAGCCTGCGCGCCTTTCACGAACAAGACGTCTGGGGCGGGCTGCAGGCCATGCTGGACTGCGACGTGCCCATCGTGGCCGCCATCGCGGGCAACTGCATGGGCGCGGGCATGGAGATGGCCAGCGCGTGCGACATCCGCGTGGCGGCGGACGACGCCCGCTTTGGCGCGCCCATCGCCAAACTGGGCTTTCCGATGGCCCCGCGCGAGGCGCAATTGGTGGCGCGCGTGGCAGGAGAAGCCACCGCACGCGAAATGCTGCTGGAAGCGGCCGTGCTGGGCGCCGCCGAGATGAAGGCGCGCGGCTTTCTGCACCGCGTCGCACCGGCCGACGCGTTGTGGGCCCACGCACGCGAACGCGCCCTGCGCGTGGCGGCACTGGCACCCGGCGCGGCGCGCGCGCACAAGCAGCTGTTCAGGTCATTGAATGGCCCGCCAGCGCTTGCTGGAATTGGGCATAATGCTATCGAAAATATAGTATCAAGCGCCTACGACTATGCCGATAGCGCCGAGCATCGCGAAGGCATCGCCGCCTTTCTTGAAAAGCGCCCCGCGCGCTTCTGATTTGTCTCTATCTACAAGCTCTGACCATGCAGAACCAGAACCTCTTCGTCGCCTTGCAGCAAGCCTTCCCGGCCGACCTGGACGCCGTGGCCGTTGAAACCGACAACGGCCTGTCGTATTCGTGGCGGGACCTGGACCGCGCCACCGCCATGATCGCCAACCTGCTGCAGTCGCTGGACATTCCCAAGTCGGCTGACGGGGTGGCGCCGCGTGTGGCGGTGCAGGTCGAAAAATCGGTGGAGGCCATGGTGCTGTACCTGGCCACGCTGCGGGCGGGCTTTGTCTTTCTGCCGCTGAACACGGCTTACCAAAGCGCCGAGATCGAATACTTCATCGGCAATGCCGATCCGGCCGTGGTGGTGTGCAGCAGCAAGAATTTTTCGTGGGTCAGCCAGATCGCCTTCAAGGCGGGCACGCGCCACGCGTTCACGCTGGACGACGACCGCTCGGGCAGCCTGCTGGAGCGCGCCGCGCATTGCAGCGACCAGCAGACGCCGGTGCAGCGCGGCGAGGACGACCTGGCCGCGATCCTGTACACCAGCGGAACCACCGGCCGCAGCAAGGGCGCCATGCTGTCGCATGGCAACCTGCTGTCGAACGCCGTCATGCTGAAGGACTACTGGGGCTGGCAGCCCGGCGATGTGCTGATCCACGCGCTGCCCATCTTCCACGTGCACGGCCTGTTCGTGGCCATTCATGGCGCCTTGTTGAACGGATCGAAGATGCTGTGGCACGGCAAGTTCGACCCCAGGCGCGTCATTGCCGACCTGCCGCGCGCCACGGTGTTCATGGGCGTGCCCACGCTGTACGTGCGCATGCTGGGTGAAAGCACGCTGACCCAGGCGCAGGCAGCGCGCATGCGGCTGTTCATCAGTGGCTCGGCGCCCTTGCTGATCGAAACCTTCAACGAGTGGCGCGAGCGCACCGGCCACACCATCCTGGAGCGCTACGGCATGAGCGAGACCATCATGCTGACCAGCAACCCCTATCGTGCGGATGGCCGTTTCAATGGGCAGGCCGAACGGCGCGGCGGCACGGTGGGGTTCCCGCTGCCGGGTGTCGAGGTGCGGGTGCGCGGTGACGACGGCGCCGCCCTGCCGGCGGGCGAGATCGGCGGCATCCAGGTGGCGGGTCCCAACGTTTTCAGCGGCTACTGGCGCATGCCCGAAAAGACCCAAGAGGAATTCACCGACGACGGCTTCTTCAAGACGGGCGACGTCGGCAAGCAGGACGAACGCGGCTACATCACGATCGTGGGCCGCAGCAAGGACCTGATCATCAGCGGCGGCTACAACGTCTATCCGGCCGAGATCGAGGGCTATCTGAACGACATGCCCGGCGTGGCCGAGAGTGCGGTGGTGGGCGTGCCGCACCCGGACTTTGGCGAAGTCGGTGTGGCGGTCATCATCGCCAAACCGGGCGCGCAGCTCGACGGCGACGCGTTGATGGGCCAGCTGAAATCGCAACTGGCCAATTTCAAGATTCCCAAGCGCTGCTTCGTCGAAACCGAACTGCCGCGCAACACCATGGGCAAGGTGCAGAAGAACCTGCTGCGCGACCGCTATCAGGGCCTGTTCAAGCCCTGATTGTTGGCGACGTTCGCTGACAGGTCGGCGCCGCACAGCGGGCTACACTTGCGGACGAATACGCTGCCGGGGCTGGTTTGCCGCGCCCCGGTGATCCTTGCCATCGACCCTGAGTGGATTTCCCATGTCATTGAAATCTCTGCTGCTGTTGCTGATCGGCGCGGCGATCGTCATTTTTGTCGGCCTGAACTGGGTGGCGATGACCACGCCCACCAACCTGACGCTGGGCTTCACCGACGTCCACGCGCCGCTCGGCCTGGTGCTGCTGGGGCTGATGGCGCTGCTGTCGGTGGTGTTCGTGGCGCTGATCGCCTACACGCAGGGCACCGTGCTGATGGAAACCCGCCGCCACGCGAAAGAGCTGTCGGCCCAGCGCGAACTGGCCGACAAGGCCGAGGCGTCGCGCTTCACCGACCTGCGCGCGCACCTGGACAAGGAAATCACGCGTCTGTCGGACGTCATTGGCACGCACACGCGTGAAACACTGGCGCGGGTCGACCGCGCCGAGATGGGTCTGCGCGACCGCCCGGTGGATGCCGAGATCACCCGCCTGGCCCAGGCGGTGGAAACCCACAACCGCGACCTGCATTCGCGGGTGGACCGGCTGGAAATGGGCCTGCGCGAAGGCCTGGCAGGCTACGTGCCCGCACCCACCACGGTGCGCCCTGCCGTGACGGCGGCGCTTCCCCCGCAGGCGCCAGCGGCGGCGTCGGGTGCTGATCCGGTGGGTGACGCGGTTCCGCGCTGAACGCGGGCGCCCCTTGCGGCGCAATACCAAAAACCTGCTCCAGCGCCGCTACGGCGGCGCTGGTAGCTATCAATGCAGTAGCAGGCCGCTGTCGATCAGCGCAGCACCAGCACCGGAATTTCGGAGTGGGTCAGCACCTGTTGCGTTTCGCTGCCAAGCAGCAGGCGCTTCACGCCCTTGCGGCCGTGCGATGCCATGACGATGATGTCGGCCTTGTGTTTCTTGGCACCGGCGATCAGTGCGTCGGACACGACGTCGGACTTGGCCAGCACGGCCTTGACCTTGACGCCCTTCGATTCGGCGGCTTTCTTGACGCCGTCGAGCACGCTCTGGCCGTCGTCGGCCCATTGCTTTTCGACCCGCGCCACGTCGTCGGCCGACAGCGGGATCGAGCCCTCAAAGTAGCTTTGCGGATAGCGCGGCACGACCTTCAGCGCGATCAGTTCTGCACCGCACAGGGCGGCCAGCTGGATGGCGCTGTCGACGGCTTTCTTGGACAGCTTGGAGCCGTCGGTGGCAACGAGAATGCGGGTGTACATGGTGGTTCTCCTCAAAAATTCTTGACGGGCGCGCGGCGGGCCTGCGGACCAGGATACGCACCGAACTGAACGATACCCTAAGTTAACAGGGCATCTGGGTCGGGTTATTGACGCGCGTCAAGATGGGCGACGAGCCTGAACGCGTACAGTCGCCCCCGTGAAGCAAGCTGTAGGCGTCATTTCTTCGGGTGCGGGGGCCTTGGATGCACTCGCGTCGCCACCTGGCGCGGAGCCGGCGCGGGGCGAGGGCGCCTGGACGCTGCTGGACGAACGCGACGAGTGGCTGGAATTCAGCCGGCCGGTTGAAAAGTCGTCCCACGCGGGGACTGCCGGGCTGTGGGAATCCAGCGTGGTGTTCGAAGGCATGCATTGCGCCGCCTGCGCCGGCACCATCGAACAGGCGCTGCGGTCCACGCCGGGCGTGCGCCAGGCCGAGGTGAGTGCGGCCAGCCAACGCGGGCGCGTGGTGTGGGACGAAGGTGTGACCCGGCCATCCGACTGGATGCAGGCGGTGGTGCGAACCGGCTATCGCCCGCTGCCGGCGCACGACGCCTTCGCCACCGAGCGGCGCCAGGCAGAGACCCGCAAGATGCAGTGGCGCCTGGGCGTGGCCGGGCTTTGCATGATGCAGGTGATGATGTACGCCACGCCGACGTACTTCACCGCCAGCGGAGAGATCGAGCCCGATCTGGTCAACCTGCTCCGCTGGGCGCAGTGGGTGCTGTCGGTGCCGGTGGTGCTGTTTTCGTGCCAGCCCTTCTTTCGCAATGCGCTGCTGGACCTGAAGCTGCGGCGCGTCAGCATGGATTTGCCGGTGGCACTGGGCATGCTGATCACCTTTGTCGTCAGCTCGCTCGGCACCTTCGAGCCCGGTGGCCTGTTCGGGCGTGAGGTGTATTTCGATTCGCTGACGATGTTCGTGTTCTTCCTGTTGACCGGACGCTGGCTGGAATTGCGTCTGCGCGACCGAACCGCAGGCGCGCTGGAAGCCTTGATGCACCGCCTGCCCGACAGCGTGCAGCGGTGGAGTACCGCCAGCGAGTGGGAGCGCGTGTCGGTGCGCCGCATCCGCGTGGGCGACCTGCTGCGCGTTTTGCCCGGCGAAGTCTTTCCGGCGGACGGCGTGGTGGTGAAGGGGCAGACGTCGGCCGACGAAGCGCTGCTGACGGGCGAATCGACACCGTTGATGCGGGGCGAGGGGCAGCGCGTGGTGGCCGGAAGCCACAACCTGACCTCGCCGGTGGACATGCGCGTCGAACAGGTGGGCGGTGAAACGCGCTATGCGCAGATCGTGGCGCTGATGGAGCAGGCGTCCACCAGCAAGCCGCAGATCGCGTTGCTGGCCGATCGGCTGGCCAAGCCGTTCCTGATCTTCGTGCTGATCGCCGCCGGCCTGTCTTGCGCCTGGTGGTGGTCAAGCGACCCGGGCCACGCACTGATGATTGCGGTGGCGATTTTGGTGGTCACCTGCCCGTGCGCGCTGTCCCTGGCCACGCCCGCGGCCATGCTGGCCAGTGCCGGCGCGCTGGCGCGCGATGGCGTGCTGGTGCGCCGCATGCAGGCGCTGGAAACGCTGTCGCACGTGGCCACGGTGGTGTTCGACAAGACCGGCACGCTGACGCGCGATGCCTTCGTGCTAGAGGAGGTGCGCCTTCGGCCGGGCGTCACCCGCGCGCAGGCGCTGGGGCTGGCCGCAGCCATGGCCCAGGCCAGTCTTCACCCCCTGTCGCGGGCCATGGTCGACGCCGCGCGCGACGAAGGCGCGGCACCGACGACGGCGCTGACCGAGCTGCGCGAGGTCATGGGGCAGGGCGTCACGGCCCGCGTGGCCGAGGCGGCTGGCGGCTTCAACGACTTGCGGCTGGGCTCGGCCGCGTTCTGCGGCGTGCCTGCCGTGGCGGCGCAGGGGCCGACGATCCATCTGAGCGACTCGAACGGGTGGCTGGCAAGCTTTCAACTGCGCGAAGACCTGCGGCCTGACGCGCGCGCCAGCGTGGAGGCCCTGCGGCGCGAAGGCGTCACGGTGCGGCTGCTGTCTGGCGACCGGCCGGAGGCGGCCGCGCGCCTGGGGCAGCTGGCCGGCATCGACGACGCGCGCGGCGGCTGCCTGCCCGACGACAAGCTGGCCGACCTGCGCGACGCACAGGCGGCGGGAGCCAGCGTGGCGATGGTCGGTGATGGCCTGAACGACGGCCCCGTGCTGGCGGGCGCCGACGTGTCGTTTGCCTTCGGGCGGTCGGTGCCGCTGGCGCGCGCCCAGGCCGATTTCGTCGTGCTGGGCGACCGCCTGTCGCTGATACCGATGTGCCACGCCAAGGCGCGCCGCACCATGCGCATCGTGAGAGAAAATCTCGGCTGGGCGGCGGCCTACAACGCGGTCGGCGTTCCGCTGGCCATGGCCGGCTACATGCCGCCCTGGGCCGCCGGGCTGGGCATGGCGGCCAGTTCGCTGGTGGTGGTGTTGAATGCGCTGCGGCTGTCGAAGCCCGATACGCAGCCGGTCGAGGTGCACTAGATGGATATTCTTTACCTGCTCATCCCGCTGTCGGTGGTGCTGGTTTTCTTCATCCTCGGGGCGTTGTGGTGGGCCATCTACCGTGGCCAGTTCGACGACGTCGACCGGGAAGGCGAGCGGATTCTCGATCACGATTGACGTACGTCAACCGCGACCATAATACGAGTCGGGATACTGCTGAAGGTTTTATCAGGAAGAGGTGGAAATGACATTCGCCAATACACGGGCCACGGTCTATAACGACAAAGTGGTCAGACAATTCGCCATCATGACGGTGGTATGGGGCGTGGTGGGCATGCTGGTCGGCGTGATCATCGCTGCCCAGCTCGCCTGGCCCGAGCTGAATCTGGGGATTCCCTGGCTGAGCTACGGTCGATTGCGACCCCTGCACACCAATGCGGTGATCTTTGCGTTTGGCGGTTGCGGTCTGTTCGCCACCTCCTACTACGTGGTGCAGCGCACCTGCCAGGTGCGCCTGTTCAGCGACAAGCTGGCGGCGTTCACCTTCTGGGGCTGGCAACTCATCATCGTCGCCGCAGCGGTCTCGCTGCCGCTCGGCTTCACCACCGGCAAGGAATACGCCGAGCTGGAGTGGCCGATCGACATCCTGATCACGCTGGTCTGGGTGGCGTACGCGGTGGTGTTTTTCGGCACCGTCGGCACGCGGCGCGTCAAGCACATCTACGTAGCCAACTGGTTCTACGGCGGCTTCATCCTGGCGGTGGCGCTGCTGCACGTGGTCAACAGCGCTGAAATCCCGGTCGGCCCGATGAAGTCCTACTCGGCCTACGCGGGCGTGCAGGACGCCATGGTCCAGTGGTGGTACGGCCACAACGCGGTGGGCTTCTTCCTGACCGCTGGCTTCCTGGGCATGATGTATTACTTCATCCCCAAGCAGGCCGAGCGCCCGGTGTACAGCTATCGCCTGTCCATCGTCCACTTCTGGGCGCTGATCTTCACCTACATGTGGGCCGGCCCGCACCACCTGCACTACACGGCCCTGCCGGACTGGGCGCAGAGCGTGGGCATGCTGTTTTCGCTGATCCTGCTGGCACCCAGCTGGGGCGGCATGATCAACGGCATCATGACCCTGTCGGGCGCCTGGCACAAGCTGCGTGACGACCCGATCCTGCGCTTCCTGATCGTGTCGCTGTCGTTCTACGGCATGTCCACGTTCGAAGGTCCGATGATGTCCATCAAGACCGTCAACGCGCTGAGCCACTACACCGACTGGACGGTGGGCCACGTGCACTCCGGTGCGCTGGGCTGGGTGGGCCTGATCACCATGGGCTCCATGTACTACCTGATTCCGCGCCTGTTCGGCCAGAAGCAGATGTACAGCATGAAGGCCGTGGAGGTGCACTTCTGGACCGCCACCATCGGTATCGTGGTCTACATCGCCGCGATGTGGATTGCCGGTGTGATGCAGGGCCTGATGTGGCGCGCCGTCAACGCCGACGGCACGCTGACCTACACCTTCGTCGAGTCGGTGAAGGCCACCTATCCGTTCTATGTGCTGCGTCTGCTGGGCGGCCTGCTGTACCTCGGCGGCATGCTCATCATGCTGTGGAACACCGTCAAGACCGCGGCTGCCGGCCGTGCCACGCCGGTGCAGATTCCGGCTGTGGCCGCCCACGCCTGAAGCCAGTAAGGAGTAAACAACATGGCTCAAGCACATCCCACCACGGGTCACGCCAAGATCGAGACCAGCAACTTCCTGATGATCGTGCTCATCCTGCTCACCGTGGCGGTGGGCGGCATCGTCGAGATCGTCCCGCTGTTCTTCCAGAAGTCCACCACGCAGCCGATCGAAGGCCTCAAGCCCTACACCGCGCTGCAGCTGGCCGGTCGTGACATCTACCAGCGAGAAGGCTGCTACAACTGCCACTCGCAGATGATCCGCCCCTTCCGCGCCGAAGCGCTGCGCTACGGCCCGTACTCGGTGGCTGGCGAGTTCGTCTACGACCACCCGTTCCAGTGGGGCAGCAAGCGCACCGGCCCCGACCTGGCGCGCGTGGGCGGCCGCTACAGCGACGACTGGCATCGCGTGCACCTGAACAACCCACGTGACGTGGTGCCCGAGTCCAACATGCCGGCCTATCCGTGGCTGGAGAAGAACGCCGCCAACGCAGCGACCATCTCCGCGCACATGACCGGCCTGCGTCGCGTGGGCGTGCCCTACAGCGACGAAGAAATCGCCAAGGCGCCCGAGGAACTCAAGGGCAAGACCGAGATGGATGCCGTCATCGCCTACCTCCAGGTGCTGGGCATTCACCGCAAGTAAACGCACGCAACGCGAGGTTTTTCATGGACATCAACCTGCTCCGAAGCATCGTGACGGTGGTGGCTTTCGTCGTCTTCATCGGCATCGTGGTATGGGCGTGGTCACGCCGCAACCAGGCCGATTTCGACGAGGCCGCGCAGTTGCCCTTCAAGCAGCAGGATTGATACAAATCCGCGCAACCCGCGTTGCAGCCTAAGGAATACCCAAAATGAGCGACTTCACGAGCAACTTCTGGTCGGTCTTCATTGCCGGCGTCACGATCCTGAGCATCCTGGCGTGCCTGGCGCTGCTGGTCATCAGCGGCAAGACCAAGGCCATGACGGCCGCCGACAACACCACAGGCCACGTCTGGGACGGCGACCTGCGCGAAATGAACAACCCCCTGCCGCGCTGGTGGGTGGGCCTGTTCGTGCTGACCTGCCTGTTCGCATTTGCCTATCTGTACCTCTATCCCGGCCTGGGTTCGTATCCGGGTTCGCTGAAGTGGTCGCAGGCCGGCCAGTTCGACGCCGAAGTGGCGCGCGGCAACGAGCAGGTGGCACCGCTGTATGCGCGCTTCGCCGGCATGAACCCGCAGCAGCTGGCCAAGGACCCCGAGGCCATGGCCATCGGCGACCGCCTGTTCCTGAACAACTGCGCGCAATGCCACGGCTCCGACGCACGCGGCAGCAAGGGCTTCCCCAACCTGACCGACAAGCATTGGAACTGGGGCGGCACGCCGGACAAGATCCACGAAACCATCGCCAAGGGCCGCATGGGCGTGATGACGCCGATGGCTGCCGCGGTCGGTTCGCCGGACGACGTTCGCAACGTGGCTAACTATGTGCTGAGCCTGTCGGGTTCGCCGAACGATTCCGTGCGCGCCAACCTGGGCAAGGAAAAGTTCACCGTCTGCGCGGCCTGCCACGGCGCCGATGGCAAGGGCAACCCCGCACTGGGCGCGCCCAACCTGACGACGGGCGTGTTCACGCACGGCCCTGGCGTCGAGGCGCACATCGTGAACATGATCAACAACGGCAAGACCGGTGTCATGCCCGCGTGGGAAGCGAAGTTCACGCCTGAACAGCTGAAGGTCCTCACCGCCTACGTCTGGGGCAAGGGCGGCGGCGTGGCCGACGCGGCTGCAGCGCCGGCCGCCGACGCAGCCTCCATCAGCGTGGAGAACGGTATCGTCAAGTTCTTCTTTGCCACCGGCAAGGCCGACGTGGCCGCCGGCGCCGACAAGGCGCTGGCCGAGATCGTGGCGGGCGTCAAGGCGGGCAAGAAGGCCATCGTCAGCGGCTATGTCGATTCGACCGGCAGCGCCGCGCAGAACGAAGAACTGGCCAAGCAGCGCGCCGTGGCCGTGCGCGACCAGCTCAAGGCGCTGGGCGTGGACGAAGGCAGCATCGACCTGCAAAAGCCGGGCAACGTCGAAGCTGGCGCCGGCGCTCAGGCCCGTCGCGTCGAAGTCAAGCTGATGTGACCACCTCGCACTGAGCAGAAGCCGGGCTGCGCATTGCGCGCCCGGCTTTTTTTGTCGCTGAATCGTTATATGCGCAACGGCTTAAGTAATACAATCGAGACACGACGCCAGCGCCGAGAGTGCGCGGCGACTGAGTCCGGAGGAGACCGCAGTCCTTTGTCGATGTTCGTTCCCGAGAAGTCGTCTTGAACACTCCCGCATCTCCCGAAAAACCCGTCGCGTCCGCCGCCGCCGTGGCCGACGACGAGGTCATGGTGTCCCTGTACCAGGCACACAAGAAAATCTATCCCCGCAGCGTCACGGGCCTGTTCGCCAAGTGGCGCTGGTTCTTTGTGTGGGCCACGCAGTTGTTCTTCTACGGCATGCCGTGGCTGCAGTGGAACGGCCGCCAGGCCATGCTGTTCGACCTGGAAGCGCGCCGCTTCTACATTTTCGGGTTGGTGCTGTACCCGCAGGACGTCATCTACCTGTCGGGCATCCTGATCATCTCGGCCCTGTTGCTGTTTTTGTTCACCGCGGTGGCCGGCCGGCAGTGGTGCGGTTACGCCTGCCCGCAAACCGTCTACACCGAAATCTATCTGTGGATCGAGCGCAAGATCGAAGGCGACCGATCCGCCCGCATGCGGCTGGACGCCGCGCCCATGTCGGGCAACAAGTTTTTGCGCAAGACGGCCAAGCAGCTGGCGTGGATCGCCGTCGGGCTGTGGACCGGCTTCACCTTCGTGGGCTATTTCACGCCCATTCGTGAACTGGCCCACCACGTGGCGGCCTGGACGCTCGGCCCCTGGCAGACGTTCTGGATCTTCTTCTACGGCTTTGCCACCTACGGCAACGCCGGCTACATGCGCGAGCAGGTATGCAAGTACATGTGCCCTTATGCGCGCTTCCAGAGCGCCATGTTCGACAAGGACACGCTGATCGTCTCGTACGACAAGCAGCGCGGCGAACCGCGCGGCGCGCGCTCGCGCAAGGCCGACCCCAAGGCGATGGGCCTGGGCGACTGCGTGAATTGCACCCTGTGCGTGCAGGTGTGTCCCACAGGCATCGACATCCGCAACGGCCTGCAGTACGAATGCATCAGCTGCGCCGCGTGCATCGACGTGTGCAACGACGTGATGGACAAGGTCGGCTACCCGCGTGGCCTGATCCGTTACACGACGCAACACGGGCTGGAGCAGCGCTGGGGCCGTTCCGAAATCATCCGGCACATCCTGCGCCCGCGCGTGCTGCTGTATTCCGCCATCCTGGCCGCTGTCACCATGGGCTTGCTGGCCAGCATCTACCTGCGTACGCCCTTCAAGGTGGATGTGGTGCGCGATCGCGCTTCGCTGGCCCGCATCGTGCAGGGCGGCAACATCGAGAACGTGTACCGCGTGCAGATCATGAACGCGACCGAGCAGCCGCAGGACTATCGGCTCAGCGTCGAAGGCCTGCCGGGCCTTGCGCTCACGTCGCAGTCGACGGTGAACGTGGAGGCTGCCGGCTCGCTGTGGGTGCCTGTGCAGCTGCAACTGCCGTACAACGCCGCCGGCCCGGGCTCGCACCCGGTCACGCTCACCATTGCATCAGATGTCGGCACCGTGCACGAAAAAACCGTGTTCCTGGTGCCGCGATGAATCCCGCAGGAGTTCAAGTCATGACCGATCCCAAGCGTTCTGGCCCGTGGTGGCGGTATCCGCACATGTGGCTCGTGGTGGGCGGCCCGGCGGTCGTCGTGGTGGCAGGCTTTGTCACGCTGTATCTGGCGGTGAGCCACCCCGACCCCGTCTATACCGACGCGCCGCGCGCCAACCGCACCGCACAGCAACCCGCCGACGAGGTGGGTGCCACCGCGGTGCCGGCCCTGCAGGCGCGCAACCACGCTGCCACCGGCGGGGTGCCACCGCAGCAGCCACCGGCCGATCCGCGCACCGGACAATGATTCCTGCCACCGTGCCTACATCGTCATGATCACCAAGCAACGCCTGTTCTGGATCGCGTGGCCGGCCTTTCTGGTGGCGGCCGCGCTCGAGTTGATGGTCTTTGCGGTACTCGACCCCGAAATGCTGACCCTGTTCGGCAAGCCAGC